>Ga0123330_1002842_pt1 | contig 15002 bp, 13 predicted proteins | sample BioC13SIPDNA_2_FD_89704 | JGI IMG/M metagenome (GOLD analysis project Ga0123330, IMG submission 89704) | Anaerobic biogas reactor microbial communites from Washington, USA - Biogas_R2_A C13 SIP DNA | ecosystem: Engineered > Bioreactor > Anaerobic > Unclassified | place: Washington, USA... | reverse complement strand
TCGCGCAGGGCGAACGCCCGATGGCGCGCGACAACAAGATGCTGGGCAACTTCCGGCTGACGGGCATCCCGCCCGCGCCGCGCGGCATGCCGCAGATCGAAGTGACCTTCGACATCGACCGGGATGGCATCCTGCACGTGAGCGCCAAGGACAAGGCAACCGGCCGCGAGCAGAGCATCAAGATCACCGCATCGAGCGGCCTGGCCAAAGACCAGGTGGACCAGATGGTGAAGGATGCGGAGCACCACGCGGAGGAAGACCGCCGGCGCAAGGCCGAGATCGAGGCGCGCAACCGGGCGGACAACTCGCACTACCAGGTGCAGAAGTTCATGCAGGACAGCGGCGACAAGATGACCGACGAGGACAAGCGGCAGCTGCAGGAGCAATTGGACCAGGTCAAGGCCGCGCTGGATCGCAATGCGGGCTCCGATGAGCTCGAAAGCGCGACCAACAAGCTGATGGATGTCTGGCAGCAGGTCGGCAGCCGGATGCACCAGCAGGCCGGCCCGCCGCCATCCGGCGACGGCAGCGCTCCCGGCGGCGACGAGGCTGCCGGTGGACCAAAAGACGGCGAGGATGTCGTCGACGGCGAATACCGGACGATGTAGCGCGATGTAATGCGTAATGTGGTAGAGACGTTGCATGCAACGTCTCTACCTTTCCCTGGCAGACCCACCACGTCATCTTCAATCTTCAATCTTCGATCCTCAATAATATTAAACACATTTGACAAAAAGTAAAAGCCGTCGTACACTCGCGCCAACGGAGGGAGCGACGACCATGTACACGACACCCAGTCTCTGCCCTGTGTGCGGCGATAAGCTCACGGTGACGCGGCTCACCTGCCCGAACTGCGACACCAGCGTCGAAGGCCGCTTTCAGTTCAGCCGGCTCGAGCAGCTCAGCCCGGAGCATCGCGCGTTCGCCGAGCTCTTCGTCCGGTGCGAAGGCAAGCTCAACTGGGTTGCCCAGGAGCTGAAGCTGTCTTACCCGACGGTGCGCAGCCGGCTGGAAGAGGTGATCCGCGCGATGGGATACGAGGTCAAGGAGCTGCCGCCCGCCGAAGAAAAACAGCGGTTGGTCGAACAGCGCCAGACCATCCTCGACGCACTGGCTGCAGGGAAGATCACGTCTGCAGATGCAGTGCGCCAGTTGCAGGCTTTGTGAGGCGGCGAGGAGGCCAACGATGAGCGATAATCTGACCCTGTCCCCGGCAGGCATCACGGAGGTGATCTTCGAGACGCTCGCGGCCGGCGCAATCCTGGCAGTCTCGCCCGAGGCGGAGCTGATCGAGGTTGCGGTGCGCCCAGAGGGCGCAGAGCCCGCGCAATGGGCCATCGATGGTGACAAGGCGCGCCTCACCGGCGGGATCACAACCCGCGCCACCCTGCCCCCGGGCATCGATCTGACTGCGGAGGAAAGCCTCGGCGATCTGCGCGTGAGAGAATTCGACGCCAGCCTGCGCATACGCACGGTCAACGGAGATTCGCGCCTGGGCAGGGCGACGGGACAGGTTACCATCGAAAGCGCACACGCGGATGTGCGCGCCGAAGAAGTCGCATCCCTGCATATCACTGAGTGTGAGGGCGACCTGCGTTTCAGCGCAGGGGGCGACCTCCAAGTGGAGCGGATCGGCGGCGACTTGCGCGTGTCCGAGGCGGCCGCGGTGCGCGTGGGCCGCGTGAACGGCGATCTGTGGGCCGAGAAGCTCACCGGCGGCCTGAATGTCGAGCAGACCAGCGGCGACATGCGGCTTGCCGCTGTGGCCGGGCAGGTGATGCTCGGCCAGGTGGCGGGCGATCTGCGCGCGAGCGGCCTGGACGGTGGCCTGAGCGCCGGCCACATCCATGGCGATGCAATCCTCGAGGGCCCCTTCCCCGGCAGCGAGGGATACACGGTGCGCACCGACGGCGACGCACACATCCGGCTCACCCGTGACGACGACGTGCGGCTGGTCGTGCGCGCCGCTGGCCGCATCCGGGCAACCCTTCCGCTCACGCCCACTGCCGACGGCACCCCCACCTACTCGGCGACGGTCCGGGAGGGCAAGGTCCGCATGGTCGTGACCAGCGGCGGCGACCTGCGCATCGAGGCCACGGGCTCCTCAGGCGAAGACGCGCACGCCGGATGGGATCGCCGCCGCAGCCCGGGGTCGGATCTGTTCGGGGACCTCAGCACGTTGGGCGATCGCATCCGCCAGCAGGTCACGGCATCGCTCGCGGCAGCAGGCATCAACCCGGATACGGGAGAGATCAACATCGGCCGCGGCCGGAGCGCGCGCGCCACCTTCAAGGGGTCCCAGCCGCCCGCGCCGCCCGAACGGCCGAAGGCGCCCGGCACAGCGGGCAGCACGACGAGCGACGAACAGATGGCCATTCTGAAGATGCTGGAAGAGGGCCGGATCACGCCGGAAGAGGCCGACAGCCTGCTGCGGGCCTTGGGCGCTTGACATATGACGCATGCCATTCTACACTAAGCGGCATACTGATCTGGCCGGACAGGTGTAGGCGTGGCATCTTATATCGTTAGTCGTTCCGACGCCGTACAAGAGGGTCCGCAGCCGTTCGATCCAAGCCGGCACATGCGCCAGGTTGCCGACCTGGTCGGCACGGTGTTTGCGGAGGAGCTGGACGCGCGCGGCCGGAACGCGCTGCGCGAGATGCAGGTCGTCGGCCGGCTCAGCCCGATGCTGGGCGACACGCTCAGCATGGCCCTGCTCAACGAGTACATCTCCGGACAGGTGTGGATTGAAGACGGCCGCATCATCGGCAACGTAACGCTGCAGTGCATGGATCAGGCCGGCTCGAGATGGCGGATCAGCAATGTGGCGGTGCTGCCGTCCCACCGGCGCCGCGGCATCGCACGGACGCTCATGCTGGCCGCGTTGCGCGAGATCGCGCAACGCGAGGGAAACTGGGCAGTCTTGCAGGTGCGCGCGGACAATCTCGGCGCACATGATCTTTACGGGGATCTCGACTTCGAGGATGTGGCACGCGATGCCATCTACCGCCTCCCGGCGCCACCTGCGGAGCCGAACGGCGCGGAGACGGCCGCGCGACTCGAGCCGCTGCGAGCCTGGTCCAGCAAGGTGGTCCTGGAGTTAGCCCAGGCCGCGCGTGCGCCGCTTGCACAATGGGCCCAGCCTGTCCGCTCGATGGATTACGAGGTCCGCTTCACGGCCCTTGCCGGCGAATGGCTGGGCCGCCTGACGGGCTTCTACCAGGCCGAGCGTTGGGGCGCCTGGCAGGGCCAGCAGCTGATGGGCGCGGTGGAGACGATCGCGAGCAGGACGAGCGAACACGCCACCATGCGCTTCCTGGTCCGGCCCGCTGCGCGCGGCAGCCTGGAACAGGCGCTGATTGCCCGGGGGCTCCGGTCGCTGGCCAGAGCCGGTTCGAATCCCGTGCTCGTGGAACATGACGGTGAGCACAGGGAAGGGATCGCGGCACTGCGCGATGCGGGCTTCCGCGTGCAGCGCGACCTGATCACCATGCGGCGGGCGATCCGGCCGCAGGATATCCGATTGTAGGAGCAACTGATGGTAAGCGCCGATGAGCGCATGCGGATCCTCAAGATGATCGCAGACAAACAGATCACGGCCGCCGAAGGCGCCCGGCTGCTCGAAGCGCTGGCCGCGGGCGACGCCGGCTCGTCGCGCGGGGAAGAGGGTCGCGCCCGCTGGCTGCGCGTCAAGGTGACCGACCGCCACAGTGGCCGCGTCAAGCTGAATGTGACGATCCCGGTAGGCCTGATCGACGTGGGCCTGAAGATGGGCGCGCGCTTCGCGCCGGAAATCGCGGGGATGGACGGCAACGTGATCCAGTCCGCGATTCGCGATGGGGTGCAGGGCCGCGTGCTGAGCGTGGATGACGCGGATGACAACGAGCGCGTCGAGATTTATGTAGAGTAGATGGCGGCGGTCGCCAAGGATGGCGGCGGCGGTTCAAAACCGCCGCCTGGTATGCCAAACCTGCCAAGGCAGGTTGCGAAGAGCGTGCTTTAGCACGCTTGTTTCATATCAGGCGCCGGTTTCGAACCGGCGCCGCCGCGATGCGCCGCCGCGTGGGTTGGAGGTTGCTGGGCCGCGCTATTCCCCCAGCCGCTGCCGCGCGTAGACCGCGGCGCCCAGCAGCACGGCGTTATCCCCCAGCTCGGCCAACACGATCGGCGCGGTGCGCGCATCCCGGCGATTCATCGCATATTGGTAGGCCACCGCGCGCACGGGCTCGACGTACGCCTCCCCCAGCGCCTCGGCCACGCCCCCACCGATCACGATCATGTCCGGATCGATGAAGTTGAAGATCGAGCCGATGAAGATGCCGAGGTAATGCTGCGAGCGGCTGATCACCTCGTAAACCAGCGGATCGCGCCTCCCGTACGCTTCGGCGAGCACGCCTGACGTGATGCGATCGCGGCCCTCCTGCTGGACCCACTCTGCCATCATGCTCTCGCGGCCCGCGCGCAGCCCCAACCGGATGTCGCGCTCGATCGCGGTCCGGCTGGAGACCGACTCCAGGCAGCCGCGCTTGCCGCAGCCGCACACCGGCCCATCCGCCAGCACCACCATGTGGCCGATCTCGCCCGCGGTCATGTGAGAGCCGCGCCAGACCTTCCCGTCGAGCACGATGCCGCCGCCGATGCCCGTGCCGACAAAGATGCCCACCATGTTCTTCACGCCCCGCGCCACGCCAAGCGTCAGCTCGCCGAGTGCGCCCAGGTTGCCGTCGTTTTCGATGAACACGGGGACGCCGCTGAGCTGCTCGCTCAGCAGATGAGCGAACGGAATGTTCTCCCACCCCTCCATGTTGGGCGCGAACCGCACGATGCCGTCGTCGGGGTTGAGCGCGCCCGGTGCGGCCGAGCACACGCCCCCGATGTCGTCCAGCGAGAGATCTGCGCGCTTCACTGCGTCCCTGACCGTCTTAGCCAGGCGCTCGATCACCGCTTCCACGCCCTGGCCGCCCTTGGTCGCGCGCTTGGCCGTGGCCAGGATCCTGTGGTCCGCGTCCACCACGCCGGCGAGCACCTTGGTCGCGCCCAGGTCAACGCCGACCACCGGTTTCTTGGTCGCTGCTTTGCTCATGCTTCCTCCGCGGGGCTGGATTGGTTTGAGGAATTATAGCGCGAAATGCGATGAACTTCCGAATGCCCCGGCCCCGATGTAACCTGGCCCGGCGCTACCTGCACCCGGCCCGCATCGTATATTAAAGGTAGCGTGGGCGCAACCCGCGCGTTCGAACCGGGCCAACTCGACGGATCCAGGAGGAGCAGCATGAACGACGCGGCCATCAAAATCCGCAACCTGCGTAAGGTCTACGGCCAGACGGCCGCGGTGGACGACCTCAGCTTCGAGGTGGCCAGGGGCGAGATCTTCGGACTGCTCGGGCCTAACGGCGCAGGCAAGACCACCACGCTCGAATCTCTCGAAGGGATCCGTAAGCCGGACGGTGGGACGCTAAGCCTCATGGGCGTCGATCCGACCCGCGAGCCCGGCCGGCTCCGCGACCTGATCGGCGTGCAGCTCCAGACCTCGGCGCTGCCGGCCGACATGACGCCCGCGGAGGCGATGCGTTTCTTCTGCGCCTACCACCGCGTCGGGGAAAACCGGGCGCTGCTGGACCGCCTGGGCCTGGCCGAAAAGCGGAACAGCCGCTATGGCGAGCTCTCGGTGGGGCAGCAGCGGCGGCTGGCGTTGGCGCTGGCCGTTGCGCACAAGCCGCCCGTGGTCATCCTGGATGAGCCGACCGCGGGGCTGGACGTTGGCTCGCGCACCGAGCTGCACGCGCTGATGCACGAGCTGCGTGCGGAGGGGACGACCATCCTGCTGGCAACTCACGACATGGCGGAGGCGGAGAAGATGGCCGGCCGGGTGGCCATCCTGCTCGCCGGCAAAGTGGTCGCCACGGGCACCCCGCGCGAGCTGACCGCGGCTGGCGCAGGCTACACCAAGATCTCCGTACGCACCGAACAAGGCCTCCTTCGCGGCTCGCCTGACCTGGCTGCCCTGCCCGCGGTGGCAAAGCAGCTGGCGCAGGCAGAGGACTACACCGTCTTCTTCAGCACCGATCCCGGGCTCACCGTGGCAGCCATCCTGGCGCGCATCACAGAAGACGACGACAAGCTGATCGACCTGCGCGTCGAGCGGCCCTCGCTGGAAGAAAGGTTCCTGGAGCTCACCAACACGGGAGGCGCCCGATGAACGCTTTCGCGATCCACTTCGGATTCGAGTTCAAGGCCGGGCTGCGCAACGCCACAGCCATGCTGATGAACTACCTCTTCCCGCTCGGCTTCTACGTGCTGATGGGCATCGTGTTCACCCAGATCCTCCCGGCGTTCCGCGACACGATGATCCCGGCCATGCTGATCATCGCGGCCATGAGCAGCACCCTGTTAGGGCTGCCCGATCCGCTGGTCACTTCGCGCGAGGCGGGCATCTATCGCAGCTACAAGATCAACGGCGTGCCCGCGGTTTCGATCCTGGCGGTGCCGGTGCTCACCTCGATGATCCACGCGCTCATCGTGGCCGCCATCATCGCGCTGACTGCACCGCTCCTCTTCCGGGCCACGCCGCCGTCGAGCTGGGGGATGCTGGCGCTCATCGCGCTGCTGACGATCTTCACCTTCGGCGCGATCGGCGCGCTCATCGGCGTCGTGTCGCCGAGCTCGCGCGCCACCGTCCTGTGGAGCCAGCTCATCTTCCTGCCCTCCATGCTGCTGGGCGGGCTGATGATGCCTATCTCCGTCCTGCCCGCGTCCGTTCGCCCCTTTGCGGGCCTCCTGCCCTCCAGCCATGCGATGCAGGCATTTGCCGGGCTGGCGTTCGGCCAGGAGACGGTTTTCGATCCCCTCCGTTCGGTCATCATCCTGGCGACCAGCGCCATCCTGGCCTTCGGGCTGGCCATCTATCTGTTCAACTGGGACAGCCGCAATGCCGCGCGCCGCGGGCACCCACTGCTGGCGCTGCTGGCCGCGGTCCCCTATGTCGTGGGGATGTTCATTTGACCCAAGGGGGTAGTCACAGGAGTATTTCAAGACGGCCATCGACTGGCTGAAGGCGCAGCCCGAGGTGGACGGGCAACGCATCGGACTCATGGGCGTCTCCAAGGGCGCGGAGGCCGCGCCGCTGGCTGCCACCTACGGGGAGGACATTCGCGCGGTGGTAGCTCACAAGCCCAGCGCGGTGGTGGCTCACAAGCCCAGTTCGGTGGTCTGGCTGGGGCTGCCGGCCAACCGCGCGGACAGCTTCCGCGGGCCGAAGTCGTCCCGGACGAAGGACGGCCGGCCACAACCTGCGGTAGCCAGATAGCAAGGCGAGAGCACACGACAGAATCGAGGTTTCAGTTCACCTTGCCTGGGCGATCAGGGCTGCCGCGTCCTGCAAGTCGGGGAAGGCGAAGCCCTCGGTGAAGCGCGCGTAGATGCTGCGCAGAGATGCGCGGGCTTGCTCCCACTCCTCCGCCCACGCCTTTCCTTGCCGCTCGCGCAGGCGCACGATGCTCATCGCCGCGCGCAGCTCCGTCGAGAGCAGCGCCCGCTCGCGCGCCAGCCCCAGGGTCCTATCGAAGCACTCGAGCGCAGCCTCGGACACGGCAAGGCCGTCGCTTGCCAGCAGCAGCTCGCCCCGCACCCGGTGGAGCTCGGCCAGGTAGCCGAAGTCCTTCCAGGCCTTGCCCGGTTCGAGCAGGCTGTCGGCCATCGCCAGGCCCGTCGCCAACAGGCCGGCACGCACCGCACCTTCGTCACTGGGTAGGGCCGCAGCGGCGCGGAGGCAGGTGTCGGCGAAGACGAGCACGAGGGTCGCCGTGCCCGGAACCATGCCCGCACTGCGCCATCCGTCGACCCCGGCCCGCATCAACTCCACCCCGGCGGCGTGCTCCCCGGCCAGCACCATCGTTCGCCCGACGAAGACCTCGGCGAAAACCCGCCAGAGCCCGAACTCGTGCTGCGTCGAGAGCCGGTGGCACATCCTGGCGTGCTCGGCCATGGCCGCCTCATCGCGCAAGAGGAACATCAGGTCCGCGCCCATGGCCGAGGCGAACGCCTGCCCGTACACCGCGGCCCGCTCGATCGCGCCAGTCACGGCCTGCCTGCCCCGCTCAAGACCGGTGTCCGGATACCCGAGGAACCACCGGTTAATGGCCGAATAGCCGAGAGCGGCGGCTGCGAGGTCGAGCCCGATCGCGGCGCGCACCTCAGCCGACCGCTCGGGCGTGAGCCAGTCGAGCGCCTCACCGAGGTGTGCCTCCGCGTCGGCCAGGTCAAACGTGATGGTATGGTTGGCGCCGAAACGCCAGTGAGCGAGGGTGACAAAGGTGTCGTCGCCCGCTTGCGTCGCCAGGTCGAGCATCTGCTGCGCCACGGCATCGCTCTCGTCAGTCTGCCCTTTGGCATATAGGCGTTCCGCCTGCGCCGAGAGCAGCGTCAACCTGGACCGCACTTCAGCTTCGTTCGCTCCCACTTCGGCGACACGCTGCAGCGTGCCGGCCATGCCGGCGCCCCCCGGCCCACCCACGTTGCGCTGCGGCCCCAATCGGGCGACCTCCAACATTCGCTGGATCTCCGCCCGCTCCGCCGACAGCGGCTCCTTGGCGAGCAGCGCCAGCCCGTGCTCGAACCGGGCCAGGGCCTCGCGCGTGGCCGACACCCGCATGGCCTGCCGGCCTGCGTCGTACAGCGCGCGCGCGGCTTGCAGCGGGAGGCCGGCCGCCTCGTAGTGCCACGCCAGCCGCGCGCTCAGTCGCTCGCGCTCAGTCGGGTCAGCACCGGCCTGGCGGTCCAGCGCGGCCCCTACCGCGGCGTGCCATCCCGCCCGCTCGACGGGGTCTAGCTGGTCATAAAGGTATTTCTGAAACAGGTGGTGCGTGAAGCGGTAGACCGAACGTTGCCCGCTGCTCAGGCGCTGCAGCCCTTCGGGCCGGACCAATGCGTGCTGCCGAGCCAAGTTGCCACTCAAGCAGCCGAGAACCTCTCGAACGGGCACCCCAGCAAGCTCCGCAGCCAGCTCCCCCGCAAATTCGTCGCCCTGCACGCTCGCGGCCGCGAGGATCTGGCGCTCCCGTTCCGGGAGCCGGTCGATCCGTTCGGCGATAGCCGCCTCCACCCGCACCGGGAGGCTGCCCCAGTCGAGCGATTCACGGACGACCCAGCGCCCCGCCTCGTCCTTGCTCATCTCGCCGCGCTCCTGCAGGCTCCGCAGGGTCTCGACGGTGAAGAGCGGGTGGCCGCCTGTCTGGGCGAAGAGGGCGTCGCGAAACCGCGCACCCAGCCGGTTGGGCTCCGTATCGACGTACGCCTCGACGAACGCGCGGCCGTCTGCCCGGTCGAGATCCACGACGATTTCGCCCTTCACGCTCCGCAGCTCGTTGACCACGGCAAGAAGCGGGTGGCGGCCGAGTTCGCCAGATGTCGTGTCGCGCCGCCCGGCCGCCACGGTCGTCGACCGGTATGTGCTGAGCACCAGCAACGGGCTCCCGGTGAGCTCGCGGCCGAGCCGCAACAGGAATGCCGCGCTGGCATCGTCCACACGCTGCAGGTCGTCGAGGAGGAGCAGCAGGGGCTGCGCACGGGCGATGGCCGCCAGGGTGCGAAGCAACTGGTCGAAAAGCGTATCCTGGGGCAGTTGCGTCGCACCCTGGCCGTGCGCCGGCGGGGACCAGCTGCCCGGCGCCTGCCCGGCGCCCGATCCTGCGGCCCGGCGGGCAATCGAGCCAGCAGGCACGACGGACTCGACGATGTCAGGCCCGTACTCGGCGAGGGCCCCCAGCGTGAGCCAAGTAGCTGCCTGCAACCGATCGCTTGCCCGCCCCTGGGCCAGCCGCCACCCCACGTCGCTCGCCAGGTCGCCGAAGAGCACCTCGGCCAGCTTGCGCAAGAGCGCGAACGCGTTCAGGCTGCCGCCGGGGCTGCACCGCGCACCGGCGACCAGCAGGTCGGAGTGCTTGGCCATGGCGATCGCAGCAAAGGCCTCGAGCAAGGCGGTCTTCCCGCTCCCCGGATCGCCGCTGACGAAGGCCACGCCGGTGTCGCCTCCCAGCGCCCGTTGCAAAAAACCGCCCAGTTGCCCTAGTTGGTCCTCGCGCGCGACCAGCCGGGACACGGCTTGCGATGCGCCCTGTCCGGCCGGCGCCAGACCGGCCCCTACCCGATGGGCCCGCGGGTCCGGCCGCACGGCCGGCTGCACGCGGCCTGCCAGGATGTCGGCGTGCAGTCCCTGCGTGTCGCCTGCCGGCTCGACGCCCAGCTCCACCGCCAGCGCCCGGCAGCATGCCTCGTACTGCCGCACGGCTTCCTCGCGCCGGCCGGCCAACGCCAGGCTGCGCATGCAGCGCCGGTGCGCCTCTTCCAGCCAGGGTTCGAGGCGCAGTTCCAAGCGGGCAGCCTCCACCGCCCTCTCATAGTCCCCGAGACCCTCGAAATAGGCGTTCTGCGCGGCCAGGATGTCCAGCGCAAGGCGGTGGTACTGCTCCTGCCTGGCCAGCGCCCAGGCCTGGAACGGCTCGCTGTCGGGCACGGAGAACCCGGCCAGGAAGTCGCCACAGAGCACCTCGGGCAGTAGGACGGCCCCGGGCGCCTTCCCACGCGCGAAGGCCTCCAACTCCGCCACGTCCAGGCGATAGTCGCTGGCGGCGTTGAACTGCACGTCGGTGGGCGTGGCGAAGATCAGGTAGGGAGGCCGGTCGTCGCAGAGAGCCTGTCTGACGCGAAAGAGCGCCTGGCGCAAGCTTTTGCGGGCCGCCGCGTCAGGCCGGTCGGGCCAGAGCAGGCCGGCCAGGGTCTCGCGGCGGTGCGGCCGGTCCGCCTCGACGACCAGGTAGGCCAGCAGCGCCCGCGCCTTATCCGTTTCGAAGTCGTAGATCGTTTCCCCGCCCAGTTCGACCCGGAAGCCGCCCAACAACCGTACGGCGAGCCTTGTCATGGGGATACTCCTTCGAGGACAATCTGCCAACGCCATTATAGCAGATGTCACGTCCGCTGCAGCAACGAATTTGAGCAAGCAGTTATTGCTGGTGTCGCGGCTGTGGCGAATCTGTGACGCCCTTCTGGTACAACAAGCAGGGAATCCACGAAGCGTCGGACGGAGGCACCCATGGCAGCGAGCGGCAGCAATCTCGAACTGGGGGGGCAAGGCCAGGAGTACCGCTGCTTCCTGGTCCGCTGCCGGCTGGAGGACAGCGCAGACCGCAGCAGCGTTTCAGCGGGCCAGCGGGCCTGGCGCTTTACGGTCGTGCAGATGGGCGGCGATCCCGCCCGCCGCTCCTTCATCTGCCTCCGCGACGTGGCGGCCTATCTCGACGCCGAACTTACGTCCTGCGGCCCGTTGGACGAGAAAGATCCAGTCAGTATCCCGAGGAGGTCCCAGAGAAGACCCTGACCGTTCTGAGCAAGCCCATCCCGTGCGCCATCCTGTTCGCATGTCTGCTGGCGAACCCCGCCTGCACCACGATTGTCTTTGACAACAACTACACGATCAAACTGAACGGCACGCTAGCACCTTCACGGGCAACACGACGGGCGGCCGAACAGATGGCCGGTTACATCTGGAATTACTGGTGGAACTCCAGCCCATTCGTACAAACGCCCCACTTGTGCTATTCTTACCCCTGACGGACCTCTCCAGCGCAAAGGACGCGCGCATGAACGGAGCCTACGTCTACACCCCCGCCATCTGGCCGTCGCTGGCCAGCGCCCTCGTCGTTGCTGCCCTCGGCCTGTATGCCTGGCAGCGGCGCCATGACGTGCCCGCCGCGCGGCCGCTCGTCGCAGCATGGCTCTTCCGCGCCCTATGGCTGGTGGGGATCGTCCTCGAGAAGGCCGCGGTCGACCCCGGCACAAAGATCTTCTGGTTCCAGTTTCAGGTAGTCTGGCAGCTGCCCACGGTTACCGCCGGCCTGTGCTTCGTGCTGGAGTACGCGTTTCCCGGCCGCTGGCTGACCCGTCGCAACCTGATCCTGCTCGCCGTCCCCGTGCTCATCGACTTTCTGCTCAACGTCGCCGGCGGCCCGCAACTGAGCTGGCGCCAGCTCTCCGTCGGACCGGACGGCCGCGTCGTAGCGGTTCTGGCCCCGGCAGTTCTGGTCACAACGGTCTATGGCCTTGGCCTGCTCCTGGTCAATCTCGCGGTCATGGCCTGGCTGTTCGTCCGCTCCCCACAGCACCGCTGGCCCGTTGCGATCATGGTCATTTCCCAGATTGCGACCCGTGCGCTCTACGTCGTTGGCACCGCAAATGTGCCCTGGCCGGCGTCGCTCGACCCTGATGTGCTCAGCGCCCTCATAGGGACCGCAGGGTATGCCATCGCGCTGTTCGGCTTTCGCATCCTCGACCCGTTGCCGGCCGCGCGCACCTCGGCCCTCGAGGCGATGCGCGATGGCATGCTGGTCTTCGATCCGCAGTGGCGCGTCGTCAGCCTGAACCAGGCCGCGGCCAACATGACTCGAAGCTCGGCGAGTCAGAGCCGGGGCAAGCCGGCAGCCGAGATACTCCACGCATTCGGCGACCTGGCCGCGCGGCTGGCCGCGGGGTCGGATGAGTCATTCGAGGTGACCCTCGGTTCGGGAGCCGGCGCCCGCTCGTACGAGACGCATGTTTCCGCGCTGCGCGACTTTCGCGATCTGCTCGAGGGCCACCTGCTCATGCTGCATGACGTGACCGAACAGCGCCGCGCGCAGGCGCAGATCCTGGAACAACAGCAGTCCCTGGCCGTTCTGAAGGAACGCGAACGGCTCGCCCGCGAGCTGCACGACGAGCTCGGCCAGGTGTTGGGCTATGCCAAGATGCAGGCCCAGGGTGCGCGGATTCAGCTCGCCGCGCAGCAACCCGCGACCGCGGACGAGTTCCTGGCGCAGCTCATCAGCGCCACGCAAGATGCGCACGACGACGTCCGCGAATATATCCTGGGTACGAAGGCGGGGGCAGGCGGCCAGCTCGGATTTCTCCCCGCCCTCCAAGCCTATCTCCAGCAATTCGCGGCGCGTTGTGGGCTTCGCACGGAACTGATCGTCGCGCCCGGACTGACCTCCGAAGACTTCGAGCCGATGGTGCAGGTGCAGTTGCAGCGCATCGTCCAGGAGGCCCTGACCAACGTGCGCAAGCACGGGCAGGCCCACTGCGTGCAGGTGCGCTTCGAGCGGGCGGACGGTCGGGCCTACATTACCGTTCAGGATGACGGCGTCGGGTTCGACCCCGAGTCGCAGGCGACGAGCGAAGGCGGCCATTTCGGGCTGCGCTTCCTGCAAGAGCGGGCGCAGGAGGTCGGCGGCAGCGTGGCAATCGTCTCGAGCCCCGGCGGGGGGACCCGCGTCGAGGTGGAGATGCCGGTAACGCGGCGGGCAGGAGAGGGGGCGCCAGCATGAAAGTGCTCCTGGTCGACGATCATCCTCTGTTCATCGACGGGCTGAAGAACATGCTCGCCTCGAGCGGAGTCGAGGTCGTCGGCAAGGCGCGCGATGGTCTGGAGGCGCTGGAGAAGGCGCGCAGTCTCTCCCCCGACCTGATCCTGATGGACATCAACATGCCGCGCTGCGACGGCGTGTCGGCCACCCGCCTGATCAAGGCCGAGCGGCCCGAGATCCGGATCGTCATGCTCACCATGTCGGCCGAAGACGACGACCTGTTCGCCGCGATCCGGAGCGGCGCGAGTGGCTACCTGCTCAAGACGCTCGACACGGACGAGTTCTTCGCCTTATTCGAGAGCCTGGCGCGCGGCGAGGTCGCGTTCTCGCCGGGGCTGGCCGGCCGGATCCTCCAGGAGTTCGCGCGCGACAGGAGCCAGCCCCAGGCATCTCCTGCGGCCAGTGCAGCCCTCTCACCCCGCCAGGTCGAAGTCCTCACGTTGGTCAGCAACGGCATGACCTACAAAGAGGTGGGTGCGCAGCTCGGCCTGACCGAACGCACCGTGAAATATCACATGAGCGAGATCATGGGGCAGCTCCACCTGGCGAACCGGGAAGAGGTGCTGGCGTACGCCAGGGGCACCGGGCTGCTGCGAACTGACCCGTAAACGACTGCACTGTACCCCTGACTGTACTCGCACTGTACCCCCTTCCCCGGCACGGACATTCTCAAGTCGTTCGACCTGCGGTTTACTGGGCATAGCTTAAGCCTGTCCAAGAGGCTGAGCAGCGGGACGAACGGCAGCTATGCGAAGAGTTCTCCTTTACGGCAATTCCCTGGCCGTGTCGGCCGTCGGGGCCAACCTGCAAGGCTGCGGGGACCTGGAACTGGTCCGCGTGGACCCATGCCCGGCAGACACCGCAGCCGGCCTGAGCGCGCTTGCACCCACCGCCGTCATCTTCGACCGGGTCACCACCCGGCCCGACCTGGTCCTCGCACTGCTCGACCTGCTTCCCCAGGCCTTGCTGATCGGCGTCAACCCTTCCAGCGACCACGTGCTGGTGCTTTCGGCCCGCCGCGAATGGGCGGTGGCGCCGGCCGACCTCCTGCACGTGATCGACGGGGAGACACAAGAAGGAGAGGTACTCAAATGAAGACAAGATCCGGTCTGCGCATCGTCACGGCGGTCTTTTTACTGGCGGTGCTGGCGCTGGCGGCCCTACCACCCGCGGTGCAGGCTGCCTCCGGGCCTGAGGAAGCCGCCCGCAGCGCTCCGCTCGTGCGGGAGACGATCAGCGCTGGTTGGCGGCACACCTGCGCCATCAGGACCGACGGCACGGTGGCCTGCTGGGGGGCCAACGAGGAGGGCCAGGCGACGCCTCCCGCCGGGACCTTCACACAGGTCAGCGCAGGAGCCGCGCACACCTGCGGGCTGCGCAATGACGGCACTGTGGCCTGCTGGGGCTACCTCGGCGAGGAGGGTGCGATCCCCACCGGCGCCTTCATGCAGCTGAGCGCGGGGATGAGTCACACGTGCGGTCTCAGGGCCAACGGCACGATCGAATGCTGGGGAAGCGACTATTGGGGCCAGTTCACGCCCCCTTCGGGAACCTTCACCCAGGTCAGCGCCGGAACAACCTTCACCTGCGCGCTGCGGAGCGACGGCGCCG
>Ga0123330_1002834_pt1 | contig 15034 bp, 11 predicted proteins | sample BioC13SIPDNA_2_FD_89704 | JGI IMG/M metagenome (GOLD analysis project Ga0123330, IMG submission 89704) | Anaerobic biogas reactor microbial communites from Washington, USA - Biogas_R2_A C13 SIP DNA | ecosystem: Engineered > Bioreactor > Anaerobic > Unclassified | place: Washington, USA... | reverse complement strand
TCTATAGCCAGTACAACCTCGCCCCCAGCGATCTGCAGATCACGCTCGCGCCGCGCCCCGCCGGCCAGACGCAGGGGTATGTCGAAAACGTCGAGAAGGTCTATCTCCTGAACCCCGGCCAGGCTTTCCTGCCGATCGCCGGTAATATGCGTCCTGGCACGCTCAAACTCGTGCGCATCGAGCTGGAGCGCACCGGGGTCATGGTTGATGTGCCGGTGGCGCCCAACGGCCTGTTTCTGTTCAATTTCCCGCTGGAAGGCTTCCCGCCCGGCGTCTATCGTCTGCTGATCAACGGGTTCCGCGTCTCGACGATCCAGATCGTCTAAACCCCCCAACCATGCGCGCGAGGAGAGTCCCCGACCCGGCGGCCAGCCGTGCCATCGACTGGCCGGTCTGGGCGGCGCTCGTCGTGGTGGCGCTGGCCGCGCTGCTGGTGCGCGGCTACGTCTATTGGGGCCGACCCTATCTTCCTGGTATTGACTACGGACAAGCTGTGCTGCAGGCTCGCCTGTACCTGGAGGGCGGGGCGCTGCCCGATAAGGTCCCCTATTTCCAGCTCGGCCAGACCGATTGGGCGCCGCTGCCCGGCGTGTCGATGCTGTTCGCGACGCTGGCCAGCCTGGCCGGGCGCCCGGTGATGGACGTGCTGCCGCTGGTGCTCGTCTTCGCGCTGGTCGAGGTGGGCGGCGTGGCCCTGCTGGCGTGGAGCGTCTTCCGGCGCGCGGACGCGGCCCTGATGGCGGCCAGCGTCACCGCTGTTCTATCCGGCCAGCCGGAGATGATGGCCTGGTCCGGCTATCCCAACGTGATCGGATTGGCGCTGCTGCCCTTCGTGTGCTGGGCCTGGCTGGAATACTGGCGCCAGCCCGACCGGCGGCGCATGGTCCTGGCCGGGCTGGTCGTGGTGGGCGCGGCGTCGATCCATCACCTGACGACGCTGTGGCTGGGCGCGACGTTGGGCCTGTTCGCGGTGGCCTATCTCGTCGCGCAGCCGCGCCGCAGCTTTGGCAAGCTGCTGCCGCTGGGCGTGGTGGGGCTGGTCGCCGGCTTTCCCGTGATCTACCAGATCATCGACCGGTATATCGCGTCGGGCCTGCTCGACACGCTGGCCAGCCAGCCAGACCGCTTCGATTCCGTGCGCGTGAATTGGGAAGGATGGGTACGCGTAGCTGAGCCGGTTTCGCTGGTCGTGCTGGCGGCGGGCTTCACTGCCTTTCTGCTGCTGCGGGCGGTCCGGGCTGAGGCGCGGGTGCTGCTGGGCGCCTACGCGTTGGTCAGTCTCGCCATGAGCTTCGGCTGGTGGTGGGGCATCGAGTTCTATTACATGCGCGCGCTCTATTTTCTGGCGCTGCCGATCGCGCTGGGGGCGGCGGCGCTGCTGTACCGCTGGCGCGAGGGCTGGCTGCGCATCGCGGTGGCGGCGGTGTTGGTCGCCACGCTCGGCCTGAGCGCGATCCAGCGCGCGCGCGACGCCGCGGACTATTACCAGGCGCTGACGCCCGGCGCGCTGGAGGCGATCGACTGGCTGGAGGCGCACAGCGAGCCGGACGACGTGGTGGTGGCGAGCACGTTCCTGGGCTTTCATCTGGCGCACCTGCTCGAGCGCCCGCTGCTGGTGGCGATGACGCCGGTCTTGATCGGCAACACGCAGGAGATGCCGCTGGCGCAGGACGCCGTCTCGATCATGATGGGACTGCACGACATGGACGAGGCCATCGACCGGCGCGGCGTGCGCTTCATCATCCTCAAGGCCAATTTCCCGGACGTGCCCAGCCCGTTCCGCTCCCAGACGGTCATGGAAGCCAACCCGCGCCTGGCGCAGGTCTACCGCAACGACCAGATCGTGATCTACGAGGTGATCGATGCGTAGCGCGACGGTCGCCATTCTCATCGCCGCGGCGGTGCTGGTCGCCACGCTGGCGGGCGGTCCGCTGTTCAGCCGGCTGGCCTACGAGCGGGCGGCGGTCGAGGTGGCGAGCGTGACGTTCACCGAGGCGGACGGCGTCCCCGTCGTCGACACGCGGGTGCGCAGCAACGAGAGCTACGCCCTCACCGGCGAGGTCTGGTTCGTGGTCACGAGCCGCGCGGACGGGCGCGCGGTCTTCGAGCACCCGCCGGTCCCGTTCGGCCCGCTGGAGCCCCGGCAGAGCGCCGTGCTGCGCCTCGAGCGTCCCGATTGGGCGCCCGCCGAGGGTTTCACGGTCGAAGTCTTCGCGCGCGAGACATTCAGCGCCCCGGCCGAGCCGGCGCCCGAGGTGGTGCCTAGCTCGGTCACGCTGCAGGAACAGGGAGTCGAGATCACGCTGAGCAACGCGCGGCTCGAGCGCCTGCCCGCCGCCCCGGACTCGGCGCAGTTGTCGGTGGCGCTGGTACTGGCCAATCTCGACGCCGCGGCGCACGATTACCGCGTGATCTTCACGCTGCAGCCTGTGGACAACACACAAGGCACCCGTTACCAAAGCCCGTTCCAGGACCTGGCGCTGGGGCCGGGCCAGAGCACCGCGCTCGATTACGCGGAGCAGGTCGCGGTCGCGCCAGGCAGTTACGTGCTGTCTGGCTGGCTGCAGATGCAAAACGACGAGGGCCTGTACGAGCACGTGGTCAAGGTGGACGCGGCGCAGATTCTCACGGTGGGCGAGTGAGCCATGTTGAACCAGCTACGCCGTCTTGACGTGTGGGGGGACCAGGGCGCGACGCTCTGGAACGCGCTCGGCTTGCTGCTGATCCTGGCGAGCGCGCTCAACTTCGCCGCCGACCTGGGCCGCCGCGAGTTGGATTCCCTGTGGTACGCTCTGGCGGATAACCTGTTCGTGGCCTGCGCGGCGCTGGGGCTGGCGCTCACCGCGCTGGCGCCCTCGGTCCGGCTCGCCGGCGCTGGGGAAGCGTGGGCGCGGCGCGACCGGCTGATCGCGGGCGCGGTCCTGGGCGCGGGGACGCTGTTGGCCGTGCTGGGCGGCATCCGCGCCATCTGGGGCGGGGTGGGCCGGCACGACCTGGCCGTGAGCGCGCTGCTGGGGACCGGCGTGGCGCTGCTGGCGACCACGCTGGCGCGCCCGGATGGGGCCGAGAGGGCCGCGCCTGTCCCTGCCGAGCGCGGCTGGGCGTACGGGATGCTGGCTGTAGTGCTGATCGCGGGCGTCGTGCTGCGCCAGGCCGCCCCCGGCTCGACCGTCCAGACCTGGATCGTGGCGCCGCTGCAGGTGCTGGTCGCGCCGGGTATCGGGCTGGGGCTGGCGCTGCTGCCGCGCGCGCTCGGCTGGCCGGAGCGGCTGATCGCGGCGCTGCCGCTGGCCGTCACGGCGCAGCTTGCCGGACTGATGTGGTGCGATCTGATCGGCATCCCGGCGGGACGCCTGACGTTCACCGTCCTCGGCGCGCTGGTGACGTTCGGCGGGCTGATCGCGGAGGCCATCGCCCGGCGGCGCGGGTGGGGTGCGTCCTGAGCCCGCGCGCTAGCCGCGCGCCGCGGCCTGGAACGCCTCCATCATCTCGACCACGGCCAGCCCGTCGCGGGCGCTGATCCCCTCCGGCGGCGTGCCGGTCAGCGCGGCGTCCACGAAGCGCCGCATCACCTCCTGGTTGCCATAGTCAAGCTGGCTGGCGACGTGCCGGATCCCGGACGTGAGCACGCCGCGCAGGTGCCCGGCGAGCGCGCTCCCCGACGTGCGCAGCACCTCCAGCGAGCCGTGGCCGCCGTCGTCGGGCAGCACGATCAGGATGTCGCGGAACAGGTCGATGATGGTCGTGCGGCGCGTCCCAAACAACACGACGTACCATTCCGACACGGCGCTGGCGAAGGTCATGTTGAGCGCGCCGGCCCGGCCCTCGGCGGCGAAGTTCGCGCCGACGGTCAGCGGCGTGGGATCATCGGCGGCCAGCGGCGGCCCGACGAAGATCGACTCCGGCGCGGAGGCGCCGGCGAACTCCCGCAGCAGGTAGAGCAGGTGGGGCGCTTCGTCGGTGAACAGGCCCATCGGCAGCGTCCCGATCCAGCGCGGCAGGCGGCGCGCGGGGTTGCTCGCCTGGAAGCCGGTGACGGTGCGGACCTCGCCCAGCGCCCCGCGCGCGATGAGGGCGCGGGCGCGCGCCGTGGCGCGGGCGAACTGGAAGTTGTGCACCACGGCCAGCACAAGCCCCGCCTCCTCGGCGACCCGGACCATCTCCGCGGCGTGCTCTGCCGAGAGCGCGAACGGTTTCTCGACCAGCACGTGCTTGCCCCGGCACAGGGCGTCCATGGCCATCGGGTAATGCGTGTCGGGCGGGGTGCCGATCACCACGGCATCCACGTCGTCGGCCAGCCATGGCTCGTCCAGCGAATAGCCGATGTGGCGCAGCCCGAAGCGCCGCCGGATCAGCGCCGGAGCGTACCATGTCGAGGCGGGCGTCTGCGTCACCAACCCGACCGGCTCGATCCGCGCGTCGGCGCGCGCGGCGGGCAGGTGCCGGTGGCAGGTGGCCCACCCGCCGCCAACGAATGCAACTCGAAGCCTGTGCATGATTCCCTCTCCCCCTTAGCTATGGCGCGCGGCGCGGTACAGATCCAGGTAGCGCGCCGTCGTGTGATCCCAGTCGAAGGCGGCCACGGCCAGCCTGCGCCCGGCTTCGCCGAGGGCCGCGCGGCGCGCCGGATCGTCCAACAGGGCGCGAATCGCGGCGCGCACGGCGCCCGGCTCGCGCTCGACGAGGAGCGCGGTGTCCTCGCCCAATGTCTCGCGGATGGCGGCGTTGTCGCTGGTGATGACCGGCAGCCCGCTCGCCAGCGCCTCCTGCACCGCCAGCGGGAAGCCCTCGCCCTCCGAGGGCAGGACGAACACGTCCGCCGCGCGGTACAGCTCGGCCAGCTCGGCCTGGGGAAGCTGGCCCATCAGCCGCGCATTGGACGGGAGATCGCTGCCAGGATTGCCCTGCCCGCACACGATCAGATCGGCCTCTGGCGGCACGCCCGCGGCGGCGAGCCCCAGGCCCTTCTTGGGCACCAGCCGCCCGACGAACAGAACAGCCGGCCGGTTCAGGCCCCATTTGGCGCGCAGCCGGTCACGCTCGGCGGGCGGGGCGGGGGCGAACAGCGCCGTATCGACGCCATTGCCGATCACCTCGACCGGCGTGCCGGGGCGGGCCAGCGGCCGGACTTCCTCGGCGATGCGCCGGTTGAGCACCGCGATCCGGTCGCAGCGCCGGGCCACCAGCCGCCCCACGCTCGCCATCGCCAGACGTTCCGCGCCGGTCACGATCGGGTTGGTGTAGGGCACCAGCCCGACATGCTCGGTCAGCACGACCGGCGTGCCCCGCCGCCGCGCAGTCCAGGCCGCCAGTGCATTAGACTGGTATAATAGTCCATGAAGGTGAACGACATCAACGGCCGGCAGGGTGTCCCGCAGCGCCGCCGCCAGCCGCAGTGGGTGGAACAACGGGTATGGAATGCCATACCTCTCCAGGACGTTGAGCGCCGGCACGCGCAGGACGGTCAGCGGGCCGTCGCCGGTCCAGTCTGGGCGAAAACCGGCGCGGCTGGCGATGATCGTTACCGTGCAGCCGCGCGCGCTCAGACGGCGGCCAAGCTGATCGATCACGAATTCGATCCCGCCAGGGTGGGGCAGCGCGTAGTGGGTCACGAACAGAATGTGCATCCGGGTTCACCACCGATCATGAGCACCAGCGACCAGGGGCCCGCGCCCGGCGCCGCCGCGATGGTGTCCCCGGCAGAGACCGGTCAGCCCGAAGTGTCGATCGTCATGCCGTGCCTGAACGAGGCCGAGACGGTCGAGCGCTGCATCCACAAAGCGCAGGCCGCGCTGGCCCAGTTGGGCGTGCCCGGCGAGATCGTCATCGCCGACAACGGCAGCACCGACGATTCGGTGGCCATCGCCGCGCGGGCGGGCGCGCGCGTGGTATCGGCATCCGTGCGCGGCTATGGCGCGGCCCTGCGGGCGGGCATCGCGGCAGCGCGGGGCACCTATGTAATCATGGGCGACGCCGACGACAGCTACGATTTTCTCACGATTGCACCATTTGTCGAGAAGCTGCGCGCCGGGTACCAGTTGGTGATGGGCACTCGCATCCGCGGCCAGATCCAGCCCGGCGCCATGCCGCCCCTGCACCGCTGGCTGGGCGTGCCCGTGCTCACCGCGCTGGGCAACCTGTTCTTCGGCACGCGGATCAGCGACTATCACTGCGGCCTGCGCGGGTTCGACCGTGCTGCCGTCGCCGCGCTGGACCTCCGCTCGACGGGCATGGAGTTCGCTACCGAGATGGTCGCCAAGGCGGCGCTGAACAAGCTGTCGATGGTCGAGATCCCGATCGTCTACTACCCCGATGGCCGGTCGCGCGCGTCGCACCTGCGCACCTGGCAGGACGGGTGGCGCCACCTGGAGCTGCTGCTCCTGCTCAGCCCGAATTGGATCTTCCTCTATCCCGGTCTGGCGCTCGTGATCGCCGGGCTGGTGAGCATGGCCTGGCTGCTGCCTGGGCCGCGCACGGTGGGCGGGGTGGGCTTCGACGTGCACACGCTGCTCGTGTCCGGCGTGGCGATCATCGTCGGCGTCCAGGTTTTGACCTTCTGGTTATACGCGCACCTGTTCGCCGCCAGCGCCGGATACCTGCCCGCCAGCCGGTTTGCGCGCCGGGTGCTCGAGCGATTCTCGCTGCGGGCCGGCCTGCTGGCCGGTGGGCTGCTGGGCCTGCTGGGCCTGATCGCGGCGGCGCTGTCGTTCGAGCTGTGGGCTCAGGTCGAGTTCGGCGCGCTCGACTACCAGATCGCCCTGCGCCGCCTCATCCCCGGCGTGGTACTCGTCGCATTGGGCATGCACGTTTTTTTCGCCAGCTTCGTGATCTCTCTGCTCAGCATCCGCACGCGGTAGGCACACCCTCAGCACGCACCATCACGGAATCCGACACGATTACGGTGGAACTGGGCGCGAACTCGGTTGTCTGAACAAAGGTTGGGATCATCATTACCGGGCTGGGGCTTGGCGTCGCTGTGCGCGTCGGCGTGGAGCTGATGCTGACGCTCAGCAAGACAGGCGTGTTCGAGGTCTGCGGCGGCGAGGTCGAGCTGGGGTAATACACGCCCAATGGCTCGGGCGTGGACGAGGGCGGCGGGACGGGCGTGCTCGTCGCGACGCTGCTCAGGCTGGCATCCGATCGGTCGGTTGGGACCGGCGTCCGGGTGAACGCCGGCGTGCCGCTGGGGGTATCGCTGGGCACCGGCGTCTTGGTGGGTAGCGGCGTATCCGTCGACGGCGGTATGTCGGTTGGCAGCGGCGTGTCGGTTGGCAACGGCGTGAACGTGTTGGTCGGCGTAAAGGTATACGTCGGTGTGTACGTATGGGTCGGCGTGTACGTGTAAGTTGGGGTATAGGTATACGTCGGCGTGTAAGTATACGTTGGCGTGTACGTATAGGTCGGCGTGTAGGTGTAGGTCGCGGTTGGCGTCGGTGTGTAGCTCGGCGTCGGCGTCGGCGTCCGGGTAGGAGCCGGGCGGCGTGTCGGCTGAGGCTGGCTGCCTGCTGGCGGCGCGCTGTCGTTGAGCTGCTGGATCGCCGTGTCGCTCAGCGGCGGATGAACCTCAACCGGTCGCTCGAGCAGGCTCGTCGGCAGCGATTCCAGGTTCTCGCTGTCGTACGCCTTGACCAGACTTGGCTCGCCCAGCGGGATAGCCTTCTGATCCAGATCGAGCGGGATCTGGACTTCGGAACCGGCGACGATGTTCTTCTCGACACCATTCGCCCTCACGCGCGCCGATCCTTCGATTACGCTCACCGTCAGCTCGCCCTCGGTCTCGGCGTGGAAATACACCGTCGAGCCAAGCTGGATGTCCACCTCGTTGATCAGGAAGGTGACTTCGCCTACGCCTTCGGGCGTCTGGATCAGCATGCCGCTGTCGGGCGCTGCCGGGCACATAGCGTCGTCCACGCCGCTCTGGAAGTAAAACGCTTGCATCGGGTTATAGAGCGGTTCTTCGGCCAGCTCGTTTTCGGCTTCGGTCGCGTTCTCAACCTCAACGTCGCCGAACAGCAGCAGAGTCACATTCTGGCGGGGCTCATCCTCCGACAGGTTGGCTTGCAGCCGCATCAGGGCCACGCCCCACGCTTCTTCTTCGAGATCCATCGGGCTGAGGCGCAGGCTCTGCAGGTTCACCACATCGACGATGTCGCCGGCCTCCTGGAACAGCAGGTCGCTGATGCCGGGCTGCGGCTGGGCTTCGACCTGCACGTGCCCATAACACGCCTGGTTGCGCCCTGTGTCCTCGCACAACTGGCTGGAGAGCTCAAGCGCCTGGAAGACGATCTGCTGGCACACAGCCTCGTCAGGCGGCGATGCGGTCAGACTGGTGGCTGGTGGCTTCATGACCAGGAAGAAGACTACGATGACGAGCCACAACAGCCTGGACGGCTTGATCATAGGGTATCTCGTCCCGATTTCTATCATGAATGGGCGTTCATCTTAATATTATCACAGATTCGGAAATGATCTGTCCAGTAATTCGGTCAATCCGAATATGAACAACTCCTGGCGGCGTGTTCGCGGAGTTCCAGGATGCGACCATCAGGGAATGCCCCACAGCTTGGCGCCGCCGTCGTTGCCGCCTGTGGCCAGCAGCGTGCCGTCAAGGTTGAAGGCTAGGGTATACACCTGGCTGGTCTCGTCTACCGCGTGGCCGTCCAGGGTGGCGGCCAGCTCGCCCGCGGCCACGTCCCACAACTGGATCGCGCCACCCGGCGCCGCAGAGGCTAGCAGGGAGCCGTCCGGGCTGAAGGCGAACGGGACGTTCGGATCGGCGCCTTGCAGCGGGTCGCCCAACGCCTCGCCGCTGGTGCCATCCCACAACCAGATCAGGCCGCCCTCGTCCAGCGCCGCCAGCACGGCACCGTCCGGGCTGTATTTCACGTCGCGGACCGGGGCAGACGCCTCGAGCGTGGCCAGTGTGGCGCCGGTCTCTACCTCCCACAGCCGCACGGTGGCATCGCGGCTTCCCGAGGCCAGGATGGCCCCATCAGGGTGGAAACTGACGGCGTTCACGTCGCTGGTGTGGCCCATGAAAATGTTGATCACGGTGCCGCTGACGGAGTTCCACAGCCAGACGGTGCCATCGCTGCTGGCCGAGGCCAGCGCGCCGATCGAGCTGAAGGCAACGGCCTGCACGTCGTCGGCGTGACCCTGGAGGGCGGTCAGCGCCTCGCCGGTGAAGCCGTTCCAGAGCCGCACGGTGCGATCCCAACTGGCCGAGGCGAGCACCGCGCCGTCTTCGCGCATCGCCATGCTGGGCACGGTCCAGGTGTGGCCTTCCAGCGTGGCCTGCCCCTCGCCGGTGCGCCCGTTCCACATGCGGATCGGGTTGCTCTCGCCTTCGAGCGAAATGCCCGCCGTGAACAGCCGGTTGCCGTTGAGCGCGAAGATCATGCTGACCACCGGCCAGGGATGGTCGGTCAGGCTGTTGATGATGGTGAAGTCGTCCAGATCCCACAGCCAGATGACGCTCGCGCCGCCCTGGTCGGTCAGGTCCCAGCCGGCCGTGGCAAGCACATTCGCGGCGGGGTTGAACTCGACATCCAGGGTGAGGACGGTGGCCAGCGTGTCAAGCGTGGTGATCAGCGCCACCTGATCCGCGTTGCTGGCGGTGATCGGCTCCGTACCGCCCTGGGCGCGGGCCGGCGAGGGCGCAGGCAAAGCGGCAGCCGCGACGACGCTCAAGGCGCAGAGCAGGGTGAGGATCCTTTTCATCGCGCGATTGTTCCCCTTGAGCGCCGCTTAAGGCTCGACGACCGGAACCTGGGCGCAGTTGTCGTCGGCCAGCACGACATCCGATCGCACCCACAGCCCGTTGGTCAGTCGCCACCAGGTGAAATTGTCCGCGCCGCGCGTCTGCCCGTCGACCTCGGCGTCCTGCCCGTCGTCGAGCGTGCCCTGCACCGCGGACGCGGTCGAGGGGCCGGCGCGCAGGTTCACCAGGCGCTGGGCCAGAACATAGCAGCGCTGTACGGCCACCTCCGAAGGCAGAAAGACCGACATGTCCGGTTGGGCCGCGACGTTGATCTCGACGAAGTCATACTGCGTCACCGGGACCAGCGCGCCGGCCAGCGTCTCCACCCACGGCTTGAACAACTGGTAATGGGCCCGGATGAGCAGGGGGATGACCGGGAACTCGCCCTCCTGTCCGAAGAACTGCTCCTCGATCGTCGCGTACAGGCGGCCGCGCTCGCCCAGGTCGCTGCTCGCGGCGGCCTGCTCGATCAAGTCGTCCACTGGCGTGCACTCGCGGTTGAGGGCGGCGTCCGCTTCGCAGCCCAACACCTCGCCCACCCAGTCGTGCGCGTCAGGGTAGTCGGGGCTGCGCACCATCATCCACATGTTGGGCCGGTCTTCGGGGTCTGCCGTCGCGCTCAGGATGTCGGTCAGGACCGAGAAATCTTGCTCGACGATCGTGAAGAGACCGGCATCGCAGCCCAATTCCTGTACGAAGTTGTTCACCAGGGACTCGGCCCAGGCCGTGGTGCCGGACCAGGTGACCAGCTCGATCGCGGGCAGGCCGTCGCAGCTCGCGTAACCGGCCTCGGCCAGTTGGGTGCGTGCATAGCGCGGATCGTAGCCCACGCCGACCGAATCAATCGGCGGCGCGCCAAACGCCCCCGGCGGCGTGAAGTGGATCATCGGCACGCCGCCGCCGGCCAGGTGCTCCTCGATGAAGGCAGCGCGATCGATGGCCGCCGAGAAGGCGCGGCGCACCCGCACATCGTCGAAGGGCGGCTGGTCGTGCGCCAGGCCGAGGTAAAACACCGACGGCTCGACGGTGAGCCGGAGCTGACCGCTGGTCGCCGGGTCGTCCTGCACGACGTCGAGCGCGATCGACGGCACGGCTGCGGCGTCGATCTCGTTGTCGATGTAGTGCGCGAAAGCGCTGCCCGCGTCACGCACAACCGACTCCACGATCCGGTTGATGTTGCCCGGGCCGCGCAGGCTGGCGGGCAGGTACGGGTTGGTCAGGAAGACCCGCCGCACGCCGCGCGACCACTCGCCGAGCACATAAGGGCCGTTCGTGACCAGGTTGCCCGGCTCGCTCCACAGGCTGCCAAGCTGCTGCACGAACTCGGTCGGCACCGGGCGCAGCAACCACATCGACGTCATGGTCAAGAACTGGGCGGCGGGCCGGGTCAGCGTGACCTGTACGATGTCATCGCCCACGGCGAGCGCCTCGACCAGCTCATAATCGGCGAGCGTCACGTCGGCGGGACGGCGCGCGCGCAAGTCGGCGCAGCCCGCGATCACATCGGCCAGCGCCGGCGAATAGAACGAATCCAGCCGCGGATCGCAGGCCCGCTGGATGCCAAATACCACGTCCTGGGCGTTCACGTTGCGGAACATCTCGCCCTGGTTGGTGACCGGATTCCAGCGCACCCAGGGCACGTCATCGCGCAGGAAGAAGGTCCACTTGGTGTCGTCGTCGCTGACCATCCAGCTCGTTGCCAGTTGGGGCTCGAGCGCGTTGGTGATCGGATTGAGGCGCGTCAGGCCCAGGAAAAGCTGGTTGATGGCGGCGATCGACACGGCATCGGACGCGGCCTGCGGGTCCAGCGTGGTGATCTGGATGCTGTTGGTGATGTGGTAGGTCACCAGGTTCTCCGGCAGCAGCGCCACGGGCGTTGGCTGGGCGGGCGCGGGCGTCGTGTCGACAGGCGGCGGTGGCTCGGTCGCGCGCGGCGTGTTGGTGGGCAGCGGTGTGGTGGTCGGAACGGGCGTGTTGGTCGGGACCGGTGTCTCGCTGGGCGTGGGCGTGTGGGTCCAGGCCGAGGCGATGGCGGTCAGCGCCTGCATCGCCAGGATCTGCGCGGTGGCATCCAGGTCCGGCGTCTGGGTCGGCGTGAAAGTCTCGGTCGGCACCGGCGTCATCGTCGGCGGCAAAGTGGGCACAGGAGAATCGCCGGGCCGCGGCGTGTCCGAGGGTGTCGGCGTCTCCGATGGCGTCGGCGTATTGGTGGGCAGGGGCGTATCGGTCGGCGTCGGGGTGTCGGTCCAGGCGTCAGCGGTGGCGGTCAGCGCCTGTATGGCCAGGACCTGCGCCGTAGCGTTCAGGTCGGGCGTTTGGGTGGGTGTGAGTGTGTCGGTCGGCGTCAGCGTCACGGTCGGCGACGGGGTATCCGTCGGCGTGTGAGTCGACGTCGGGGTGTCGGTCGGCGTCGGCGTGTCCGAGGGCGTCGGGGTATCGGTCCAGGAGCCTGCCGTGGCGGTCAAGGCCGCAATGTACAGCGCGCCGGCAGTCGCCTCCAGGTTGGGCGTGACGGTGGGCGTGGCCGTCGGGATGGTCGGCGTCGGCGTGTCGCTGGGTGTGGGCGTGGCCGACGGCGTGTCGGTGGGCGTCGGTGTATCCGTCCAGGCGTCGGACGTGGCGGTCAAGGCGGCGACGAACAGCACCCCGGCAGTCGCCTCCAGGTTGGGTGTGGCGGTGGGCGTGGCCGTGGGGACGGTCGGCGGGATCGGGGTGGGCGTGGGCGTGTCGGTCCACACGGCGGCGGTCGCCGTCAGCGCGTCGCGCAGCAGCCCCTGGGCCGTCGCGTCGAGATCGGGCGTCAGCGATGGGGTCAGGCTCGCCACAGCCAGCGTGGCGGGCATGTCCAGCGGCGTGGGGCTGCCCGACTGGACGCTCATGGCTGTCTGCGTGAGCATCTCGCGGAGCATGGTGCGGGCGGTGGCCCCGTAGTTGGGAGTCGGCGTCTCGGACGGGGGCAGCGGCGTCTCGGTCGGCGTGTCGGTTGCGGCGGGCGTGCTGGTCGGTGCATCGGTCGGTGTCACGCCGGCGGCGGTGCTGGTGAAGACCGCCGCGACCATCACCTCGACGGTGGCGTCGTAGTCGATCGTTGGCGTGCTGATCGCGCCAGCCGTCTGCGCGACAGCGATGGCGGTGCGCGTTTGCAGATCGTTCGCGGCGAATTTCGTGGCGGTCTGCTCCACATCGACGTTAGACGTGTCGCAGGCGCTCAAGAGGGCACCGGCAATCAGCAACGCCAGGGCGATCGAGACTGCCCGCTGCATACCATACTTGCGAATCTTCATAACGTGTTCCACCAGACGAATATGTGAGCGCCGTGCGCCTTAGCTGGCGGGCGCGGCCAACGCCAGCAGCGCGTTGATCACCACCTCGAAATCGGTCAGGGTGGCGGCGCCGGTCAGTGAATTGTCGTTGATCAGATAGGTTGGAACTTCCGCGATGCCGAACCTAGCCATCTCCTGGGCAGCAGACCCGAGCGCGTCACGGCGCGCGCTGTCCGACAGGCAGGCCACGAAGTTGGCCAGTCCCAGGTCCAGATCGCTGGCCAGGCCGATCAGGTTGGCGCGGCTGAAAGGCTCCGGCACACCCGCCTCATGGGTGGCGGCGAGCGCATCCATCATCTCCCAGAACTGGCCCTGATCGGCGGCACACAGCGCCGCCTGGCTCGCTCGCGTCGAATCCTGGCCGAACACCGGCACCAGCCGGTACGCCACTCGCACCGAATCAGCGTAGGTAGCGAGCAGGTCAGGCAGGATTTGCGTGTGGAACTGCACGCAGTCCGCGCACTGTGGGTCGTACACGACCACCAGCACCACCGGGGCATCCTCCGGCCCCTGGGCGAGCGCATCCTCGGCCAGCTCGGCGGCGCTCGGCAGGCTGATGAACACCGGAGGCGTGCTGCCGCTGAGCGCGGCGGCGACCAGCGCCTGGACGGTCGCATCGTAATCGGGCGTCGGGGTGTCGGTGATAGCTGCCGGGGTCGCGGTGGCGGTCGGTAGGGGCGTCTCGGTCCAACCGGCGGCAGTAGCGGTCAACGCGGTGAGCACCATCGCGTCAATCGTCGCGTCGAGGTCCGGCGTCGGCGTGTCGGTCCAGCTTTCTGCCGTCTCGGTCAGGCGTAGGGCGAGCAAAGCGTCCGCGGTCGCCTCGAAGTCGGGCGTGCTCGATCCGCTCTGCACGGCGGCGGCCAGCGCCTGGACGGTCGCGTCGAGGTCGGGTGTGGGCGTGGCCGTCCAGCTTTCGGCGGTGACAGTCCAGGCCTCGAAGATCAACGCCTGGGCCGTTGCATTGAGATCGGGCGTTACGGTTTCGGTCGGCGTGGGTGTGAGGGTCCAGCTCCACGCTGTCACCGTGAGCAGCTCGCGGATCTGCGCGACAGCGGTCGCCTCCAGGTTCGGCGACGGGATTGGCGTCGGCGTGCGGACAACGGCCGGGCGGGTGCCGATGCTCTCGCGCTGGGCTTCGAGCGTCTGCCGCTCGTAGGCGCGAGCAGTCGCGCTAGCCCAAATCTGTGCCTCCGAGAGCGACTCACCGCACGCGCTGAGAACCAGCCCCGCGATGAGCAGCGCCAGGGCGCCAGCTACTGACCGGCTGATGCGAGTGTACGAGAAATCCATGATATGTCTACTCGACTGTGACCCCTGGCACAAGAACCCCCGCCGGAGGTGCTGGCGGGGTGATCTGCAAGCTGTATTGTAACAGGCCCGCCTACTCGCGGCAAACTCGCCCCCGCCTGTCACCCCCAGTTGACAAGGGCGGTTTGAGGCTGGTTAGTAGAAATCGCGAGTCCCGCAGACCCGACTTCCCGATCGTGCGTAGTTCGCTGGTCCCTGCCGCGCCAGGAGCCCCGTCCCGTGGCCATGCCCGCGCCGGTGATGACATTCCCGGTGGGGGGCACCGTGTGGCCGGATGCGGATGCGCCGGGCAGGGTCAGGATGGCGGCGGTTGTCGCCGCATGAGCAGGCAGCGCCGCGCTCAGGTGCGCTCCACCCATCGGGTCGATCCTCAGCTAGACCGTCTGGCTGGACGCATATGATCCCACCCATCACACTGTCTACACTCATTGTAGGTGAATTCCTTCCATTCCCCTGCAAAAAAATCGTAAAAAAGCTTCCGGAGTAGCAGAGGAGTTGATCAAGCGTAGGTTATGGGCTGACAACCTGGCATGATACATTAGTATAATGAGATGGTTGCCCGGTCCACGAGAACAGACATTGTACCCGGCGTCATCTCCTCAGAGCGTTTGAGTGCCATCGGAATGGGATGCACCCTATG
>Ga0123330_1002829_pt1 | contig 15044 bp, 6 predicted proteins | sample BioC13SIPDNA_2_FD_89704 | JGI IMG/M metagenome (GOLD analysis project Ga0123330, IMG submission 89704) | Anaerobic biogas reactor microbial communites from Washington, USA - Biogas_R2_A C13 SIP DNA | ecosystem: Engineered > Bioreactor > Anaerobic > Unclassified | place: Washington, USA... | reverse complement strand
CTCCGCGGTGAACAGGAAGATCAGGCGATAGACCAGACGTAGGAGCTGCCGGTAGTAGTCGTCGCGTGCCAGGTCCCCCTTCTTGAGCCGGGTACGCAGCGCGCCGTTGAGCGGGTGCTGCAAGAAGCCCTGGCCAAGGCTTGTGATGGCGTCTTCGACGCCGCGGCGCAGGTCGTCGAGCGCGCGGGTGCCCTGCTCCTGAGCGCTCTTCGACCAACGCTCGAGGAGGGACTCGCCCGCCCCCTCTCCGGCCAGGGACTCAAAACGCGACTGGTGGCAGACGAGCCAGAGGAGGACAAAGTCGGCGTAGATCTCGCCGTCGAACATCGACTGCAGGTCGAACTCGACATAGGCCTGGCGCGTGAGGGCGGCGTTGTCGCGCAGGATGCGGAGGCGGAGCCCGTTCGTGACCACGCCCCATTGGGCGTCCTCCGAGCGGTTGAGATACTCCTGCACCAGGCTGTGCGGGCTCGTGCGCGAGGCGCCCGCGACCCCGGGCGTGCGCCGGTCGAGATCCAGCCCGCAGCCCACCAGATGGAGCGGGGTGGCCTGCCAGGCGTGAGAGATGGGGTAGGATTTGCCGTCGATCTCGGCAGCCCGCGCGGTGGTGAGCCGGCCAAAGCCCAGCTCCTGGAAGAGCGGCTGGAGCCAGCGCTCGCGGGTGAGCCCGGTGCCGGCATCGCCGGGGCCCAACCGGGCGCGTGCGGCCTCGAACGTCCCCCACAGGGCGCTCAGGCGGTTCCAGGAACGGTTGATCGCCTCGTTGAGCTTCTCGCCGGGAGCGAGGTGGTAAGACTCAGGGGTCAGCCCCTCGAGATGCAAGTCGCCCGCGCGGACGCGCTCGAGCAGGTCGGCGGGGAGCAGCGCCCCCTCGCTGTGGATGGTGGTGAAGCTGTTCCGGTTACGTGTCTGCATAGCTCATCTCACGGCCGGCAGGAAGACGTAGATGCCCAGGACGTCGGGAGGGAGATGGGGCTCGACGCGGTGGCGAACGCCGCGCGCCCTCGTCGCTGAGCGCACGCGCCGGTGCGCCTCCAGGAGCTCCTCGCCCCGCTGCTCCGCGGCCTCGTCGAGGTGGGGCCGCAGCGCCTCAAAGCCATCGACGACCCTGGTGACAAAGTCCGTCGCTTGCTCGGGGGTGATGTTGCCGTCGGGCTGGGCCGCGAGCAGCGCCTCGGCCTGCGCCTCATCGAGCCAGGCCGCGCTCTGTGGGCTCCCGGTGAAGGCCAGAAGCCGGCAGTCCTCCGCGAGGAGCGGTCGCTCGACGCCGTTCTGCATCTTGACGATGTGGTAGCGGAAGCGGACGAGGAGCAAAGTCGTGCGGGTGGTGACGGCGCGCGTGCGCATCGCACCGCAGCGCCGGGCCGCCGGGTAGCGCACCGCGTCGCCCGAGAGCGGGTCAAGCGCGGTCTCCAGGACGTGGTTGGCCAGCGTCTCGACGAAGGGATGGGTGCGCGGCAGATAGGTCTCGCCCTCCTGCACGGGCTGGCTGAAGCGCGCCGTGAGCTTGCCGTCCTTCGGATCTAGCCCCGTGGCCTGTGCTAGCAGCTCCCGGAGCGCAGGAGAAGCCTCAGCCAGCGCCATACCAAGCGGGTCTGAGCCGGTGACCTGCCCGCCAAAGGCCGCCAGCGTCCGCCGCGTGAAGTCGGCGACATCCACGCCCGAGCCGATAGCGGCCTGGACGGCGCGCAGCTCGCCGGCGACCTCGTCGACCTTGATGGTTTCCTGGGCGAAGAGTGTGCGCGAGCGCTTCTCGCGATCCGACGCGGCCTCCCACTCGCCATAGAGCGCGTCCTTCTGCGGCTTGATCACCTCGTCGAACAGGGGCAGCAGTGCCTGCTGGGCAGTGGGGCCTGACTTGAGCAAGAGGCCCTCGAAAATGGCCTCGATCACCTGCTCGGTATCGACCGGCACGGGCACCGAAATGCCAAGCGACGAGCGGATGGTGCGGTGCTTGCGCAGCAGCACGTCGAGCACAATGCCGTCGATCTGGTTATCGAGGCCGTAGTAGGTGAGCACGCGGACGGTCCGGCGTGGCTGGCCGTAGCGGTCGACCCGGCCCTCGCGCTGTTCGTGGCGCGTGGGGTTCCACGAGAGGTCATAGTGCACGACGGCGTCGAAGGCCTCCTGCAGGTTGATGCCCTCCGAGAGGCAGTCCGTCGCCACGAGGACCCGCCTGGGCGACGCCGCGCCCTGCGCCACGCGGACCACTCGCTCCGCAGGCGGGAGCAGGCCGGTCACGGGCACGACCTCCACACCTCTGGGCAGGCGGGCGCGCAGCTCGGCGGCCACATAGTCTGCGGTGGGGATAAAGCGGCAGAAGACGATCGGGTGGAAGCCGTCATCGAGCAGCCCCTTGATGAGGGCCACGGCTTTCGTCAGCTTCTCGTCCTTCGCGCCCGTGAGGCTGTCGGCCATGCGCGCCATCTCCAGGAGCCGGCGGCGGTTGCTCTGGCCGGCGTCCTCCTCGCCACCCGGGTCGGAGCCCGGGGTGACGTCGGAGCCGTCGGCAGCCTCGTCAACGACCAGGTCGAGGATCGTGCGGCGCCCAATCTCGTCGGCCTCCTCCTCAGTTTCGGCCTCGGCGGGCGCGGCACGGTTGCGCAGCGTCGCCGCCGCGGCGGCGGGGCTCGAGGCGAGCGAGCGCAGCAGCGCCAGCGCGGACCACCAGCGGACGCGCTGATGGAAGGTGCCGCCACTGGTATCGAGCACCGACTCACGGGCATAGGCAAGCACCCGGTCGAAGAGCCGCCGGTAATCGGGACTCAGCTTGTAGCTCTCCTCGCGGTCCTCCCGTGCGGGGAAGGGGGTGTCCGCGTCGAGGTACGTGCGAATGTCAGCTCGGCGACGCTGGATGAAGTGCTGTGCGAGGCGCCGCCGGTGGCGGAGGTTGGCCTCGCCGGTGAGGTCCTCGGGCAACTCGGCAAAACCCGGATCCAGGAAGGCGAGCAGCGAGCGGAAGGCATGCTCCTTGCCACTGTGGGGTGTGGCGGTGACGAGGACCATGTGCCGGTCGGGGTCCTGGGCCAGGCCGCTGATCAACTCGTGGCGCTGGTGGCGCCCGCCCCGCTCGGCACCGAAGGCGCAGGTATGGGCCTCGTCGACGATCACGAACTCGGGACAGGCGCGGCGGAACTCCTCGCGGCGCCGGTCGGACTTGATGTAGTCGAGCGAGACGATGACGTAGGGATAGCGCTCGAAGAGCGACTCGCCTATGCCCAGGTCGCGCTCCAGCCGGGCGGCGGTGGAGGGCAACACGAGCGCGCCCTCGATGTGGAACTTGTCGCGCAGCTCGGTCTGCCACTGCTCGGCAAGCGGCGGGGGACAGAGCACGGCCAGTCGTTCGATCTCGCCCCGGTCGAGCAACTCGCGCGCGATGAGCCCTGCTTCGATGGTCTTGCCGATGCCCACGTCGTCGGCCAGAAGCAAGCGCACGGGGTCGAGCTTGAGCGCCATCAGGAGCGGGACCAGTTGGTACGGCCGCGGCTCGACGCCGAGCCGGGCGAAGGAGCGGAATGGGCCGGCGCTGGAGCGGAAGCCCAGCCGCACGGCATCACGCAGAAGCCTCGCTGACCGGTAGTCGCCCACGTGGACCGGATCGGGCAGGTCAAAGGTCGCCGGGGACACCGGCTCAAGGGGCAGGTAGACCCCGGTGATCTCGTCATCGGAGCCGCCGAGCGGCCTCAGGACGAGCAGATCGGCGGAGGAATCCGGAAGGACCACCCATTCGCGCCCGCGCGCTTTTACCAGGGAACCGACGGCGTAGGTCATGGTTGGGTGCCCCCTCCGAAGATAGAGGGATAGCGCTTGATGATGCCCTCCCAGTCCTCCTGGAGCGCGAAGCGGATCACGGTATAGCCGGTGTCTTCCATACACTCCTGTTGGGCCTGATCGCGCGCCTGGCGCTCGGGGTACCGGTGGTGTGGGCCATCGACGTAGATCGCCGCGTGCTCATTCTCATAGAAGAAGTCGGGACGCGTGTGGCAGGCCTCGAGCAGGGGCTGCGCGTGGGTCGGAAGGCGATAGTTGCCTCTGTCGATGAGGGCCAGCCACGCGCGCTCCAGGTCGGATCCGCAGAGGTTCGACAGGCGTTCGCAGTGCTCGGCGCGGGATAGCGTTTGAGGTGACGCCTCGGCGGTGGACCGGCTGCAAAGCATCAGGTATTCCTTGATGGCCTGGCGGTCGAGGAGGCGGTGGTCCATCTGGTTGTAGTAGCTCATAAGGCAATCATAGCAGGCCGCCTCACAGTCCTCCCTGGCATTGGGGGCATGCCGCAGATCCCCACCGTTATCCGGGTCGAAGTGGCACACCTGGAGGGCCTGACGCGCGATGGTCATGAACGCATCCGGGTCATCGACGAGACGGCGCAAGACGCCCGCGCCCCCCTCTGCGGACTCGTAGAAAAGAATGGCCCGCCGGTCGTCGGCGTCCGGGAGGGGCTCAGCCGCCAGCTCACTGTCCTCCAACTGGTACTGCACCTGGATGGCGGCTTTCAGGGCTGCCTGCAACGATGCCATATGGTCCAGGGCCAGGTCCGATAGTGGCTCGAAGAGCAGGCAGTTCTTGTGATCCTCGACGAAGGGCACCACGCGCATCGTGCGCGGAGACATTGGGTCATCCGAGTCGACCGTGGACTGATCGTCGTCGCTGCGGGCCCAATAGCCCCGCTCGATGTCGAGGATGAAACCGTGTTGGTCCTTGTTGGCCCGCCGGCGCCACCCGAGGTTGATCCGCCAGAGCGTGGCGGAGTGGCCGTAGGTCAGCTTGCCGATGAGATCGCCCTCGTGACGGACCTCCGTCGTGCGCGCCGAGATAACCCCACCGTGATCAGCGAAGCGAATGGCCGTGCGCAGCTCGAATCCCTGGCGGAAGCGCTCCTCCTCATCGGATGAGATACGGTCCTGCCGCTTGGTGGAAACGTTCTGCAGCCGGAAGAGGTTATCCAGTGGGGCCTCAAGGAGCGCACCACAGCGTTCGCAGCGGTCGAGTCCATCTCCACTGGTGATGGGATGCAGATAGCCGCAGAGCGGGCACTGCTTGGCGCGCGTTGTCGGGAAGCCCTCGCCGGTCGCGGACACAGGCAGGTTCACCCGGTTGATCATGTAGCGGGAGCCTTCGTGGTAGATGATCGACCGTGGCCCGAACTCGGAGATCGCCAGGAAGCGTGGGCGCGACAGGAACTCATCGCGCTCGGTCCTGATGCGCCTGGCGGGGATATAGGCCGAGAGCGGCAGGCGTGGGAAGCTGTAGCCCGGCAGGAAACCCTCACTGGCGAAGTAACGATAGGAGTAGAAATCGGACTGCATGACGTTCTCGGCCTCGGTCAGCAGCTCTAGCTGGCTCTGGGCCTCGTCGTAGAGGCGCTTGGCCTGGCGCTTGTCCTGTGCAGTCCGGCTGGCATCCCGAATGATGCCGTGCTGGACCTCGAGCTGGTTCCTGGCGGCGCGATAGAGGTCACGCCAGCGCTCGCAGGCCTTGTTGAACTCGAGGTCGACCTGAGAAAGCACGCCGTCGAGCCAGTCCTCGTTCCACCAATCCGTCCGCTGTAGCTCGGGCTCGATGTCGTGCATCGCGGCCTGCGCCTTGCGCCTGGCTTTCACGCGCGTGCCTGATGCCGCGAGGGCTGTCTGGACGTTGTCAAGACAGGGCAGGGCGGGCTCCGCGGTCAGGTCGAGCAAGTCCCTAAGCGACCTTCCCAGACCCAGACCGGACTCGGCCAGCCAGATCGCCTGGACGTGGCTGCGGACCAGGTCCTCGTTGGTCAGGTCGATGCGCGGCGGCGCGACGGCCCCCGAGACCATCAGGCGCGGACGCTTGAAGTAGTACTGGTCGTGGGGGCTGCCGATTGTGCAATAGGTGAAGACCAGGGCCGGCTGTCCGTGCCTGCCGGCGCGCCCGCTGCGCTGCGCGTAGTTGGCGGGCGTCGGTGGCACATTGCGCATGTTGACCGCGTTGAGCTCGGCGATATCCACGCCCAGCTCCATCGTGGGAGAGCAGAAGAGGATGGGGAGTGCTGCCGTACGGAAGCGCGCTTCCCGGACCTCACGCTCGGCGGCAGGGACCTGGGCGGTGTGCTCGCGCGCCTCGATGCCGAGGAACTCCCTGTCAACCGTGCGGTAGAACTGCACAAAGAAGGGGTTGGTCTTGCCCCCGCCTTCTGGCATCCGCGGCACGCGGATCGGGTCGTGGAAGGCTGTGGTTCCATCGCCGGCCCGCCAGACCATGCCCGAGGCCAGGAGCTGGTATCCCGGCTTGTGACCCGGATCGTCCTTTTCTGCGACCACCTTCTCGACCAGCCCGGCGATGCGCAGGCTGTTGAGGATCTGATCGATAAGGGTCTCGATGTCGGTAAGCGAGAGGTTGCCGTGATAATCGGGGAAGGTTCCAGTACGCCGCAGGAACTGCCCGTACCCGCCGCGAGGCGACAGGTACTCGTTGCCTGCCCGCTCTTCAGCGTCCCCCAGTCGCGCCCGAGGGAAGATGATGGAGGCGTACTCCAGCTTCTCGCTCTCGTCGAGTGCCCAGGGAGCGATCAGGCGCTGGCTGCTGAGCTGCTTGATGCTCTCTTGCGTGGCCTGGTCCAGGTAGGTCACCTTGATGGCCAGCTCGCGGCGCATGTAGTCGAGCAACACCGTAGCGATGCGCGCCCTGGTTGCCGGCGTGGCTGATGTCAGCGCCCGGTGCGTGCCCTGCCAGACGTCCTCAGCCGCGCACAGCTCATCGAGCGATACGTAATCGATCCGTAACAGACCGCTCTGCTCGAGGTTGGGGGACGTGATGCGCCAACCGCGCTTGAGGTCGCGGTAGAGCCGGTATCCCAGCACCTCCCGCAGGGCACGATCCGTCTCCACCTTCTGGGCGAAGCGCACCTCGGGGTCGCTGGCATAGTACTCGGGCTCTAGATCCAGAGATTGGTACACCCTCATCGTCAGGACATCGTGCGTGATCCCAGCCGGCTCACTGGCCACGACTGCACGATACAGGGCTGAGCGGAGCAGGGCGATCTCGACGAAGTCGTTGAAGTGGCCGGCCTGCAGCGAGGCATCCTGGCGGTTATCGGTGAACGAAAGTAGCTTTCTGGCCTCGCGCCGCAGATCGGGATCTTTGCGCAGCCGCTGGATCAGCGATAGGCTGAGGAGCGTGGTGTCCGTCGACCGCCCGCCGGAGCTGAGCTCGGTGAGTTTGGCGAAATCCGATGACTGCCGGGCACCGTACGATACGCCGCAGTGCAGGCAGAAGCGGAACGGAGCCTTGAGAAACGCCACTCGCTGGCCGAAGTCTCCGATGCTCCCGTCGGGAGCGACGACCATCGACACGGGCAGGTTCTGGCGCTGGCTCTTCTTGACGACGAGTCCATCGTCGCCCTCCTCAAGCCAATCATCCGGGATGCGGTCCAGGGCGTCACGACTGTTCTGTGGCCACGGGCTGTCCTGGCTCAGGTACAGGAAACCGGCGTCCCCGGCTTCGGAACGTCGGGTATCGCTGAGCTCCCGCGGCACGAACAGCTCTGCGCCGCTATCGCGGTCCTTGGTGCGCCGGACGACGTAGTACTCCTGACCGCACTCACGGCAGAACGCCAGAGGCAATAGGACCTTGTCGCGCTCGCCCGGGACATACTGCTGCCCATAGACCGTGACATAGCGGTCCTGCTCCGGCCCGACCGAGGCATAGACCGTGTCGCCGCGGCTGATGAACTGGTGGAGGCGAAAAGCGAACGCCGGATATCCCGTCACTGGGTTCTTGGCAGCGTACCCCGCCATCAGCGTCGCCTGAAGCGCCCGCACGCAGTCGGGCTCCGGCAGCCCAGTCAACGTGCTGAGCTCGCGTGCGGCTCCGTCTGCGCCCGTCAGGCTGCGCGGCTGCGCGCGCACAAGGCGGCCGGTGGCCGCATCCGCGGTCAGGCCCATTGTGCTCTCGACCCAGCTCGCCAAAGGGTGCCGGATGAAGGCCTCATACGGTTCTGACTGAGCTGGGACTGTGACGCTCGTCCTCAGCCGCGCCAGCGGGACCTCACCCGTAGGGACGACCTCCTCCGTGGCCCGGCGCAGTGTCTCGCCGATGACGTTCTCGGGACGGACCAGATCGCCAAACATCACCGAAGCCACCTTCGCGACCTCAGCCTGTTGCTGCTCGAGGCTGCCCGCGCCGGCAAGCGTGGCGGAGGTACCGACGCACTGTAGCGCATCGGCGCTCAGCGCCTCTCGAACGCGCCGAACGAGCATCGACACATCGGCGCCCTGGCGGCCCCGGTACGTATGCAGCTCATCGAGCACGAGGAAACGCAGCCCCTGCGCGGCGTTGACCAGCGTCTGGCGCTCATCGGGACGGGTGAGGATCAGCTCAAGCATCACGTAGTTGGTCAGCAGGATGTCCGGCGGATTGGCCATGATCCGCTTCTTCTCTTCGTCGTTCTCCTGACCGGTGTAGCGCTCGAAGGTCACCGGACCCCTACCATCGTCGTAGCCGAACTTGAGGAACTTCTCCAACTCACCGCGCTGGCTGTTGGCCAGGGCGTTCATGGGATAGACGATGATCGCCTTGACGCTGCGCCCGCTGCCGTGACGGAGTACATAGTCGACGATGGGGATGATATAGGCGAGGCTCTTACCGGAGCCGGTGCCCGTGGTCAGGACATAGTTGTGGCCCGCGCGGGCCGTACGGATGGCATCCTCCTGGTGACGGTGCAGGCGCAACGGTTGGCCGTAGTCCTGCGCATGCACCTTGCGACGGAACACCCGTTTGCAGGCAGGGTGGAGAAGCCCTTCATCACAGAGGTCGTCGATCCAGCTTCCCGGCTCGAAGGTCGGGTTGAGTTGGATGAGCGGGTCGGGCCACAGGAGGCCCTGGTCGAGCGCCTGGTCAACATAAGCGCGGATCCGGGCATCGCGGATCTGGATGAAGCTCCTGATATAGGAGGCATAGTCAGCAATCAGCGCGTTTCTAAGGTCGAAGACGTCCATTGCACCCCCTGGCGGGTCACCGCGACTCATGCCTGGCGCTCTGCTGGTTTCTTGATGCAAGCAACCCCTATCATACTCGCATTATTGTTGCAGGCCAGTCCATGGACTGATGCTAGAGGGCGTGAGGTAGCCTCCTTTGTTGGATGCGAGACTGCTCATAGCGCGCCCGGTCTCGCGAGGCTGACCCACAATGCAACCGTAATCCGTGGTGATTCCCCGACACCGGGCCTTGCCCAGTTCAGGCATCAGGGCCCCGCTCTAGCCTATACGAAGCAGTCCCCCGGGGGCCCCAGGGGACTGCTCTTGTCAAGATGGTTTGGCACGCCTTCGTGAGAAGTTCGTCTCTGGCTCATGGAAGCGTACATGGCCAGAGAAGTACTTCCCAAGTGCGACCAATCGCACTTACTCGTGGACGTTGACCAGGGTCCCCACGTCGGCGAAGTTGAAGAGCCATTCGGCCATATCGTTGGGCTGGTTCACGCAGCCGTGGCTCATTTGGTGACCGAAGTTAGCGTGCCACCAGACACCGTGGAGGCCATACCCCTGGTAGAAGTACATCACCCACGGCACATCCTCGAGATAGTATCCTGGCCCGGCCATATCGTCGTAGCGCAGCTTGATCCAGATGCGGAACTGGCCCTCGGGCGTGGGCGTCGCAGGGAGCCCCGTCGAAACCAGGTAGCTCTGTACGGGCGTTTGCCCCTCGTAAGCGGTCAGGCGCTGCTCTGAGAGGTCGACATCGATCCAGCGTGGCTCGTCAATCGCCCAGACCGGCGCGGGCTGGAAGACCGGCTGGTCAATGGTGGGCGACGGCAGCGCTGGCGGCTCGACCTCGGGAACACCGTCAACCTCGAACGGTGTCACGATTTCGCCAAAGACATATCCGGCTTCGCCACCGTAATCGATCTGCCACCAGTCGTGGCTGCGACCCAAGACGGCAACTTCCGTGCCCGGCTCGAGGAAGCCAAACTTCTCGTAGACGGTGCTCGGGCCGCGCCGCACGTTCACACCATTGGCGCCTGCGACTGCCCTGGGCCTTGGCGGCTCGGGCGTGGCGGGCACGGGCGTTGGTTCCGGTGTCGGCATCGGCGTCGGCTCCGCTGTCTGCGTGGGCGTGGGCGGCACCGGTGTGGGTGGAAGCTGGGTGGGCGCTGCCGCCGGCGGCGCTGAGGTCGCCTCGGCTGTCGGTGTGGCTGTCTCGATCGGCGCGGCGTCTGCTGACTCCGGCTGTAATACATCGACAATGCCAGAACCCAGCCTGACCGCCAGGACCAACAGGAATATGGCGACTGTCGCGGTCAAAGCCACGACAAGGAGGGTGTTGATCGTAGATAGAGGTCGGTGTTTTTCGTGCGTTACCATGGTTCCATCCCTTCGTACTTTGTCTTTTTCTCTTTATCTTTCCCTTACTCTTTATTCTGACGCGACTGCCCCGCCGAAAGTTCCACCTATCATATAGTTCTATATAGATTATATTTATCTATTAAAATGTGTCAAACGGCCAGCCTCGTGAGCAGTGCGTAAAGGCGGGGAACGGTGTACAATGCTGCCGGTGGCGAATGCCCACGCTGGGGCGGCTGTCTTGAACTGGGAGCGCCCCGAATTGAGAGTGTGCGACAGTGAACGCGAGGTGAGACCGTGGGTGACCGGGCGAGGCGACATAGCTGGGGGGCAGGAGACGACGCGGGGAAGGACCACGAGGTGGGCGGGTGAGATCGGTTGGCCTGATCGTCAATCCTATTGCCGGGATGGGCGGGAGCGTCGGCCTGAAGGGGACCGATGGCGAGATGGCCGCGCGTGCCAGAGCGCTCGGCGCCGAACCGGTGACGCCGGAACGGACCACCACATTTCTCGCCCGCCTGCGAGAGGCCGACCTGAGATGGCTGGTGGCGCCGGGGCCAATGGGCGCGGATTACGTGGTCGGCCCCAATGTGACTGTCGTGGGAGAGATCGGTGCAACAGGACCGGATGGCGCAGTGACGGACGGGGGTAGCGCAGCCGCTGTACCGGCGTCGCTGACGTCGGCGGACGACACACGAAGGATCGCCAGGGCGATTGTCGCTGCGGGGGCCGAGCTGCTGGTCTTTGTTGGCGGCGACGGAACGGCGCGCGATATCTGCGACGCTGTGGACGCGCGGGTGCCGGTTGTCGGTGTACCGGCTGGGGTCAAGGTCTACAGCGGGGCCTTCGCGCTGAGCCCCCGCGCCGCGGCTGAGATGGTCAGCGCGTTTGTTACAGGCGCCGACTTGACCGAGGCCGAGGTGCTGGACATCGATGAGGTTGCGTTCCGCGAGGACCGGCTGGACGCGCGCCACTATGGCTACCTGCTCGTGCCGAACGTGCAGTCATACCTCCAGCCGGGCAAACAGGGCTCTGCCATCACGCCGGATACCCAGGAGAACAAGCTGGAGATCGCGGCGGCGTTTGTCGAGCAGATGGATCGCGACACGCTCTACCTGTTGGGGCCGGGAACTACGGTCAAGGCGATCGCCGACGAGATGGGCATCGCCAAGACTTTGTTGGGCATCGATGCCGCCTATGGCGGGGCGCTGGTGGGAGCGGACCTCAACGAACGGGCGATCCTGGCGCTGCTGACGCAGCACCCCAAACGCAAGGTGGTGGTCACGCCCCTGGGTGGGAACGGCTTCATCTTCGGGCGGGGCAACAAGCCCTTGACCCCGCAGGTCATCCGCACCGTTGGACGAGAGCACATCCTTGTCGTCGCGACCGAGCACAAGATGCGCCAGGTGGGCGTGTTACGGGTCGACACCGGCGACCCTGCCGTCGATGCGCTGTTGAACGGCTATTGGGAGGTCATCATCGGCTATGATATCGCGCGTGTGGCCCGGGTATGCGCGCCCTAGCCGGTTTGGCGTAACCCACTCGGGCGTGATCTATTCACGCGTGACCCAGTTAGGAAGGGAGATCCCATGACGAATTCTGTGATTCCAAGACCTAACATTCTCTATATCCACACGCACGACATCGGGCGCTACGCGCAGCCCTATGGCTATGCCGTGCCCACGCCCAACATTCAGGCGTTGGCCGAGGAAGGCGTGCTCTTTCGTCAGGCGTTTTGCGCCAACCCGACATGCTCGGCAAGCCGTGCGGCTCTGCTGACGGGGATGTATCCGCATAACAACGGCATGACGGGCCTGGCCCATCGTGGCTGGTCGCTGAACGACTACAGCCAGCACATCGTGCACACGCTGCGCGCTGCCGGGTACACGACGGTGCTCACCGGCGTGCAGCACGTGGCTTCTCACCAACAGGGTGAGCCCTGGCGCGTGATCGGCTACGACCGCTGGCTGGGTAACGATGACCCTCACGAGCGTGCCATTGACTACCTGGAGTCGGAGCCCGAGGCGCCGTTCTTTCTGTCGGTGGGCTTCTTCGATACGCATCGCGAGTTCGAGCCCGTGAGCGACGCGGCGGACCCGCGCTACGTACGCCCGCCTGCCCCACTCCCAGACACGCCGGAGACCCGTGAGGATATGGCACGCTTCATCGCCAGCGCCCGCACGCTCGACGCGAAGATGGGTGCTGTCTTGGACGCGCTGGCGCGCACGGGTCTGGCGGAGAACACGCTGGTGATCTGCACGACCGATCACGGCATCGCCTTTCCCGCGATGAAGTGTACCCTTACCGACCACGGGACGGGCGTGATGCTGATCGTACGTGGGCCTGGCGGTTTCGAGGGCGGTCGTGTGATCGATAGCCTTGTGAGCCACATCGACCTCTTTCCCACCCTGTGCGACTTGCTCGAGATCGACCCGCCGGACTGGTTGCAGGGGGTCTCGCTGATGCCCCTGGTCCGGGGGGAGGTTCAGGCGGTGCGCGACGAGGTCTTCAGTGAGGTGAACTATCACGCTGCGTACGAGCCAATGCGTGCGATCCGCACGCCGCGCTGGAAGTACATCCGGCGGTTCGAGGATCGCACTCGGCCGGTGCTGCCCAATTGCGACGATGGGTTGAGCAAGACGGTCTGGTTGGAGCACGGCTGGGCCAACCTGGCGCCGGATCGTGAGGCCCTCTACGATCTCATCTTCGACCCGAATGAGGCACACAACCTCGCCGGTGAGCAGCGAGTGAGTGAGGTGCTCGACGAGCTCCGCGGGCGGCTGGATGCCTGGATGCGTGCCACCGGCGATCCGCTGCTCGAGGGTAGGGTTCCTGCGCCTTCGGGAGCCGTGGTCAACGACATCGACGGGCTATCTCCTCGCGAGCAGCCGTTGCCGGCAGAGGGCTGAGCAGAAGTCTGGATGGAGATGGGCATGAAGCTGCTGATTTGGGACTTCGACGGCACACTGGGGTATCGCGACGGAGGTGCGTGGACGGCGAGCGCCTTTGAGGTGGTTCAGCAGGTGGCCCTCCAACGTGTGGCGCCCGCAGGCCCAGTCACGTACGAGGCGCTGCAGTCCTTTATGCGCGCCGAGTTCCCCTGGCTCAAGCCTGAAGAGCCGCACCTCGAGTTGGACACCGCCGACGCCTGGTGGGCAGCGCTGGCTCCCGTCTTCGAGCGCGCCTATCGCGGTGTGGGATTCGCTGCGGACGAGGCCCGCCATCTGGCATCTCGAGTGCGCTCTACGTACCTCGCCACACCTGAGCGGTGGCGGGCCTTCGACGACGTGGTCCCGGTGCTGGAAACGTTGGCAGATGCCGGCTGGTCGCACGCGATGCTCACCAACCACGTGCCCGAGCTGCCTGATATCGTGAGATGGGTTGGGCTTACGCCCTATTTCACGCGTATCTTCAACTCCGCTGAGATCGGCTACGAGAAGCCGCATCCGTGTGCGTTCCAGACAGTGATGAAAGCGATGGGCGTTCCTGACACGTGCTGGATGATCGGCGACAGCTATGAAGCGGACGTTGTCGGCGCGGAGACGGTGGGCATTCCGGCCATCCTGGTGCGCCAGCGCCACCTGATGGCCTCACGCTACGCGGAAACCCTGTGGGACGTGCCGCGCATCGTGAGCGTCACAGCATAGGCCGGGCGGACACGACGGACTCTGGTCCGGCCACGGGCGCACACCACGACAACAGAGGCGGCATCGATGGCTCCTCCTGACGATATCACGATCCTGCGGTCCCTCGCAGCGCAGTATGCCGAGCTCTCCGCCGACCCCGTGATGGACGTCCGGCGCGACCTGTGGCGGCGCCACAACAGCCTCAAGCGCACGCGACCCCTGATCTACGTTCGGGCGTTTGCCTGGGCCGAGATGCCCCAGTCACAGCTCCAGTGCGCAGATCCGTTCTGGCGGCCCTACGAGGACTTCTTCAGGCACAGCCTCTTTCGGGCAACCTTCGAGGACGATTTCATCTTCGAGCCGTGGGTCACGGTACAGGCGGCGTGCGTGACCCCGCCCGAGGGTGTTTGGGGCCTGGCGTCACCGAAGACCCATACCCAGGAGCCGGGCGGTTCGTTCGTGTGGGATGCGCCTCTCAAGGCCGAAGACGACATCGAGCGACTCTACGATCCCCATCACATCATCGACGAGACCGAGACGGCACGGCGGTTGGAGCGCGTCACCGAAGCGTTGGGTGACATCCTCACGGTCGACCTGGACCGAGCGCCGGCTTACCGTATTTGGAATGGCGATATCTCCACCCAACTGGCCTATCTGCGGGGGCTGGAGCAGATGATGTGGGATATGATGGACCGGCCGGCGTGGCTGCACCGGCTGCTGGCCTTCATGCGCGACGGCATCCTGCGCACGCACGAGGAGGCCGAGCGCGCGGGCGACTGGTCGTTGAGCGCGCACCAGAATCAGGCGATGCCCTACGCAGAGGAGCTATTGGACCCTGCCGCTAATAGCGGTCCAGTGAAGCGCAGCCAGTTGTGGATCTTCATGGCGTCACAAGAGACGACGGCTGTGGGGCCGAGGCAGTTCGACGAGTTCATGCTCCAGTACCAGATCCCGATTCTGGCGCCGTTTGGGCTAGTCTCCTACGGCTGCTGCGAGGACCTGACGCGCAAGATCGATGCTGTGCGCCAGATCCCCAATCTACGGCGCATTGCCGTTTCGCCGATGGCCGATGTCGCACGGTGTGCCGCGCAGATTGCCCAGGACTATGTGCTCAGCT
>Ga0123330_1002823_pt1 | contig 15066 bp, 10 predicted proteins | sample BioC13SIPDNA_2_FD_89704 | JGI IMG/M metagenome (GOLD analysis project Ga0123330, IMG submission 89704) | Anaerobic biogas reactor microbial communites from Washington, USA - Biogas_R2_A C13 SIP DNA | ecosystem: Engineered > Bioreactor > Anaerobic > Unclassified | place: Washington, USA... | reverse complement strand
CCCTGAAGATTCTGCGCCTCGACCGGCCCGCCCCCCACCTCAAAACGTTCCAGCCGCGTCCCCGGCTCCAGAAGGTAAAGAAAACCGATCTGGACGTCCTTGCCCTGAAGCTGGTTGATGTTCACGTGCCGGAACGGCTTGTTGTGCGACGACATCTGCGCCAGCTCTGGATCGTACTGCAGCTCCACGTACGACCCCCCGCCTTCCTGATTGTAGATCACGTACTGGCCCACCGGCAGGTGCTTGTTGCCCTGGGTGTCCACCAGATACCGCTGAGTCACACCCTGCACCGCCCCGAATACCTGCCGCAGCAGCGTCGTCTGGGCCCCGTCAAGCCGGCAGGCCAGACGGAACAGCGACTTGTCAGCCGGAACGAAGAAGCTCTTGACCACCGCCATCCGCCCCTCCGTCGTCGCATCCAGGGCCGAAGGGCTGTTCGTGCCCAACTCCCCGTGCACGATCCCCTTGCTAAACCGCATCCGGTTCACTTCCGCGTTCTCCGTACCCACCGTCCGCGCGCCCGCCCGCGCCGTCAGGCGAAACGGCAGCGCGTCGGTCGGCCCCGTCTGGTCGTAGTCGATCTGATACTGGCTCCGCCACCCCGAACGCGCCACCCGGTTGGCGTCCGTCGGCGGGGCCTGGCCCTCCTCCGTCGGCGCCGCCTCGGACGCCGGAGCCTCCTCGCCCTCGCTGAGCTTCGGCATCGGCGAGCGAGCCCACCGCTTGTACTCCAGGAACCACGGCTGGAAGCCTTCCGGCACCTCAAACACCACCCGGAACGTCTGCGGCGCGTTCGCCTGCAGCCGGCCGATCACCCCGTAGTTGCGGTACGTGATGTACTCCTGGTCATACTCGTCCTTCTTGACCTCCCACGGAACCTCCATCCGCATGAAGTTCCAGTCGCCCGGAAGGTCCAGGTCCTCAAACCCGATCAGGTAGTAATTCTGCGGATTCTCCCGGCGGTCATCGAACTCCGGAAAACCCACCAACCGGACCTGACCCCATCCGAACCGGTGACGCTTGTCCGAGTCCGCCGCCTTCGGATCCAGCTCCATCGCCACCGCCAGATAGTAGTGGCCGGACTGGGCCGGACGCCGCTCCTTGACGTTGATCTGCAGCCGCCGCGAATAGCCCTGGCCCTGGTACGCGTGCTCCTTGACCATCAGCGGCTGATCCAGCCGCCACGCCCGCACCGCCCGCGCCGTATCCGGCGCCACCACGTGGCGCGACTCGTGCTGAACCCCGATCCGCTGCGCCGACAGCTCGCCCGGCCAGTCCGGATGCAGCATCGAGAATTCCTTCCCGCCCGACAGCGCGTTGGCGCTCAACGCGCCCGCCATCCACGCCGCGAACCCGTCCGCGTTCGGAAAAATCGAACTGCGGTTCCCCTCGTTGTCGAACCGCTCGAACAACAGCAGTTGGTCGTGGAAGGGCAGCATCTGGAACGACAGACTCCCGATCCCCACCACCAGCAACGCCATCGGAAGGCTGATCGCCCCCGCCACCCCGCGATCCACCCACACGTTCAGGATGATATTCCCGCGGACCACGTTGTCCGCCACCGTCCGCAACACCACCAGCGTCCCAAAAAACAGCACCGCCAGCGACAGCGCGTCGGTATACCCCATCCACCCTTCCGGCAGATGCGCCCAGACCGCGTGGCTCAGCGGGGCGTAAAAGTTCACCGCCACCGCCGCCGACAAAATCGTCAGCACGATCATCATCAACGCGCTGTAAACCCCCTGAAGGGAGTGGAAGAACGCGATCCCCAGCACCAGCAACAGAGTCACGAGTATGAAAACCACTGCGAATCCTCCAAACGTCCCGCGGCGCTACGTCAGCGGGTCTTCTCCGCCGTCTCCGCTTCCTTGCTGACCCGGACGATCTCCTGCACGCTCGTCACCCCCGCCACCACCTGCTCCATCGCCACTTCCTGCCAGTAGCTCAGGCCCGCCTTCCGGACCGCCGACTTGATCTTGTTCGCGTCGCCGCTGCGAATCGCCTCGCGAAGCTGGTCGTCCACCACCAGCAGCTCCAGCACCGCCGTGCGGCCCAGGTACCCGGTCCCCTGGCACGTCCCGCAGACGACCGGGTTCCCCTTCTTGTCCACCACCTCCTGCGTCGGCGGACGGAAGAACACCACGTCGCTCTTGCTCGCCAGGTTCAACTTCCGCAGCGTCTCGGGATTCGGCTTGTACGCCTCCCGGCACGTCGGGCACAACTTGCGGATCAGCCGCTGGAACGTCACCGCCGACAGCGTCGCGGCCGCCGTCGCCGGATTCTCCATCCACCGAATCGCGCGGCCCAGCGCCGACAACGCGTTCGAACCGCGAATCGCCGCCACGATCTTGCGCTCCTTGGCCTCCACGATCGTTCCGATCATCTTCATCGTCTCCGCGTCCGCGCACGGATCGACCAGAATGATGTCCGGCTCGCGACGCGACACCGACTGCAGCAGCCGGGCAAAACTCTGCTCCTGACCGCTCTGGTAAATGTTCTGCGTGATGTTGTCCAGGTCCATCAGCGGCTTGGCTTCCACCGTGTGGATGTTCTGCTGGAACGAGTCGTGGCTCCGACCGAACGCGTACAGCGTCGTGCTCACCCCCGATCCGCCAAGACCCGAAATCAGCACCACCCCCTTCTTGTGCCCGACCAGCTCCTTGACCTTCGCAAGCTGGCTCTCGGTGAACCCCAGGTCGTCCACCGTGAACTTGGCCTCCTCAGCCCGCACCCGAATCCGAAGCCGCTCGCCCGCCGTGCTGCCCGAAGTCTCGATGTCCAGGTTCACCTTCCGGTCCACGTCCGCCTGCTGGGCGATCAGCTTCGCCCGCTGCGGACGCCGACGCTCGTTGATCTCCAACCCGCAGGTCCCTTTGACGTAGTCCACGATCATCTGGCCCATCTTGCGGTCCAGCATCCCGTACTCCGCCCCGACCCCGTCGATCTTGAACAGCACCCGGTAGTGCTCACCCGTCGGCTGAACCAGGATATCGCTCGACCGCCGCCACAGGGCGTCAAACAGCATGTCCTGGAACGCCTGATAGATCCTCTGAAGCTCCTCCCCCTCCGGAATCTTCGCCTCGCGGCCCTCGTACGTGCTCAGACGCACCTTCGTCTTGATCTCGAACGTCTGCTCCTGCTCGCCCCGAATCGCGCTGAGCAGGTTCGCCGGCTTGAGAATCTTGTCCTCCTCGCCCACCAGCGAATCCCGGTACAATGCGTACGCCAGCAGCCCGCCCAACCCCAGCAGCACGAAGAACAGCAGGCCCAGCCAGTAGCTCGGAAAAACCACCCAGCAGAACCACCCGACCACACCCGCCGCCGCCACCACCATGCCCCACATGAACTCGTTGATCGAAAGCCGCCGCGCGTCCCGGCACACCCAACCCGCCGGCCACGCCCACACGAACATCAGCAGCGCCATCACCACGATCTTCCAGACCGCGAAAAAACCGCCGTCCGGCGTCACCGGCGGCATCGGGGCTTCCACCTGGGCCAACATCAGAAACATCAGGTCCGCCATTCGCTCACTCCGTCACTGCCGTCCGGGGCCCGATTGCCCTCAAAACCCTTAAAGGATACCCGACTTCGACGCGTTTATCCCCTTCAATCTCATTTTCAACTCCTCCGGATTCGGCGAGGCATCGTACGCCGTCTGGCTCTCGATCCATTCCTTGGCCACCATCTGCCGAAGCGACTCGTTGAAGTCCTGCATCCCGATGTCGTAGTTCGACTTGATCACGTCCAGAATGTCCGACTCCCGACTCTCCCCGATCAGCTTCCGGATCGCCGGGTTGTTGATCAAAATCTCCACCGCCGGGATCATGTCCGTCCCCTCCTTGATGCTCGGCAAAAGCCGCTGGCTGATGATCGCCTTCAGGTTGAACACCAGCGACTGGCGGATCAGCGACCGCTCCTCCTGCGGAAACAGGTCCAGCAGCCGCGTGACCGTCTGCGCCGTGCTCGAACTGTGAATCGTCCCTAACACCAGGTGCCCCGTCTCCGCCGCCTGCAAAGCCGCCTGGAACGTCTGCCGGTCCCGCATCTCCCCGATCAGCACCACGTCAGGGTCCTCGCGCATCAGGTACTTCAAGCCGTCCGAGAAGTCCGCCACGTCGATCCCCACCTCCCGCTGGTTGATAAACGCCTTCTTGTCCGTGAAAATGTACTCGATCGGGTCCTCGATCGTCACGATGTGGCACGCCCGGTTCTCGTTGATGTACTCCAGCATCGCCGCGATCGTCGTGCTCTTGCCCGATCCGGTAATGCCCGACAGCAGCACCAGCCCCTGGTGATAGCTCGCCAGCTTGCCGATCTGCGCCGGCAGGTTCAGCCCCTCGAACGTCGGAATGTCCCGCTCCACCCGCCGCGCCGCGATCGACGTCATCCCACGCTGGCGAAACACGTTAAGACGAAACCGGTCCTCCCCCTCCAGGTCGTACGCAAAGTCCACCGCCCCGTTCTTCTGGTACATCTCCCGAAGCTTCGGACTCATCACCGAAAAGATCATCTCCTCGATATCCGCGTTCGACAGCTCCTCCCCCGCCACCGTCCGAATGCTCCCGCCGATCCGCATCCGCGGCTTCGAATTCGCCTTCAGGTGAAGGTCCGACCCGTCGTGCTTGATCACCGCCCGAAAAAAGGCCATCAGCTTCTCGCTGGCCCCCTTGCCGTTCCCGTTCACGCTGTTCGTCGACAAATTCATCTCGCCCACACCCGGTCTCCTTTACTCCAGGTCCGCCGACCGACCACCGCTACCGGCACGGCCAGCCTATCAGTGTAACTCATATTACGCCAGCCTTCAAGCCGCCCCAACCGCAACCGGTTCCGGTGGACTCCCATTTTCGCTAACGCCTGGAATTCCTAACCGTTCTGAATGCCGCGGGGGCCGACATCCCAATCCGGCTGATCGCTCGGCGAGCACCAAGGTGCTCCTTAAAGGCTGGTTCGCTCCGGCCAGTATCTTCGCAGAACCTATACTATACTCCAACCCGACGGACATTGTAAAGCCAATAGATGGCGGCTTTTAACGTTCCCTCCGCCGCCGCCGCCGCGACCCGCTTGCCCGCCCGCCCCTCAGACCGTATCATGACCGATACGCAACGACGGGGGATCGTTCCGATGGGCACACGCGACTACGAATCCCAACGCCTCGACTTCCCGATCGACCGGGCCCTGATCGACGAACTGCTGGCCCTCTGGAAGGTCGCCTTCGATCTCGACCTGGCCGACGAAATCCCCCAGTTCCTCGGCCGCGAGCTTCACGCCAACCGCGATGTGCTCTTTCTGGCCCGCCGGAACGACCGCGTCGTCGCCACCTGCCGACTGACCCAAAGCCGCCTGGACCCGCGCCTGGGCTACCTCTCCGAAGTGGCCACCGCCCCGGACCATCGCGGACACGGCCTGGCCGGCGACCTCTGCCGACGCGCCGCCGACGCCTTCGACGACGCCGGCGGACACGCCTGCTTCCTGGGCGCCGATAACCAAGCCGCCGCCCGCATCTACGCCCGCCTCGGCTGGCGGCGACTGCCCAACACCAACGTCATGCTCCGCGTCGCGCCGCCCGCCACGCCCGAGGAATTCCTCGTCGATCACGTCCGACGCGGCCTCGACCGCGAACTGGCCATCCGTCCCGGCGGACCCGAACTCCGCGTCCCGATCATCCCCGCCATCGTCACCCCGCACGACTGGATCGCCCTCGACGCCAATGCCGCCATCCTCTCCACCCGGTCCGTCTGCCAGAAGTCCTGCGTCGGCCTCTATCCCCGCTACGACCGCCTGCGACAGCCCGACGGCTGGTTCGCCCTCGTCCGCGACGACCAAGCCGTCCTCGGCCTGGCCTCCGCCGCCCGCCGCGATCAGGACCTCTGGATCGTCGACGCCTTCACCCACGTCCACTACTCCGCCTGGCTCCAACCCCTCTACCGACGCGCCGCCGATCTGGCCAAACGCCGCCACCCCGCCGCCGTCTGCGCCACCTGCGAGCAAGACGATCCCCTCAAAGCCGCTGCCCTCGACCGCCTCGGCTTCCGCCGCACCGACCGAACCATCCCGCTCGAACACGACCCCCAAATCCTGACCCTGCGCCTCTACGAGATCCCAACCTGACCGCCCGCCGCACCCGATGTGCCCTTGACCCTTGTTCCGCAGCCCGATCCGACGTATCCTCGCCGCCATGCCGGAAACACCGCTCGACAAGACCTCGCTCCTGGCCGCGCTGCCGATCGCGGACCGCGAACTCGCCATCCGGCCGTGGCGGCGGATGGACATCGACCGCCGCGCCGAATGGCCGCCGTATCCCGAACCCTACCGCGGCTTCAACTTCCCCGCCCGCAGCCTGGGCCCGGCCCAGCGAGACCTTTGGTTCGCCGAACGCGATAGCCTGCCCGACCGGCTGAACCTCACCGTCGATCACTCCGACCAGCTCTGCATCGCCTACTTCGCCCTGACCGAAATCGACTTCGCCGCCCGCGCCGTCGGCAATATGGGCATCCGCGTGGCCCCGCACTTCTGCAGCCGCGGCCTCGGAACCCGCGCCCTCCGGCGAATCGTCGACTGGGCCTTCGCCGCCGGCCTCCAAACCATCCGCCTCGACGTCGCCGCCTCCAACCGACGCGCCGTCCGATCCTACGAAAAAGCCGGCTTCGCCATCACCGGCGAATTCTGGCGCGACGACCACGCCCTCCGCGCCGTCAACCTCGCCGACCCCAGACACGACGACCTCCGCCCGCACGTCCGCTTCGACCCCGACCCCCAACTGCGATTTTGGTGGATGCAAGTCCGTCGCTGACGCCAAGGGCGACACGGGCCGGTCCGATTACAGAAAAGCCCAGGAAGGCCCCGACCTTCCTGGGCTGGTCTTGTTGGCTGAGCCTGCGCCCCTACTCCGGCGCCGTCTCGATCTCCAGCTTCGCGTAGTCCACGCCCACGTCGTCGCCGAACATCACGTCCAGCTCGCCGTCGTTCAGTTCCGACAAAATGCTGATCACCGGTCCAGCCGTCACATCCGGATAGCCGGGATTGCCCACCGACGTCTTGAGGTTGCCAAGGTCGAGCACGATCTCGGTCACCCGATCGCCCGGAACCGGATCCAGGTAGTTCCGCAACGCCACCAGCTCATAGAGCGGCGTCCCGTTGTTGAGGAACTGCGACCCGTCGAACCAGAACACGTCCGTCTCCGGCTGAGTCCACGTCGCGATGATCCCCAACCGCAAACGAGCCCGCACCACCCGCTGGCCGGCGGGAATCGTAAACTGGTGCGTCCACCCGATCACGTTGTCACGCAACGTGCTGTCGAACGTCGCCACCTGCGGCCACGGATGATTCGGCTCCGACGGCAGGTTCACGATCGCCTGCCCAAGCCGCGTCGACTGGTACGGAATCACGTCCTCCTCGTTGCCCGCCTGGAACCCGTCGTTGTCCCCGTACGACACGCTGCCCACCTCGCCCTCCACAAAGAACGCCGTCACCGTCTTGGCGCCGTCCATCGTCAGGCTCGCCGTCATCGACGTACCGGTCACGCTCCCCTCCCAGTGATCGAACAACCAACCAGCCGCCGGCGTCGCCTGAAGCGTCAACTGAGTCCCCGCCGCGTACAGCCCGCTCTGCACGCTCACCGTCCCCTGGCCCTGCGTGTTCACCGTCAACTGGAATTGCTCGACCGACTCTTCCACAAAAATCGCCCGAGCCGTCTTGTTGCCGTCCAGCGTCAACGCCGCCGGATTCGCGCTGCTCGTCAACGCCCCTTCCCAGTGGTCAAACCGCCAGCCCGCGCTCGCCGTCGCGCTCAGGTTCATCTGAGTATTGGCCGCGTACACGTGCTGACCCGCCGCCGGATCCGTCGTCCCCTGGCCCTGAACCTCCATCGTCAACGTGTAGTTCGCCGCGTCCTGGGCGAACACCGCCGTCACCGTCTTGCCCCGGTCCATGCTCACCTGAATGCTCTGGTCCGTGCTCGACACGTCCCCCTGCCACCGCACAAAGTGCCACCCCGACGCCGCCGTCGCACTCAGGTCCACCTGCGCGCCCGACGCGTACGCGTGCTGGCCGACCGCCGGATCGGTCGTCCCCTGACCCTGCACGTTCACCGTCAGCGTGTACTGCTCAGCGTTCGGCTCGAACACCGCCGTTACCGTCATGCTGCTGTTCATCGTGATCGGAATCAACGCCGTCGTGCCCGAAATGTCGCCCGACCACCGAACGAAGTGCCACCCTTCAGCCGGGGTCGCGGTCAGGCCCACCTGCCGACCCGCGCTGTACTCGTGCTGCCCGCGCGCCGGATCCGTCGTCCCCTGCCCGCTCACGTTCATCGTCAACACATAGCGCTCAGCGTCCGGCTCGAACACCGCCGTCACCGACCGCCCGTTGTTCATCAACACCGACACCGCCTCGTCCGTGCTCGACACGTCGCCCTGCCACCGCACGAAATGCCACCCCTCCGACGGCGTCGCCGTCAGATCCACCTGCATCCCCGCGTCGTACAGGTGCTCGCCCGCCGCCGGTACCGTCGTCCCCTGGCCCATTACGTTGACGATCAGCGGATACTGCTGCGCGTCCTGCTCGAACACCGCCGTCACCTGCTTGTTGCTCGTCATGCTCAGATCCACCACGGGATTCGTCCCCGTGATGTCGCCTTCCCAACGTACGAAATGCCGGCCCTCGAACGCCAACGCCTTGAGGCCCACCTGCGCGTTCGCGTCGTACGTGTGAACGCCCGCCGCCGGCTCCGTCCGGCCGCCGCCTTTCACCGCGATGCTCAGCGTGTACTGCTCAGCGTCCTGCTCGAACACCGCCGTTACCACCGCGCGGCTGTCCATCAACACCTGCACCGTCGACTGTGTCGACTGCACGTCGCCTTCCCATCGCACAAAGTGCCATCCTTCCGCCGGCGTCGCCTTCAAAACCACCTGAGTTCCAGCCGCGTACGAGTGCTCGCCCGCCGCCGGATCCGTCGTGCCCTGGCCCTGCGTCCGGACCAGCAGGCCGTACGCAGATGCGTCCTGCTCGAACACCGCCACGATCTCCAGACTCCGGTCGATCAGCACCCGCATGATCGGCTCGCTCCCGCTCACGTCGCCGCTCCACCGCACAAAGTGCCAGCCCTGCGCCGGCGTCGCCTCGAACGTTACCTCCGCCCCCGCCGCAAACGGCTGGTCGCCCAGACCGGGACTCACGCTGCCCTGGCCCTGAGTCGTTACGTTGATCGTGTATTGGGCTGCGTTCTGCTCGAACGTCGCCTTCACCGTGTGGTTCTGGTCCATGCTCAGCCCGATCGTCGACGCCCCGCCCGTCGCGTCACCGCTCCACCGCAGAAAATGCCAGTCCGCCGACGGCACTGCCGTCACCGTCACATAGCTGTTCTCCGCGTACAAATGATCCCCCGCCGCCGGATTCGTGCTCCCTTGACCCTCCGTCAGCACCGTCAGCGTGTACTGCGTCCCCACCGGAGGCGGCACAGGACCGCCGCAGCCGCTGATCGCCACGAGCCCCAAAACCACGCTCATCGCCAGTATCGCTTTGCCCCATGCTCTCATCTCGTTCCCCTTAATCCTTATAAAACACAACGATTCGCTCGCCCCGGCGACGCCAGACCGTCCAACACGGGTACGCCCATTATAACGCAAAACCGACCTCGGCTGATCCTCGCTGATAGACTCTCTCCCAAGACTCTACCGCCGGGCTCGACATTCGCCCAGCCTCGACACTCGCGCGGTCGCAAAGCTCACCCCTGGTACATCAGGATACCGCCAACCCGCCCCCCCGTCAAGCGATTTTCACCCGCCGCCCCTTACCCTCCGCGCCGCAAGTCCTATAACCACAACATTATACCGACCCCCATGGCCCCCATGCCCATCCGCCCGATCCCGTACGGGCAACCCTTGTGGCTCCCCCATCGTCCCTGCCCCATCCGCGCCGATTCCATCCGCCGTGCAAGAACCTGGCGCACCTCCACCCACCGCCAGAACTCCCAACAATCCCCAACCCCCGCTCCCCCTCCACGTCTCAGCGTCCCTGCGGGAACTCCATGCTCCCCGCTTCACCCTCACCGCAAAGCCTGCGTCGTGGCCGGCGAGCGCTTGCGGCAGTCAAACAACTCCGTCTTTACGCTGTCGGAAATCGCCCTGCCATATCGCACAAGGCTGACATACAACTCCCCGCGCTCCTGACGCTCCACGAGCTCTTCCGCCCGGCTGTCCTCGACCGCAAACTGCACCGAAGCGCAGCAGATCAGGTTGCCGCCCCGGGCTTCCTGCTCGAGATAATCCAACTCAGGTTCGAAAAAGGGAAACATCTCGCGGTACCCGGTCGCCCTGCACTCGACGAGCAGGCCATCCGGGCTCGGCGTCCGCTCGATCCAGTCAACACTCAACCACGTGTACTTGGCCGTCAGCCGGATCTCGGCGAATGCCAACACCGGATGCCCCAGCGATTCCGGCGTGGCCTCCCTCAGCCTCTCATCCAGCGCCTCGTACCTCGCCAGATAAAACCGCTTCACGGGGTCGTCCGTCTGCTCCGACCTGTACCGCCCCAACTGATCCGCCACAAATTCTCTGTTCCTGGCCAGCCGCTCCGCATCCGACTCCCCGCACCCGGAACACCAGAACAGTCCACCAGACAATATCAAACCCAATAGACTCCTCGACAGAAACGCACTCATGATGATCCTTGAGCCTTTTCAACTGCCGGCCTCGTCTCGGTTGGCCTTGGCGCGGTGTCCGTGGACACATACAGGTAGACTCGCGTCAGGTTCTCGCCAAGCTCCTGCGTCACGACATGAAACGTCCATTCCCAGTAGTTGCCCTTCGGATACCTGCGCACCTGGGATTTCCTGCCGAACCGCGGCGATGGAACCTCATCCACCCGCCACCACCAGAGGTTACGACCGGCAGTGATCAGGAACTCCCGCTGTTCCGCATCGAACGCCAACTCCTCGAACGACGGCAACGCCTCGTGCTCATCCATCCACCGCCTCAGATCATCCGGCGCCAGTTCGAACCGAACGTACACGAAGGCTGTCATGACCGATAGCTCATGGAAATGCAGATCGCGTGCACTGTCCGGCAGCGTCAGACCCGTGTGCCCTTTCACCAACCCGCGCAGCTCGCCCGCCTTGAGCGGCTCTTCAGGATGGAACAGTAGAATCAGGACGAACAGAACCGCCCCCGTCAAAAGCACAATCGGAACAAACAACACCGCCGCCACGATCAAAGCCCGTACCAGACCGGAACCCCGTGAAGCGTCCTTCATCATCGACAACCCGCCTCCCCACCAACGATGTAACACATGCTGATCTGTCGCGATGGATACTGCACGCCAATCATGCAACCTACAATAACAGAGCCCCAGAGAAAGTCAACGCCGACCCCATCCGCCCATGCGTGCTCCGCAGCCAACCGGCTCTCTCGCCCAACCAATGCCGGCACTGTGTCATTCCCGCGCAGGCGGGGATCCAGTCCCTCAAACGCTCCCTTCCCGCAAACTCGCAGCTTTCCATCCGCGCGAAAACAACCACCCGCTGCCCGATCCACCCCCTTCCCGTACGGGCAACCCTTGTGGTTGCCCCATCCACCATCCCACGCCGACAACACCCCCGCACACGACCTTGACTCCGCCACCATCCCAAGTCAACATAACACCCATGAATCACGCAGCGGACCAGAAAACACCCGCGACACCACAGCCGAAAAGCGACCGCTTCCGCCTCTGGATCGGCCTCGCCCTCGCCGCCTTCGCCAACCTCCAACTCGTCTTCGCACTGTTTCCTCTACGATGGACGGTGGCAACACAGGGGGAACCGCATGCCCTTGTCCTATCCGTCGCGATGGCGCTTGGCTTCCTCTGGATCGCCTCCGTGCCATTGGCCGGATACTTCCTGATCACCTGGGCCAGGTGGCGAACCAAGCCGCTCGCGTGGATCGCCGCCCTCGCCCTCGCCAGCGCCGCCGCCTTCATCACCCTCGGCCTCCACAACGGCCACGGCGTCAGAGCCGTCGTCAACACCGCCTCCGCAAGCTGGCTGGTGATAGGAGCAATCTGCCTGATTCACAGAACGATCAGCCCCGCCCGCCCACGCAAACACCCAGCGAATACTGCCGGTCACAACGACTGCGCAGGATCATGAACACCTTCTGTCCTGTAACCCCTCCGAGTCCCGAACCCCCAACCCCAAATCCCCAACGCCCGCTCCCTCTCCGCGCCTCAGCGTCTCAGCGTGAGCCCCTTCCGCTCCCATTCTGAGTGCTGACCACTGAGTTCTGAATTCCCTCCCTCCGGACTCCCGGACTACCCTCCGCGCGTTCCGCGTGTTCCGTGCCGCCCCAAAAAGAAACAACTAATAGCGATGGAATGCACCCCAGCGACAGCCCCTAAAGCCTAAAGCCCAAAGCCTAAAGCCTACTCCCCCCGCATCACCATCGCCGTGATGTTATCGTGCCCGCCCGCACTATTCGCCGCCCGCACCAGTCGCTCAGCCGCCGCTTGCGGATCGGCGTGCTCACCAAGTATCGCCGCCATCTGCGAATCGCTGACCAGATCGGTCAACCCATCCGAACACAGCAGCAGGCAATCACCCGCCTTCGGCGTCAGCGACGTCACGTGCGGCTTGGCGTTCTCCTGCTCCATGCCCACGTAACGGATGAGCTGCCCGCGCGCGGGATGAGAGTTCGCCTCGTGCGGCTCGATCAACCCCTGCAACACCAGCGAATGCACCACCGAATGATCCAGCGAAAGCCGCCTGATCCGCCCGCTGTGCAGTAGATACGCCCGGCTGTCGCCGAGGTTCGCCACGTAAACCCGACCATCGACCCACAGCCCACAAACCACCGTCGCCCCCATGTCCTCGCAACCAGCCGTCTTGCGGGCCCGCGAAATCAAATACCGATTAAGCTGCCGAACCGCCCCGTCCAACCGCCGCTTGATCGCCCGCGCCGATCGCACCGGCCGACTCGCAAACCGCTTCTCCACGATCAGCGGCAGCGCCTGAACCACCGTCCCAGCCGCCACCTTGCCGCCCGCATGACCGCCCATCCCGTCGGACACGACAAACAGCCCCAAATCCTCCCGAACCGCAAACGCATCCTCGTTCTGTTCCCGAATCCGCCCCACATCCGTCGCTGCGCCCCAGCGCACCGCCCCAGCCGAACCGGACCCGCTGCGCCGCCGATCCACCGAACGTTTCGTCTGCAATCTGTGTTGTCGCGTACCCAAAACCGTACCAATATCCATCCGGCGAAACTCCCTATTGGGTCTATCGGCGGGAACCAGCCCCGCCGTCCACATCAGGTTAATTCTAGAACTCCCGCAGCGGCTGGGGCAGGATTTTCTTGGTTAGATATTTATTATATATCAGTTATTGTGCGGGTAAGTCGTGGGTGGGAAATTTGTCATACAACCATATCATCATACAACTGACAATGCGCGCTACCCCCCTGATTCGCTGACTCCCCGATCCCCTGACCCCCTGATCCCCCTAAAGCCTAAGGCCTAAAGCCTAAGGCCTGCTTATGCCCGCAGATCGTGTTCGCACCAGGGGCAGGTGCTCCAGAATTCCGAATCCACCGACCAGCCGCATTGGCCGCAGAACTCCGGAAACGGCGCGACATCCCACGGCTGATCGACTTTGCGGCGGCACCACGGGCAGTACTTCATGAATCGCATGAGCCGGCCCTTGCAGTGGCGGCACTGGCTGTGATAGCGCGCGCCGGGAGTCTTTCGAGTGGCCGGCGATTTGAAGCCGGGGCCGAAACACCACGGGCAGTACTTCCACTCGGGCAGCACGCCCTTGTGGCAGCGGGGGCAGAGGTGCTCGAACTGCGAGTTGGCGTCGAAGCGGTTTTTGGCGGTGGCGCACCACGGGCAGACCTGCATCGACTCAGCCACCGGTTCGCCGCACTCGACGCAGCGGAAGGTGACGGGAAAGACCTTGCGGTAGCGCTTGGCGAAGGACTCGCGGCGGATCTGGCGCCAGTCGAGTTCCTTTTCGGTTTTGCGGGTGTAGTCGCCGTTGAGTCCGGCGCGGAGGTGGCGCGGCATGGCGGCGAGCATGGCGGCGAGCATCTGCTCAGCGTTGGCGAAACGGTTGGCGGGGTCGACGGCGAGGGCTTTGCGGATGAAGGCGACGAAGGCGGTGCTGGTGCGTTCCTTGAGCCGCTCGTGGCTGCGGGGCGGCCATCGGAAGGGCCAGCGGGGCAGGTGGCCGGTGAGGTATTCGTAGAGGATCAGGCCCACGGAGAAGCAGTCGGATCGGTAGGTGGGGCGGCCGTAGGCCTGTTCGGGTGCGACGTAGCCGGGGGTGCCGTACTCGTCGACGGTGCGCATGCGGCCCTTGAGTTCGAGTCCGATGCCGAAGTCGCCGAGGGCGGCGCGGTGGTCGGCGAAGAGGAAGATGTTGCCGGGGCTGACGTCGCAGTGGGCGACGCGGTTGCGGTGGGCGTAGGCGAGGCCGTCGAGGACCTGGGCGGCGATCGAGACGATTCGGCGCGGGCTCATGGGTCGGGAGCAGTCGTCGAGGGTTCCGCCGGATAGCTGGGTGGCGATGACGGCGTGGCCGGCAATGATGTCGGCGTTTTTGATGGGCATGATGTGCGGGTGGCGGAGCTGGGCGACTAGGCGGACCTCGCGGAGCAGGGATTCGTTGTCGCGGAGGCCGGAGGTTCCGACGAGGGGGATTTTGAGGGCGACCTGGATGCCTTCGACGGTGTCGCGGGCCTTCCAGACCTCGGAGTAGCCGCCCTTGCCGAGCTGCTTTTGGAGGCGGTACTTGCCGAGGCGCGCCCCGCGGGCGAGACGCAGGACGGCTGCGTCGGCGGATTTCGGCTTGTTTTTGGGTGATGGCGCCATGGTTTCCCGGGTCCTTCCGACCGCCGCATGCCGGTTGACAGGATACGGAGGGGAAGGGCTGAATTCAACGCGAAAGTCCGGACGGGAATTATAGGTGGTCAGGGCGTCAGGTGGTCAGCGAATCCGGTGGTCCGGCGCGGAGGGGGAGACTCCCGCGGAGGCGCAGAGACGCAGAGGGGAGGAGTTGAACAGGAGGCAGTGAAGGGAGCGGAGGAGGGGTGGGGATTG
>Ga0123330_1002820_pt1 | contig 15080 bp, 11 predicted proteins | sample BioC13SIPDNA_2_FD_89704 | JGI IMG/M metagenome (GOLD analysis project Ga0123330, IMG submission 89704) | Anaerobic biogas reactor microbial communites from Washington, USA - Biogas_R2_A C13 SIP DNA | ecosystem: Engineered > Bioreactor > Anaerobic > Unclassified | place: Washington, USA... | reverse complement strand
GGTCCCACTCCCATTGGGCCGGGTCGCCAATGCCCACCGTGTCGATGTGGCTATCGTAGAGCAGGATCTTCTCGCCGTCGCCGATGCGGCCCACAATCGAGCCATAGCGATCGGTGAAGACGACGTCGAAGCCCAGGCGCGCCATCTCCTCGCCGATGCGCTTGCCTACCTCCCCAATCTGCCCGTCCATGCTGGGAATGGCCACGATCTCGCGAAAGAACGAAAGAATATCGTCTTCCGCATCTGCAACAAGTCGTTCAATTCTGCTGATCAGTTCCTCCATGTCTCTCCTCTACTTGGCCTGAATAGTGGCTTATAACTGGCGACGGATGAGCCGCAGGCGCAGCAGATCGTCACGAAAGTAGGAATTGGTGTGTAGGATCGGGTTGTTCTCGTCGTTGTAGCCCAGCTCGTCAAAGCTGAGCAGCACCGTCCCCGGCTCCACGTGCAGCGCCTCTGCGATATCTTCCCCGGCAAGCACCGGCACGATCTCCGACAGGTAATAGGACAAATGCTGGGAGCCGAAGGTCGAGAGAAAGCGGAAGATGGGTACTTTCCAATCGTCCGGCTCATAGGGCGCCGTGACAAACGCCGCCGGCACCTGGTTGATCGTCAGGATGACCGGCTCTTCATCTTCGAGAAAGAGCTTGCGCACCGTAATCAGGGGGTCGCCCGGCGCGATCTGCAGCTGGCCGGCGACAGCCTCCGGCGCCGGCTGCACGTCAACGCCCAGGATTCGCGTCGCGGGGGTGTAGCCGTGGGCCTCCAGAATCGCTTCGTAAGACCAGATCTCTTCGAGGCGCGTCTTGATCTGTAGCCCCGGCTCGTTGACAAAGGTGCCCGCGCCCTGCTTGCGATAGATGACGCCTTCACTCTCCAGCCGGCTGAGCGCATCGCGGATTGTCGTCCGGCTGACGCCCAGCTCTGCCGCCAGCTCGGTTTCGGCAGGAATGCGCTCGCCGGCAAAATCGCCGTCGAGAATGCGCTGTTTGATGTAGGCCTTGGCCTGATCGGTCAGTGAAGGTTTGCGTTGCAGCACAGCGGTTCCGGCACGTTTTCCCTCTTCCCAGGGAAATGCGCGAATTTGTATGGTTGTATGACAAATTTATACTGAAACCGCGCAGGCGTCAAGCGATTAACGCAACCTGTTTCCAGTATGGGCCGTTTTCGGCCGGGCAGGACAAAGAGAACACTCGTCCCTACCCGTCTCGCGGGCTCCGCAGGAGCTGTGTCAATTGAGGGTTTGCCGGCGTTGCTAGCTCGTCTGGTGCTTCGCTCGCGCCGCCCGCCGCGCCAAAAAGCGGTCGATCCCTTTCGGCCGGCCGAGTATCGTTCCGTCGCGGCGGTAGGCTTCCATACACGCCTCGTAACCGAAGCGGTGAATCGGGCAGACCTTAACACAGATCATACAGCCGTCGAAGCGGGAGAAGTAGGACCAGCAGCGCACGGGGTCCAGCTTGTGCTTGTAGACGCCGCGCCACCACATCTTCTCTTCGCTGAGCGCCCGGCCCGGACAGCAGCGCACGCAGAGCAGGCAGTCTTCGCAGTAGTCGCTGATGCCGAAGTCGGCGGGCTCGTCGGGTTCCAGCTCGGCGTCCACGCTGATCATCGCCCAGCGCTGGCGTGGCCCAAACTGAGGCGTGATCGCCATGCCGTTCGCGCCCAGCTCGGCAAGCCCGGCGGCGACGGCGTGCGGCACGAACTTGACGGGCATGTCGAAGGCGACGCGGGCCACACAGCGATAGCCGAGCGAGCGAATGTGCTGGGCCAGCTCGAGCGCGGCCTTGCCCGCGGTGACGTACGTTTCGAAATCCGGCTGTGGACCCTCGAGGGAGGGCGTTTTGTCCACCAGCTCGCGGTCCATCTCCATGCCGAGGACAACGGCGGTATCGTAGGGGAAGGCACTGTCATCGCCTGCGCCGATGAACCGGCGATCGACAAAAGTGAAGCCGCACAGGGCGAAGCCGAGCGCGCGGGCGTAGCTGCGGATTGCCTCCTTAAGCTCGGACGGCCCCACCTGCCGGCGACCAACGCGGAAGCGGTTCTCGCGTTCCTGCTTCTGCATCCCCGTGGCGCCGGCCCGTATGCCCGTAAAATAGCGCCAGAACTGGCCGTGACGGCGCCACATGGGAATAGCCAGCCGCCACATGGTCGCCCTGAAATCGGCGAAGAAGGGCACACCCTCCACGGTCAGTGGCTCGATTTCGCTGGCGATGTCCAGCGCGCGAGGATCGACGGCAACGGTCGGGAGGTTGTCGATGATCGCCTTGCCCCGGTTGGGCGGGCGCAGCTCGATTTCCTGCCGCCACGGCAGGTACCGGCGCATGCGCGTCTCGCCGGAGAGATCAGGGCGATCCAGCGCCGAACGGGTCTTCTTCTGTTGCTTCTCTGCAGACATCTGTGCTCCTATGGGCTGCAGCCTCTTCCCTGCGAAGCGCACCCAGGCCCCGTATGACGCCTATTTTACCAGAGTATTGGTCGCAGGCCAGCCGGCGCTAAGCTGGCAATTAGCTATGGAGAGGAGCACACCGCCCTAGCATCCATCCGGATCCGGCACTTCAAGGGAGCGGCGGACCATCTCGCGCAGGACGGTCAGATCGACATCCTCCAGCTTGTTAATGTACAGGCAGGCGACGCTGGTTTTGGCTTTGCCGAGGCGCGCCATCAACGCGTCGAACCCATCGTAGTCGAAGTTGAGGTAGAGGGTCAGGTTCTGCTTGCGCGGCGAGAAGCCAATTCGCGGCGCGTCTCCTTCTCGCCCGCTGGCGTATTTGTAATGGTATTCGCCAAAGCCGACGATGCTATCTCCCCACATCCGTGGCTCCTCGCCGGACTCTTCGCGCATTATCTCCAGCACCCGGAAGCTGTCTTTGCGGCGCCTCTCGTTGGGCACATTATTGAGAAACTCCTCCACGCTGGCCTCTGTCGGGCGGGTCTTGTTTTCGGCCATATCGCCTCCTTTCAGGCCTGTGGGTCGAGGTTGATGCGGTGCGGCCCTTGATGTGAACAGCCATCATTATAGCGCACAATCGCGGCGCTGCTCACTCCCCATTTCGGCCCGGACGTGGTAAGGTAACGTCGTAATTATGGTGACCGGGAGGACAGACAACGATGCAGCATGACTATGATCTCCTCATCCAGAATGGCAGCGTCGTCCGGCCGGAGGGCGCAACCCGAGCCGACGTCGGCGTGCGCGCCGGGCGAATCGTGGCGCTCGCGCCCAAGCTGCCCGGCACGGCGGCCCGGACTATCGACGCCGGCGACAAGCTGATCTTCCCGGGCTTCATCGACGCCCATACCCACATGGGCATTCCCATCAAGGACACCACCTCAGCCGATGATTTCAACAGCGGCTCGTGGGCTGCGGCCTTTGGCGGGGTGACGACAATCCTTGACTTCACCGTGCAGCGACCCGGGCAGACGCCGCGCGAGGCGCTGGTAGAGCGGATTGCGCTGGCCGAGGGGCAGAGCCACGTGGACTTCGGCATCCACGTGAACATCACCGACCGGCCGGCCGAGCACCTTGCGGATATTCCGGCGCTCATCGCCGAGGGCTTCAACAGCTTCAAGCTCTTCACCACCTACCGGGAAGCAGGCATGATGAGCACGTGGCCCGACGTGCGTGCCGTAATGCGGGCTGTCGCGCCATATGGCGGCGTCGTCCTGCTGCACGCCGAGAGCAACGAGATCGTCGAGCAGGAGACGGCCCGCTACATCAGCTCCGGGGTCACGACGTCCATCTACCACGCCCGCAGCCGGCCGGCAGAGGCAGAGGCCGAGGCGATCCGCGAGGCCGCGGAGATCGCCCGAGACGTGGGCGCGCGGCTGTACATCGTCCATCTCAGCAGCCGGGCGGGCCTGGAAGCCGGGCTGGCGGCGCGGGCGCAGGGCGCAGAGATCTATCTGGAGACGTGCCCGCAATACCTGGTGCTCGACGAGAGCCGCTACGAGGGGGACAACGGCCACTATTACATCACCACCCCGGCGCTGCGCGCGCGGGCCGACAGCGAAGCGCTGTGGGAGGCGCTGGCTGCCGGAGAGATTGACGTGGTCGCCACCGATCACTGTCCATTTACGCGCAAGCAAAAGGATAGCGCCGGCGGCGTCTTCCACCTCACGCCAAACGGGATGCCCGGCGTGGAGACGCTCTTCCCGCTGCTCTACACCTATGGAGTGGCCGAAGGACGGATCAGCCTGGAGCGGTTGGTCAGCGTTCTCGCAGCGAACCCGGCGCGCATTTTCGGCATTGACGGACGCAAGGGCGCAGTGGAAAGTGGACGCGACGCCGACTTCACCATCTGGGATCCCGCCGCCGAGACGACAGTTGAAGCGCTGCACCTCCACGGCCGGGCCGACTGGTCGCCCTACGAAGGGATGCGCATCGCCGGCCGGCTCTCGCACACTATCCTGCGCGGCCAGGTGCTGGTCGAGGGCGAAACGTTCCGGGGCGAAGAGGTCTACGGCGAGCTGCTGCGCGCCACGACGGCGGTTACGGAGTCACCGTAAGAGGCAGGGTGAGGAACGGCTGCGGCCCCTCTGGCGACTGGAGGCCGAAGCTCAGCCCGTGGATCGGGTCGTGGAGGCCAATCAGCAGCCGGTATTCGCCCGGCTCCTCCGGCAAGGGGACAACCACACGCTCGACGTAAGTATCGCCCATGGCCCAACGCCAACCCCATTGACCCCGCCCGGAGACGTTCGCCCGTAGCTGCCACGCTTCGTCGAGAATCTGGTAGTAAGCGCCGGTGTACCAGCCGCCTCTCGCGGGCAGTAGATCTTCCACCCGCCAGACGGTGGTCAGCGGCAGCGTCTCTCCGGCCTGGGCCGGGCTGGCCTCCAGCTCGTAGCCGAGAAGCGAGAGCCCGGCCTCGCTGCCCCAATCAACCACGGTAGTGGGGAGAGCGAGCGCGTCCGTCCGGCTGGTGGGCTGCACGCGCGCAAAGAAGACGCTGCTGCCGTCCGCAAAAGCCATTGTAGAGCCGGGCAGCCGTTCTTCACGCGGGCCGAGCGCTCCCGCTTGCGGCGGCTGCCGGACCAGGACGTACAGCAAAGGCGCCGCTTCCGGCAGCAGGACGTAATCGGGATAGGAGAGGTCCCCGACCACCTCCAGATAGGTTGCGCTGGCGCCGCTGAGCAGAACGCTGTTGCCACCGGCGGCGACGCGGCGCGGATAACCGGGAACGCCGGCGGTCGCCTCCCGAATTTCGGCGCCGGAAGCCGCCGCTGCGCTCAGTGCCCAGCCGTCGAAGTCGCCGCCTCCCACCGGCGCCGCCGCGCTCGCCAGGGCAGTTTGCCGCAGCGCCAGGCCCGAAGACAGGCCGGCGACGACCAGCAGGACGGCAAGCACAGGCCGGAGGGCAGGCCGCTCGACCAGCGGGTGCAGGCCCCAGGCAGCCAGGAATTGGCCGGCCGGCAGCGTGACCAGCAGGTAGTGAGGATGAACGGGAAATGGCAGCAGGGCGAAGCCAAGCGCAGGCAGAAGTAGCCAGGCGAAGAGCACGAAGGCCAGACGGCGATCTGGCGTGTCCCGCCTCAGCGCGCGAAGCGCACGGACAGCACCGGCAAGCAGCGCCGCGAGCAAAAGCAGGTGGACGAGCCTCACGAGCATGTCGAGCCACAGGGGCGCGGTGAGATCTGCGCCGTACTCGTTCCCCGTAACCAGCCGCACGGTATGCTCGATGGCCTCAAGATTGAAGCCCAGGCCGGCCCCGTCGCCGCCAGAAGCAAAGAGGGCCAGCTTCGCCAAATTGGCTTCCAGTCTCGTCGAAAGCCCGAGCGCGTAGGCCACCAGTCCGAGCAATATCGCCAGCAGTCCGGCGAGGGCGGATCGTCGCGGTAGATGCTGGCGGAAGACAATCAGAAGAAGAACAACCGGGGCCAGAACGACCAGGGCCAGGACGTAGGTCTGGATCATGGCGGCCAGGGCCAGCAGTCCAAGCAGCAAGCGACGCGGCTCGCGCCGGCCGGTAGCCAGCGCAGGCCACAGGCCCCAGGCGGCGGCGGCGAGGAAGAAGGGCAGCAGCCCCTGAGTCCAGGTGAAGCGGCTGTAATGCACCAGCCAGGGATTCACGGCGAAGAGCAGGGCAGCAAGCAGGCCAAACGGCCTGCCCTTCAGATCGCTGCCCAGGGCGTAGACAAACCAGATCGCCGCCGTGTTGAGCGTCGTTACCAACAGATAGGCCGACCAGGGCGAGCGCCAGACAAGCAGCGCGATGCTCTGCAGGTAGGCCATCAGCGGCGGGTTGTCGAGGAATACCGAGGACGGCTGGCCGATCAGCAGCCACTCGCCGCCGTCCAGCAGGCGCACCGCGTCGTAGATCTGGTAAGCGTTGTCGTAGCCATGGCGCACGGTTCCCAGCCAGGCAAAGCGGAGGAATGCTCCCACGACGAGAATGAGAAGGAAGGCGAGGCCGGTCCAGTTCTTGATAATCTGGCTTCCCGTGGACACAAGCGCATTATGGTCCATGCCGCCCTATGGGTGCAAGCAGAACGCCTGGACCGGCATACCAGGGAGGCCGCACGGCCGTTCCGGCGCAACTCTGGCGGGCGATACACGTATGGGAGTATAGAGAGAGGCAGCAGCCGGTCATTGTCGGCTGCTTGGAGAAAAGGAGATTGCCGTGAGCAAAGAAGTCATCCTGTTCGCCAGTGAAGAGCCCCAAAGCCTGAAAAGCGTCGCCGCCTTTCTTCGGGACCTGGCCGACCGGCTGGATTCCAACCAGGTGATCCTGCGTAAAGGGGCCGAGGAACTGACCGTGTCGATCCCGAACAACGTCGTTCTGGAGGTCAAGGTAGAAGAAGAGGCCAAGAAACGGCGGACCCAGCGCAGTCTCGAAATCGAGATTGAGTGGTACGAAGGCGAAGCAGAAGGCAGTTTGAGCCTGGGCTGAGGCTCAGATTCCATGAAAGCAGCCGCCCCCGGAGGAGGTACTCCGGGGGCAGTCTTTTTTTCTACAGATCAGGGGCGGTTGTCGCCATCAGGGACAGCTATCTCGCCCCTGTTTCATCGCCAGGAGCAGCGCATCCTGGTCAACCGGCAGGCGGAAGACGCGCACACCGGTGGCGTTGTAGATGGCATTGCAGATAGCCGGCGTCGTCGGAATGGACGACAGCTCGCCCACTCCCTTCGCTCCGTAAGGGCCATCGGCAGCCGGCTCCTCGACGATGATCGAGTCGATACGCGGCGTGTGCTTGATGCTGGGCATCTTGTAGCGGGCCAGCACGTAGGTGAAGGGGATTCCCTTCTCCACGATGAACTCCTCGGTCAGGGCGTTGCCCAGCCCCATCATGATGCCGCCTTCTACCTGCCCTTGCAGGCCAATGGGGTTGAAGGCCTTGCCGACGTCGTTGGCGACAATGATGCGCAGAACGTGTACCTCGCCGGTAGAGAGGTCCACCTCGACGAGCGCCGCCTGTGTGGCGAAGCTGAAGGCAAAATGCATGTCGCCACCGGTGCCCAGCGGCTGGGTGCGCGGCGCCATGTATTCGTAGTAGACGCGTGGCTCGCGTCCCTCGTCTACCAGGCGCTGCACCGCCTCGCCAAAGGTGATCTCGTGGCCGTTGGCCCGCACCAGACCTTCCTCAAAGCGGACCTGTTCGGGCGGCATGTCGAAATCCTCGGCGACGACGGTAACCAGCGCCTCGCGCATCGCGCCGGCAGCCATACGCGCCGCATTGCCGGTGACGTATGTTTGCCGGCTAGCGGTCGTGGGCCCGCCGTCCGGCGTCAGGTCGGTGTCGGAGAGGAGCACGCGCACCCGCTGGTAGGGCAGCCCCAGCTCTTCAGCCGTCGTCTGGGCGAGGATGGTCACGAGCCCCTGCCCGATCTCTGCGGCGCTGGTGCGCACTTCGGCCGTGCCGTCGGGGTAAACCTCGACGATGGCCGCCGACTTGTCCGGAGCGCCGCCGCCGAGGCCGGTATTCTTATAGGCGCTGGCGACGCCCCAGGCATAGACCTTGTTGCCGTCGCGCCAGAGTATTTCGTTGACCGGCGGGCGCTCGCTCAGCCGGGCAAACGGGTTATCTGCTACCGGCGGCTCCTCCCGGCTCACACGCCAGATCTGCTCCTCGACGATGTCTATCGTCTGCAGCAGACCGACGCTCTCCGTCAGTAGCTGTCCGGTCGCCGTCGCCGAGCCGGTGCGCATGGCGTTGCGCCGGCGGAAAGCCAGCGGGTCCATACCCAGCTTCTCGGCAAGCATGTCAATCGTCTGCTCCACGGCGAAGGCCGACTGGGTGACGCCAAAGCCCCGGAAGGCGCCGCTGGGCGGGTTGTTGGTGTAGTTGGCATAGCAGTCGATCTTCGCGTGCGGGAAGACGTAGGGGCCGGTAGCATGGGTTGTGGCCCGCGTCATCACCTTATCGCTGAGGCTGGCGTAGGCACCCCCATCCCCGTACAGCTCGGCCCGCACGGCGACCAGATCGCCCTCTTTCGTCGCGCCCATCTTCATGCGGATGACCGTGGCGTGGCGCTTGGGGTGGACGCGCAGCGATTCCTGGCGGCTGTAGAGCATCTTCACCGGCCGGCCGGTGGCCTGCGCCAGCATGGCGACGTGAATCTGCGCGGCGATATCTTCTTTGCCGCCAAAGCCCCCGCCGACGAGCGGGCTGACTATGCGCACGGCCCGCTCGGGAATGCCGAGGGCAGCCGCCACCTGGTTGCGGTCGGCATAGGGAATCTGCGAGCCGACGTAAATGGTCAGCTTCTCGTGCTCGGCGTCGTAGCCCGCGGGCACGCCAATGGCGCATTCTGGCTCCATAAAAGCGTGTTCGGTCGTCGCCGTATAGTAGGTGCGCTCGACGACCACGTCGGCGCGGGCAAAGCCTTCCGCCACGTCGCCATGACGGACCTTGATGTGTTTGATCGTGTTGCCCTTTTCCCATTCCTCGTGGACGAGCGGCGCGTTGGAAGCCATGGCGAACTCCGGGCCATCGACCACGTCGATTGGCTCGTAGCTGACGCCGATGAGGTCCAGCGCCTGCTGGGCGATCTCCGGGCGTTCGGCGGCGACGATGGCCACCGCGTCGCCGATATAGCGCACCTTGTCGCGGGCCAGCGCCGGCCAGTCCTGGTAGACGAGGCCATGGTTGAGGCGACCGGGCACGCCCTCGGCGGTGAGCACGGCGACCACACCCTCCAGCGCGCGGGCCCGGCTAGTGTCAATTGAGCGGATGCGCGCGTGGGGGTAGGTGGCGCGCAGTGTGCGCCCGTAGAGCTGGTCAGGGAAGGCGATATCGTCGGTGTAAATGGCTTCGCCGGTTACTTTGGCCACGGCTTCCGGGCGGATGACGTTCGTGCCAACCACATTCAGCGGTTGGTTGCTCTCGGGAATCGTCACCGGGAGCGGGGGTTCGCCGCGCAGAATGGCTGCGGCGGACTGGATAGCACGGGTAATCGTCGGATAGCCGGCGCAACGGCAGAACGTGTCCTTAAGCGCCACACGGATGTCGGCTTCGCTGGGATCAGGGTTGGCGTCGAGCAGGGCGCGCGCGGTCATGATCATGCCCGGGATGCAGAAGCCGCATTGTACGGCGCCGTGGCGCACAAACTCGAGCTGCAGTGGATGCAGGCGGTCGAGTTCTTCCTCCCGGTAGGCCGACGTGCGGCGGGCGACGCTGGGCCGGGGCGGCAGTGCCGCTCGGGATGCAGCCGCCATCCCTTCGATGGTCTCCACGCGCCGGCCCTGAGCTTTCCACACCGGATAAACGCAAGAATCGACGGGCACGCCGTCCACGAGTACGGTGCACGCCCCACATTCGGCCTCGTTGCAGCCGATCTTCGTCCCGGTCAGGCCCAGGTCGTAACGCAAAAACTCGGCCAGATAGCGGCTGTCGCGGACCTCGCGCTCGATCTCCTGACCGTTCACGGTGATGCGTAACAAGGACATGAAATTCCTCCAGACAAAAACCGGGCCGATACACGGCCCGGCCCATGGATTCTTCGGTTGACTACAGGCCGATGCCTTCCGGCTCGGCGATTCCGGTCAGCGCCCGGCGCACCGCCAGGGGAAGCGCGCGCTGCAGCAGGACGGCGATCATTTCGACACGATACTCCGCCGTCGCCCGGTGTTTGCTGGTGCGGGGCGAAAACTCAGACTGGGCTCCGGCGATGGCTCGCTCCAGCCCGCCGGCGAGCGAGTGGCCTGCCAGCGCCCTCTCTGCCTGCCGGGCGCGAGTCGGCACCGGGCGCACCGGCCCGATACAGATCCGTGCTTCCTCGATCACGGCCGCGTCGGGCGAGCCGTGATCCTGGCCCGGGGCAACCCTGACCCAGACCGCACAGGCGAGGATGGGCAGGGACACGCCCTGGGGACGCATGATGCGCTTGAAAGCCGAACCCGTGTTAGGGGCTGCCGCGCCAAAGCGGAAGCGGGTGATCATCTCCCGGCTGTGGTCGATGGCCGAGATGCCCGGCCCTTTGAACAGGCTGAGGATTGGCTGCCATTGACGGCCGAAGCGGCCCGCCACCTCTACTTCGGCGTCGAGCACGACCAGGGCCGTCGTGCCGTCGGCGGCCGGGAGGGCGTGGGCCACGTTGCCGCCCAGCGTAGCGACGTTGCGCACCTGCGGCCCGCCGATGACGCCGCAGCTCTCCACCAGACAGGTGGCATGCTGGGCCATGAAGGGCGCCTTCACGATCTCCGTGTGCGTGACTGCTGCGCCGATCTCCACGATGTCGTTTTCGAGCTGCAACGTGTGCAGCGACGGAATAGCCGTCACGTCGATCAGGGCTTCGACCGCCGGTTTGCGCCCCTGCTGCATCTCCAGCAGCAGGTCGGTGCCTCCGCCGATAATGCGCGCATTGCCATCGTGAGCGCGCAGCCGCTCCAGCGCTTCCTCGACGGTTTCAGGATAGTAGTAATGTTGCCACAATGTCATCGTCAACTCCTGCACTCAGTCGCTTAGCTCGCGGAAGCGATCCCAGACGCCACGGGCGACCTTTTGCGACGCCTCCGACAGCTCTCGCTCGTCCAGTCCGGCGGCTTCCAGCCCCGGCAGCTGTCCCTCCTGCATCACCACCTTGCCGTTGATCACCGTCATGTAAACTGGCGCATCGGCAATGCCGTAGAGGAAATGGCCCCAAAGGTTGCCGCCGTCCAGCGGCGTGGGGGGATAATAGTCTACGAGGATGAAATCAGCCAGATAATCCGGCGCAATCCGGCCAATCATCTGTCCGGTCAGACGGCGGTAGATCGCCGGGTTGTTCTGTAGCGTCATCTGCTGGAACTCGTTCCACCCCGGGCGCGGGTCGGTCAAGTGGTGTTTGTGCAGCAGATAGCCGGTGCGCACGTCCACCTTCAGATCGGGCGTCATGCCGTCGGTGCCGAGGCCCACGGTGACGCCGCGCTGCAGCAGGGCAAAAACGTCCGCCCGCCCCACAGCGTTGTTCATGTTCGACTGGGGGTTGTGGACGACGATCGTATCCCGCTCGGCGACGAGGTCCATGCCCTGCTCGTCCAGATAGATACCGTGGGCGGCGATGCTGCGCGGGCTGAAGATACCAAATTCGTAGAGGCGCCGGGCGACGCTGGCACCGTACCGGGCCTGTGTCTCCTGCTCGTCCAGCGGCCCTTCGAGGACGTGGATGTGGTGCCCGCGCCCCAGCTGCTCGCCCAGATCGGCAGCCTGGCGTAGCGAGTCGTCGTCCAGAGTGAAGCTGGCGTGCAGGCCGACCATACCGTCGTAAAGGTGGTGAGGGTCGTCGGCACGCGCTTTCTGCGACTTGCGAATGTAGCGCTCGTTCTCTGCCAGCCCGGCGTCGCGGATGGCCTTGCCGTCACGGTCCGAGACCTCGTAGCAGAGCAGGCCGCGCATTCCGACCACGGACAGCGCTTCCTCAATACGGTCCAGGCTGCCGGCGACGGCGTAGGGGCTGGCGTGGTGGTCGATGACCGCGGTCACCCCTTTGCGCACGGCGGTGATGGCAGGAAGCAGCGTGCTGTAGTATACGGCGTCCAGATCGAGCGCCTTATCCAGCGTCCACCACAGCCAGGAAAGGATCTGCGCGAAGTCGCGCGCTTGCCGGGACATCGCCAGCCCGCGGGCGTAGGTGCCGTAAAAATGCATGTGGGCGTTGACAAAGCCGGGCATGAGCAGCCGTCCCCCGCCGTCGACGATCTCGGCGCCGGGAAAGCGCGCCGCGATCTCCTGTTGCGACCCGACGGCGACAATTCGCGGGCCATCGACGGCGACGGCTGCCCCGGCAAGCAGCCCGCCATCCGCTGCACGTTCGTCATTCGTGAACACAGTGACATTGTTGAAGAGAACCGTCACAGAGACCTCCTGATGCGGCGCGGACCGGCGCGGGCACGCCGGGCCTGGGTTACGAAGCGCCTGGTTGGCTGAGTTCTGGGGCCGATTATATGGCAGGGGTAGCGCCTGCGTCCACCGGTTCTTCGATCTGCTCCATCCCCAGGGGCAGGCGCGTGTGGAGAAGTGATTGGGTCCGGTTGAGCTGTTCGGCCGTGACCTGAGCGCCAAGGAGGTCGGCGCCGTCCAGCCGCGCTTTGCGGAGGTTCGTATGGGTGAGGTCGGCGCCACGCAGATCGGCGCCGCTTAGGTTGGCCCCGCCGAGGTGGGCGCCGCGCAGATTTGCCTCGCGCAGGTCGGCGCTGGAGAGATTGCTCAGCCAGAGGTCCGCTCCCCGGAGGTCGGCCTGCCGCAGGTGGGCGCCGTGCAGGTCCGCCAGCCAGAGATGGGCGCCGCGTAGCTGAGCGCCGTCCAACAGGGCATAGCTGAAGTCCGCATCGCGCAGGTTGATGATGCGATTGTGTCCGATCAGGCCCGCGTCTGCAAGATACTGGAGCACCTGACCACGCCCCTCGCCGTCCAGGATACGCAGGACGGCGAGCGTGCGCGCCAGCGCCACACTGCGGACCGTTGCATCGGCGGGCGCCGTGCGCAGGCCGTTCTTGAGCAGAAACTCGGACATGCTATCCTGATATGAGTCCAGGATCATCTGGCGGCGGCGCGCCTCCGACGTCTCCTGGATGGTCGCGATGCCCCGCCCCAACGCCTCGCGAATGGCCGACCGCGCGGCGTTTGCCAGCCAGAGCAAACCCAGCAGGACCATCAGGGGCGGCAGCAGGAGCTGAACCCAGTCCCAGAGATTGCGCGTGCGCTGGAGGTCGCTGTTCTCGGCCTGATAAACGCCAAAGCCGGTCCACGAGGGGGCCAGCTCCGGGCGCAAGATAAAGACGAGGATGAGGCCCATGCTGAACAGCACAAAGGCCCAGAAGAAGATGAGGCGTGCGCGCGTTTGTTCCATTGTCGTCTCGTCTAGCGTCTCGCCTGCCCCACAGGACGAGAGGCGGGGTCGCCTGGCTCTGGCTGGGTCAGAGTGCCCTCCTTACCGCCATTACGCGCACACGAATACTGCTGGTGCACCGAAGCGGGCAGCGTTACTTCCCTTTGGCGCAGATCCACGTTACAATGAGCACCGTCGGTCGTGGAGTCTCGTTTCACCTGCTCTTGGCAGGAGCAAAACGACTCTCCACACTTATGTTATGTAAAAATAGTTCTTTTGGCAAGTGCGATTTCGCACCGCGTGCCGCCCGGCATGATGCCTGTTAGTCACCCAACCAACCCGAGGAGGTTTTTCCATGAGCAATGATTGTGTCGCCCTCTATCTGCAGGATGCCCACCCACTGCGCGAGGGTATCGAGCTGGCCAAATACGCCGAAGAGAAAGGCTTTGACGCCGTGTGGCAGGCCGAGAGCCGGTTGGTGCGCGATGCCATCGTGCCCATGGCCGCCTATGCCGCCCATACTGAGCGAGTGAAAATCGGCAGCGGGGTGATCAACAACTGGACCCGCAATATCGGCCTGCTGGCCTCGACCTTCCTGACTCTCGACGACCTGGCGCCCAATCGCATCATCTGCGGCATCGGCGCCTGGTGGGACCCGCTGGCGCGCAACGTGGGTATCGACCGGCGCAAGCCACTGCAGGCCATGCGGGAGACGGTCGAGGTGTTGCGCCGCCTGCTCAACATGGAGAACGTCACCTTCCACGGCGAGTTCCACACCGTCAACGGCATCGAGCTGGACGTCATTCACGGGCGGCGTGAGCCGCGGCACGTCCCCATCTACATCGGCGCGACGGGCGACAAGATGATGGAGCTGACGGGTGAGATCGCCGATGGCGCGGTGCTGAACTACTGCGTCCCGCCGGAGTACAACGACGTGGCGATGGCGCATCTGAAGCGCGGCGCCGAGAAGGCGGGCCGCAGCATCGACGACATCGACCGCCCGCAGCTCATTGTCTGCTCCGTACATGAGGACCGCGATGAGGCGATTCGCGGCGCGAAGATGCTGCTGACCCAGTACCTGGCCCAACAGCCGCACATTGCCAAAGCCAGCGGCGTCGATCCCGAGATCGTGCGCAGGATCCAGTCGATCCTTGGCTGGCCAGCCACGAAAGAACAGATCCAGGAAGCGATGCAGTTTGTGGACGACGAGCTGGTGCTGCGCATTACCGCGACAGGCACACCCGACGAAGCCAAGGCGAAGGTCCGGGAATACGTGGCCAGGGGCGCCACCTGCCCCATCCTCTACCCCCTCGGCGACGCCCGGCTGATGATCGATACGTTCAGCGATGGCTACAGCGCCTGAGAGACCATTGGGGCCTCCGTTATAGAGAAGAGGGCGACCACAACGGTCGCCCTTTATGTTTCTTGCCGCCGGCCAACGCACCGCAATCGCTGGCGGACCCTGAGTCGCGCGACTCAGTCGTTCTTCGCCGTACGTCCGCCGTGCTCCACGAAGAAGCGTTCCAGCTCGGGGGCGCGGTCGTCGTCTACCACGGCGACTACCACGGTGCCGCCGCGGCGCAGCCCCTGCGCATACCACTCGCGCGCTTCCTCGTCAATTTCCGGATATTCGTTGGCGGCGAAGGGCGCAAGGACCCGATCAAAAAATCCCCCACCGACCACCGAGTCAAGGTCGTCAAGACCGTCTATGTCGTCCAGTTCAGGCTCGATAACGCGCGTTTTCACTTCGGCAAAAGGGGTGTGGGCCATTGCGTCAAGAGCGCGGGTTGCTTCTGCCTGGTCGGCAAACAGGCTGGCTACGGTTGCCATATCAGGT
>Ga0123330_1002799_pt1 | contig 15153 bp, 10 predicted proteins | sample BioC13SIPDNA_2_FD_89704 | JGI IMG/M metagenome (GOLD analysis project Ga0123330, IMG submission 89704) | Anaerobic biogas reactor microbial communites from Washington, USA - Biogas_R2_A C13 SIP DNA | ecosystem: Engineered > Bioreactor > Anaerobic > Unclassified | place: Washington, USA... | reverse complement strand
GCCCGTGGCAGTGGGTGCATCGCGATTGCGCCCCCCTGCGCTTTGGGCTAGATTACCCCCACATCCACACTATCCGTCGGCTTGACGCCGGCTGCCACATCGAGTGCCAGGAGGCCGCCCTATGCAGCTCAGTTGTCTCCCCGTCTCCTTCTTCCCCGATATCATCGCCGGACGCATGTCCCTGGCCGAGTGGGCGGCCATGGGCGCTCGGCTCGGCCTCGACGCGATCGACCTGAGCATCCTCCTCGTGCCAGATCGCTCTCCCGCGGCCGTCGCGGCGGCGCGACGCGCCATCGAGGCGGAGGGGATGCGTGTCACCATGGTTACCAGCTACCCCGATTTCACCCACCCCAACGCCGCGCAGCGCGAGCGCGAGCTGGCGCTGGAGCAGGAGGTAGTGGCGGTGGCGGCGGGGCTCGGCGCCTCGCTGGTGCGGGTGACCACCGGCCAGGCGCACCCCGAGACGGGGCGCGCCGAGGGGGTCGCCTGGGCCGTCGAGGGCCTGAGCCGCCTCGCCGAGTCGACGCGCCACCTCGGGATCACCCTCGTCTATGAGAACCACTCCAAGCCCGGCGCCTGGACCTACACCGATTTCGCCGAGGATCCCGCCCTCTTCCTGGAGGTGGCGCGGGGCGTGGCGCCGGCCGGCGTCGGCATCAATTTCGATGCCGGCAACGCCGCCACCTTTGCCGACGACCCCGTGGCGCTGCTGGACCAGGTCATCGATCGCGTCGTCAGCCTGCACGCGTCCGATTCGGCGACGCGGGGGCGCCTGCAGCACGTGCAGGTGGGCGCCGGCCTCACGCCGTACCCGGCGCTCTTCCAGCGCTTGGTGCGCGCCGGCTGGGACGGCTGGATCTGCATCGAGGAGGCATCGAACCAGGGCGAGGCGGGCGTCGCCGCGGCGGTGCGCTTTATCCGCGAGGCCTGGCACGCCGCCCAGGCGCCGGAGGGGTGAGGCGCCGTCAAGTCCAGTGGCCCATCGGTCGATAATACCATAGAACCGTCATCCCACCGGAGACGCTCGGAACGCTCCGTCGCCAGTGTGCGGACCAGCGAGAGGCGGCGCCATGGATCCCGCCACGCCACAACTACCCCCCTCAGGAAGCCGGCGTGCCCGACTGGCCCGGGAAGCCCTGGTCATCCTGCTGGTCGCCATCGTGACGTACGTTCTAGCCCATGTCACCCACGTCGGAGGAACGGTCGACGACCTTCAGCAGTACCCCCCTTCGCGGTGGGCTGAGGGCCTGGGGCTGGCCGCTCTCACGGCGGCCGTGGCGTGCGGTGCCCTCGCCCTCCTCCGCAGCCGCGTCCTGGCCCGAGAGAACGCCGCCCATCGTGACGCGGAGCGCGCCCTGCGGGTGCGCAGCGAGCAGTTGGAGGCCCTGCGCCGCGTCGGGCTGGAACTCACCTCGCAGCGAGATACGCGCGCGCTGCTGCGGTTCATCGTCGCCCGGGCGGTAGAACTGGTGGGGGGAGTCTCGGGCGGCCTGTATTTGCATCGCCCCGAGGCTGACGTCCTCGAGTGGGCCATTGCGGTTGGCCCTCACCCCTCGCACGTCGGCGTCACTCTGCGCCGGGGAGAGGGGCTCTCGGGGCGCATCTGGGAGACGGGGCGGCCGCTGGCCGTGGATGACTATCGCGTCTGGGCGGGTCGTGCCCCGGTCTATGCGGGGATCGAGTTCGTGGCGGTGGTGGGCGCCCCGGTGGTGTGGGGCGACGCCTTTCTCGGCGTGCTGAACGTCATCTCGCCCCAGCCGGGGGCATTCGGCGATCAGGAAGCGGAGCTGCTCAGCATGTTCGCTGCGCAGGCGGCCGTCGCCCTCGAGGGCGCGCGCCTCCTCGAGGAGACGCAGCGGCAGTCGGACCACCTGGGCCGGCTCCTCTCGGTCAGCGAGTCGCTGCACCGTGGGTTGGACCTCGACCAGGTGCTGCACCAGGTCGCTCGAGGCGCCGTGCACCTCGGCTTTCGCCGTGCCGTGATCAACGTCGGCCAGCCCCAGGAGGAGACGCTCGCCGTGCGGGCCATCGTGGGGATCGAGGGGCCGGAGGCTGAGCAGCTGTGGGGCGCCGTCTACCGTTGGTCGGACTTTCAGGCACTCATGGAGGAGCGCTTTCGCGTCAGCCGCTCATACCTCATCCGCCACGGCCAGGTGGACTGGGAGCGCGATTTCGCGGGGCCGGTGGTGGTCCCCGCGGGGCGCGGGCGGGGACCGGGCTACTGGAATCCGGAGGATGCCCTCTTTGTCCCCCTGATCGGTACCCAGGGGCACCCCGTCGGGATCCTTTCCGTCGACGAGCCGGCGGACGGCCGCATCCCCGATGTGGCCACCATTCAGACGCTGGAGACGTTCGCCAACCACGCTGCTGTTGCCATCGAGAACGCCCGGCTGTACGAGGCGGCGCGGCGGGAGCTGGAGGAGCGCGAGCGGCTGGAGCAACAGCTCATTCAGGCGCAAAAGATGGAGGCGGTGGGGCGGCTGGCCGGGGGTGTGGCGCACGACTTTAACAACCTCCTCACCATCATCAACGGCTATTCCGACTTTATGCTGCGCAACGTGGACTTGTCGGAGCGGCTGCGTGAGGACATCGACGAGATCCGGCGGGCCGGCGAGCGCGCCGCCGACCTGACGCGTCAACTGCTGGCCTTTGGGCGGCGCCAGATGCAAGAGCTGCGCGTCTTTGATCTCAACGATGTGCTGAGTGAGATGGCCAGGATGCTTCGCCGCCTCATCGGCGAGGACATCACCCTGTCGTTGGCCCTGGCCGCCGAGCCCCTCCTCATACGCGCCGATCGCAGTCACATCGAGCAGGTGGTGGCGAACCTGGCGGTCAACGCCCGCGACGCCATGCCCCGGGGAGGCACCCTCACTATCGAGACGTGCTGCGCCTGCCTGAGCCCAGATGCCGCCACCAATCTCGGCGTCGAGGGCGGCGGCTGTGTCCAACTCGCGATCTGGGATACGGGCACGGGCATAACGCCAGAGGTGCGTGCCCACCTCTTTGAACCCTTTTTCAGCACCAAGGGGCCCGGCAAGGGCACGGGGCTGGGCCTGGCCACGGTGTACGGTATCGTGAAGCAGAGCGGGGGCGAGATACAGGTGCTCAGCGAGCCGGGGCGCGGCGCCGAGTTTCGCATCTACCTGCCCTGCTGTCGTGAGGAGGAACCCCAGGCCGCGCGTCCGGATTCCATGGCAGCGCTGCCGAACGGGGGCGAGACGATCCTGGTCGTCGAAGATGAGGAGCGCGTACGGCGCTTCGCGTGCGACGCGTTGCGCCGCCTGGGCTACACCGTGCTCGAGGCGAGCGACGGGATCGCTGCGCTGGAACGGCTCGGCGAGGCGGCGTGCCCCGTTGACCTGGTGGTCACGGATGTGGTGATGCCCCGCATGGGCGGGCGCGACCTGGCCGCGCGATTGCGCGACTTGCACCCCAACCTGCCGGTGCTGTTCATGTCGGGCTACCCCGGGGGCGGCGAGGGGCGGTCCGACGCCACCCAACCCGGCCTGGTGCGCAAGCCCTTTACTGCCGAGATACTAGCGGGCCGCATCCGCCAGGCGCTGGACGACGCCGGGGCCTGAGCGCGACCGATGGCGCGGGATGGGCGCGCCTTCAGGATATTCTGTTGCTTCAACCCTTGCCCTGACGCGCGATTGCGCGTATACTGACATTAGGGTAGCTTGCATGAGCAACCCCGCATGGTTGTATCTTTACACGGCTCTTCCGAGGTCGCCGTGGTCACACCGGCGATCTGTTGAGGCTCCGCTCCCGCTCGTGCGCTACACGCTGGGCGATGGACGGGCTCGACGCATACCTGCAACGCACGGGGGCCTGCCGCGCCCAGGGCGCCGGGCCCCTGGAACAACGGCTCGTTTGGAGCGGGAGGCAAGGCGCTGTGCGTGCACGGCAATGGCGATACATCGATGACGAGTCTGGCGCCGAAGTCGTGGAATGGGCCGTCGTCACGGTGATACTGATCGTGGCTACCTACGCCATCCTGCAGGCGGTGGGTTCCGAGTTTGGTACGGTAGCCAGCACGGTGTTGTTCAGGATACGCGATTTCGTCGGGTTCTAGGCGGCGCGTCTCGGCTCGGGCGGGTGAGGACAGCGGCCCTTCGGAGATTCGGCGCCGGGGGGTACCTTTTGACGCGCGCTGTCAATTGCCCTATACTCCGGTCCACCGACGGGGTGTGGCGCAGACCGGTAGCGCGCGGCGTTTGGGACGCTGAGGTCGGAGGTTCAAGTCCTCTCACCCCGACTGGAGTCGTTTTCGCGGGCGTAGCTCAGTTGGCAGAGCTCCTGCCTTCCAAGCAGGTTGTCGCGCGTTCGAATCGCGTCGCCCGCTCTGACCCGACGGTATCGCTGTAGCGCAGTTGAGAAATCGTGAGGACGACCGCATCTGTGGGTGTTATCTGTGAGCGCTCTCCTGGACCACGATCTTGCCTGCGCTCCGAACCGCCCCCCTTGAGAGGATACACACTCGCTTGAGAGTCACCCTCGTATCGTGTCCCGTCCTGCCGTCCCGCGCAACCTTGACTCCTGGCGCCGGACCGCGGGGAAGAGGTGCGTGATGGCGTGGTCTGATGCATCTGGGGATGCTTGTGTACGTGTTGGCCGGCTGTTGCGCACAATAGGACGGGACGGGTTCACCCCCTTCTGAGTCGACATATGACCCGATCCAGGCCCTGGTGGCCTTCCAATGGAACCATCCTGACTCGCCGCGAGGCACGGCGAGATCGTGGCATGCACCACGCGTCGCCCGCCGCGGCGATCCGAAAGCCGGATCGTCGGCGGCCGCGAGATGGAGCGGCATGCACATCGCCCTCGTGGGTCGCGGGCTCTCGTCAGGCCGGCGACCGGGACCGTCCGCATCACTGGAGCGGTCGCGCGTGCGGTGTACCCGCGCCGTCCTCACGGCCTTGGGTGGACGCCCCACTGCCGGCGCGAGTTGCGGCAGAGGATGGGGTGTCGATGCTGCCGTCGCATGTCTGTGGGCTAGAGTGAACGACCCGTATCGAGTGTCCTCACACTGGGATCGGTCGGTCAGCAAGCCGGAAGGAGCTACTATCGGACGAAGCATGTAGTGCATCGGCGCCGGATGGGCGGCGCCTGGGGTAGCCCTTTGGGCAGAGGCAGCAGGTTCGCGTTTGCGATGCGGCGCAGGGTGCGGCGCTCGTAGACACAAGAAAAGAGGATTCCAGATGAGGATCTACGTAGGAAATCTTTCGTACTCGATGAGCGAGGAGCAACTCCGGCAGGTGTTCGAGGACTTTGGTCAGGTCGAGTCGGCGACTATCATCACCGATCGCGATACCGGCCAGTCGAAGGGCTTTGGCTTTGTCGAGATGCCCGTCGAGTCCGAGGCGCAGGCGGCCATCACAGAGTTGAATGGCAGGCAGATTGATGGCCGGGCGCTGACGGTGAACGAGGCGCGGCCGCGTCCGGAGCGTAGCGACCGGGGCGGGCCTCGCGGTGGTAGGGACATGCGAGGCGGCGGCGGGGGTCGTCGCTTCTAGGGATAGCTCCACGCCGCGTCGGTCAGGCCGGGGAGGGCTCGCACCTCCCCGGCTTGGCGGCGCGTGGGGTGCCCCGATGAAAAGGAACAAAACGGGATACCGGGAATGAGGATTTTCGTAGGTAACCTGGCTCGCGACGTCACGGAAGCCGAGCTACAGGAGGCGTTTGCCGAGTTCGGCCACGTTTCCTCCGTCGCTATCCTGAAGGATCGGGAGACCGGTGAGCCGAGGGGTTTCGGGTTCGTGGAGATGCCGGCGGATGCCGAGGCCAAACTCGCCCTCGCCGGCTTGAGTGGGCGGTCGCTCAAGGGCCGGCCGCTGCGCGTTGACGAGGCACGGCCGCGCGATGATCGTGGGCCCGCCGGAGGTCAGCGCGCGCCCATGGGGAGTCGCAGCAACGGGTTCAACGGGCGGAGCTATGACCGCGAGGCGCCACGCCCGCCCGCGCGCGCCGTGGAGCGCGAACCGGAACGCGGCAGCAATCGCGACTCCGATCGCGCGCCGGAGCGACGCTCCGGCTGGGGTACCGACCGGGCGCCGGAGCGCGACGATTCTCGTCGACAGCCGCGCGGCGACCGGGACACGTGGGAGGATCGGCGACGCGCGCCGCGCGACGACTGGAGCCCGCCCCCACTACCCACTGGCGATGACTGGTCATCCCCACCGCGCGGCGTGGACGATGACGGCCCGTCGACGCGGGGCAACCGCAACAGCCGGGCTACCGGAAAACGCGGCCGCGACGACCCGGATGGGGGCGATCGATCGGGAAAATGGGGCCGCTCCGGCGGCCGCCGCGGCCGGCGCAGCAGGTACGAGGACGACGACGAAAGCTGGTAGCCGGCGTCGTCAGGTGCGAACCGGGTTCACGCGCGGGGCACGCCCCGCGTCTGTGCGTCATCTCTCGCGCCCGACACGTGCGTGTCGGGCGCGAGCCCGTCTCTGGATCCCGTACGACTTGTCGCAGGGTCTGGGGTGCGCTATGGTTGTGGGCAACGCAGTGTACCCAACGCGTTGGCCACAACGCGGCCTCTGGGCATCGCACTGACACATCGCGCAAGGGGAGGATACGATGGACGGTGATCGTCTCGTGGCGGTGGCGCTCGATCAGGGCAGGGGCGTTCTGCGGCTGGCGCCGAACTGGGTGCCCCGCGTGTTCTGCATTCCGGGACGCCGCCTGAAGCTGCACCCCGACGACTATTACGCCCTCGGGGCTGACCGGGGCGGCATCGATGAACGGTGGTTCTCCTCGACCACGCCCGCCGACAACGGCCCGGGCACGCCCGCCGACGAGGGGCTGAGCTACATCGTGTTGGAGGATGGCGACGAGACGCACCGCATCCTCCTGCGGGACGCCATCGATGCGCGCGGCCGCGACATCATCGGCCCGCGCCTCATGGACGCCTATGGCCGCTGGCCGATGTACGCCAAGTTCTTTGACAACATGGGCCCCCTGCCGCACCACGTCCACCAGCGCGCCGAGGATGCGGCCCGCGTCTCGCAGCGCCCCAAGCCCGAGGCGTACTATTTCCCCGTGCAGCAGAACAACCACGGCGGAGACTTTCCCTTTACCTTCTTTGGCCTCGAGCCGGGCACCACGCGTGAGGACGTCATCGCCTGCCTGCGCAACTGGAACCGCGGCGACAACAAGATCACCAACCTCTCGCGCGCCTACAAGCTCGAGCCGGGGACCGGCTGGGACGTGCCTGCTGGCGTGCTCCACGCCCCAGGGAGCCTCTGTACCTACGAACCCCAGGCCGCCAGCGATGTGTTCGGGATGTTCCAGTCCCTGGTGAACGACGTGCCCATCGCCTACGACATGCTCGTCAAGGACGTGCCGTCCGACCGCCGCCACGACCTGGGCTATATCGTCAACATGCTCGACTGGGACCTGAACGTCGATCCCGAGTTTGTGCGGCACCGCTTCATGCGGCCGCGCCCCGTGCGCCCGGAGGAGGAGATGCGCGAGGCGGGCGTCATCGACCGCTGGGTGGCTTATCGCAGCCCCTCCTTCTCCGCCAAGGAGACGACCATCCTTCCCGGTCGCAGCGTGACGCTGCGCGACTCGGCGTGTTACGGCCTGATCTTGCTGCAGGGTCACGGCACGCTGGGGGTCTGGGAGGTCGAGTCGCCCACCATGATCCGCTTCGGGCAGCTGACCAATGACGAGTTCTTTGTGACTGAGGAGGCCGCCCGCACCGGCGTGCGCGTCACGAACCCGAGCCGTACGGATCCCATTGTCATGCTCCGCCACTATGGCCCGGGCAATCCAGACCTGGACGCCGACTAGAGGCGCAGGGGGCGGTCCCTGCTCGCTCAACGCTGAGGGCCGCCCCGGCGCACTATCCATGGCTCGTCCGCGCCCATGAATCACCAAGAATGCACCTTGATCGCCGCCGACGGCACACGTCTCTACTGCCAGTCCTGGCATCCGGAGCGGCCTCCGCGCGCCGTGGTGCTGGTGTGCCATGGCGTGGCCGACCACGGCGGGCGCTACCCGCACCTCGTCGCCGCCCTGGTGGGGCGCGGGTATGTCGCCTGCGCTCACGACCATCGCGGGCATGGGCGCTCCGACGGGCCGAGGCTCGATGTGCGCGCCTTTGACGAGTACGTGGAGGACCTGCGGACCCACCGCGACGCGGTGGCCGAAGCTTTTCCGGGGCTGCCCCTCTTTCTCTTTGGCCACAGCATGGGCAGCATCGTGGCGCTCGAGTTCGTGCTGACGCACCCGGGCGCCGTGCAGGGACTGATCTGTTCGGGCACGGCACTGCTGGCGGGCGAGGGGTTTCCGCCCGCGCTCCTGGCGCTGAACCGCCTCCTGGGCCGCGTGTTGCCCCGACTGAGACTCGTCTCCCTCCCCACCGAGGGGATCTCGCGCGACCCAGCCTGGGTGAACCAGACGCGCGCCGACCCTCTCATTTACCATGGACCCGGCACGGTGCGCCTCGGCAACGCCATCCTCGCCGCTCAGGGGCGCGCGCGCGACCGCCTGGCCGAGGTCGACCTGCCGCTGCTGGCCGTGCATGGCGCCGCCGACGCCCTGGTCGACCCGGCGGGCGCTCGGATGCTCGTCGAGGGCACGTCTTCCTCGGATAGGACGCTGCGCCTCTACGAGGGGGCGTTCCACGAGGTGCACAACGACCTCCCGCCGGCCCGCGAGGCGATGCTGAGCGATCTCTTGGCGTGGCTTGACGCGCACACGGCTGTGGCGAAAAGTCTCGCTGTTTGACCCTCGCATGCCGGCATGGTAGAATCTGCCGACTGGGGTTGGCCCTTGGGCCCATAGCTCAGCGGTTAGAGCGGCCGGCTCATAACCGGTTGGTCCCTGGTTCAAATCCGGGTGGGCCCACAGGAAGGGACGAAGTGCCGCTCAACGACCGCGTTGAGCGGCTTTGGTGTGCCGGCGGCATCGCCGGCCCCGGGGAGCGGCACGTCGGGGTGCGCCGCGGCGACATCCCGACGCGGTGTGGGGTGTATACCACTGCGGTAGGATGCTCTGTGCTGTGCGCGGGGTTCGCCCATCGTCCCTCGATGCCCTTCCTTTTTCGTTTCGTGGCAACCGTGGTATAATGTATTATGGCAACGAGTGCCACTATGGTGGTTTCGTGTCTGCCCCGGCACCGTCGAGCCGGCCGGCGGGTGGCCACGATACGCACGGGTGGAGGATAACGTGAGACCAGCCTGGCCGAGGAACGCATTTGTCTACCTCCTGATTCTAGTCGCCAGCATCGCCCTGTTCTATAGCTTCCTGACCCCTACCGATAGCTCGCGAGAGATCGCTATCAGCCGCGTGGCCGAGTTGGTCAAGCAGGGGCAGGTGGAGAGGCTGGCCGTCGCCAATGATGGCATCATCAGCGTCACCGTGCGCGAGGATGGCCGGACGGTCAAGTACACATCGCGCAAAGAGCCCAATATCGGCATCGGCGAGACGCTCATCGGCCTGGGGGTGACCCCGAACCAAGTCGAGACGGTGGGCGAGCTGATCGCGGTGCGCCCCAGCATCTGGGAGAACTGGGGCATTGTGCTGATCCAGGTGGTGCCCCTGGTGCTGATCGGCCTGTTCCTGGTGTTCATGTTGCGCCAGGCACAGAGCGGCAACAACCAGGCACTCTCCTTCGGCAAGAGCCGCGCCCGCATGTTCACCGGCGATCGGCCCAGCAGCACCTTTGATGATGTTGCCGGGGCCGACGAGGCAAAGCAGGAACTCGAAGAAGTCGTCGAGTTCCTCAAGGAGCCGGAGCGCTTTACGGCTCTGGGCGCCCGCATCCCCAAGGGGGTGTTGCTGGTGGGCCCGCCCGGCACCGGCAAGACGCTCCTGGCGCGCGCCGTGGCCGGCGAGGCCGGCGTGCCCTTCTTTAGCATCAGCGGTTCCGAGTTCGTCGAGATGTTCGTGGGCGTCGGCGCCAGCCGCGTGCGTGACCTGTTCGATCAGGCCAAGCGCAACAGCCCCTGCATCGTCTTTGTGGACGAGATCGATGCCGTCGGGCGCCACCGTGGGGCGGGCCTCGGCGGCAGCCACGACGAGCGCGAGCAGACGCTCAACCAGATCCTCGTGGAGATGGACGGCTTTGACACGGATACCAAGGTGATCATCGTGGCCGCCACCAACCGGCCCGATATCCTGGACCCGGCGTTGCTGCGGCCCGGGCGCTTTGACCGGCGCGTGGTGCTCGACCGTCCCGATCGCAGGGGGCGCGAGGAGATCCTCAAGGTGCACGTGCGGGGCAAGCCGCTGGCGCCGGAGGTGGAGCTGGACACCATCGCCAAGCAGACGCCCGGCTTTACCGGCGCGGACATCGAGAACTTGGTGAACGAGGCCGCCATCCTGGCAGCGCGCGGCAACAAGCGCTCCATCGGCATGTTCGAGTTCCAGGAGGCCGTCGAGCGCGTCATCGCGGGCCCCGAGCGGCGCAGCCGGCTCATCAGCGAGCGCGAGAAGCGCATCATCGCCTACCATGAGGCGGGCCACGCCGTCGTGCAGCACCTGCTGGAGCATACGGACCCGGTGCACAAGGTGTCCATCGTCTCCCGCGGCATGATGGGCGGCTACACCATGACCCTGCCCGAGGATGACCGCACCCTGTACTCCAAGCGCAAGTTCGAGGACGAACTCGCCGCCATGCTCGGCGGCCGCGTCTCCGAGCTGTGCGTGTTCGGTGACGTGACCACCGGCGCCAGCAACGACCTGCAGCGCGCCACCAAGATCGCCCGCTCCATGGTGACCGAGTACGGCATGTCGGAGCTCCTGGGTCAACGGACCTTTGGCCAGAAGGACGAACTCATCTTCCTGGGGCGCGAGATCTCGGAGCAGCGTGACTATAGCGAAGAGGTCGCGACGCAGATCGACCGCGAGATCAAGGTGATCATCGACCGCGCCTACAACCGGGCGCGGGAGGTCATCGAGACGTATCGCGACAGGCTCGATCGCGTCGCCGAGCTGCTCATCGAGAAGGAAACCATCGACAACGCGGACCTGGTCGGCATCTTTGACGGCGCGTCCAAGGTGGAGGGCGAGGCCATCCCGGCCTGATCCGGGGGATATCGCAGCGCTGCGTGGCGCGCCACGCAACGCCAACGCCGGGGCCAAGCTGATACGGTTTGGCCCCGGTTTCTCTTGGGGGATGTGATGTCTGAGGCGACCTTTGAGGCGATCACCGTGGGCGCCACCGGCGCCAAGACGCTTGTCGTGGACGTGGAGCACACCGCCGCCCACTGGGGCAGCGGCTCACTGAACGTCCTCTCGACGCCCCATATGGTGGCGCTGATGGAGGGCGCCGCGGTGGCCGCCGTGGACGCCCTCCTGCCCGAGGGCTATCAGACGGTGGGCACCCGCCTCGACGTGCGCCACGTGGCGGCCACCCCCATGGGCCAGAAGGTGACCGCGCGCGCCGAACTGACCGCGATCGACGGGCGTCGCCTCGTCTTTCGCGTCGAGGCGACGGACGGCGCCGGCGTCATCGGCGAGGGGATCCACGAGCGGTTCATCATCGCGGTGGAGCGCTTTCTCTCGCGCGCCCAGGCGCGCGCGGCGGGCGCCTCAGCGTAGTGCGCCCTCGCGTTTGACAGCGCCCGCCCCCCGGCCTATACTCACCCCAATCGCATAAGAATGCACCGCCAAAGGCTGTGAAGGAGAGAGTACGCGGGCACGGCGCCCTCAGGGAGAGAGGATCATCGACTGCGAGTCCTCTCGGGAAGACGCTCGCGGAAGTTCGCTCCGGAGCCGACGGCTGAAGCCCGTGGGGCAACCCCCTCGGGTGCGTAGGTCGCTCCGGTAGCCCGCCGTTACCAGGGCAGTCGGTACGCCGGACCCCACGAAGGGGTTGGGCCGCCGACGATGAGAGGGCCTCGGCTGAGGCCAATGAGGGTGGTACCGCGGAGTGCTGCGACGGCAACTTCGTCCCTGACGAGTTGCGGTCGTTTTTTTGTGCCAAGACGGGGAGCACACACCATGTTGAGCCAACTGGAAGAACTGCGCGAACGGGCCCTACGCGACCTGGAGGCCGCCACCACGGCCGAGAACCTCGAGCAGTGGCGGCTGGCCTACCTGGGTCGGCGCGGCCAACTGACCGTGGCCCTGCGAGGGCTGGGCCAGCTTTCGCCCGAGGAGCGGCCGGCCGCCGGCCGCGTGGCGAACGCCATCAAGGGCGCCCTGGAACAGGCCTATGAGGAGCGCGCCGAGACGGTGCGCCAGGCCGCCCTGGCGGAGGAACTCGCCAGGGGCGCGCTCGATGTGCGCCTGCCGGGGCGGCCCCAGCACCTGGGCTACCTGCATCCCTCGACGCAGACGCTGCGCGAGATCGGCAGCATCTTTGCCCAGATGGGGTTCCAGGTGCTGCGCAGCGGCGAGGTCGAGGATGACGTCACCAATTTCCAGTTGCTGAACATGCCGCCCGACCATCCGGCGCGGGACATGTGGAGCACCTTCTACCTGGATGTGCCCGGCCTGCTGCTGCGTACGCACACCTCGCCGGGGCAGGTGCACGCCATGCGGCGCTACCACCCCGAGCCGATCCGCGTCATCCTGCCGGGCAAGTGCTATCGCTACGAGCAGGTGACCCAGCGGCACGAGTTCCAGTTCTACCAGGTGGAGGGGCTGGCCTTGGGGCATGGCATCACCATGGCCGACCTAAAGGGCACGCTGGTGAACTTTGCCCGGCAGATGTTCGGCCCCGAACGGCGGTTGCGCTTCCGGCCGAGCTATTTCCCATTCACCGAGCCCTCGGCCGAGGCGGATATGGACTGCATCATCTGCGGCGGCAAGGGGTGCGGCCTGTGCAAGTACACCGGCTGGCTCGAGATCCTGGGGTGTGGCATGGTGCACCCCAACGTGCTGCGCGGTGGTGGCTATGACCCCGACGAGTACAGCGGGTTCGCCTTTGGCATGGGGCCGGAGCGCATCGCCATGCTCAAGCACGGCATCGCCGATATCCGCACCTTTTTCGCCAACGACCTGCGCTTCCTGCAACAGTTCGCGTAGAGGGAACCCGATGGTACGCTGATCCTTGTACCTTTGGATCTGTGAAAATCAGCGGCGCATCTGCGGAATCTGCGTACCATCGGACTCGCTTTCTGGAGGTAGACATCATGCGAGTGCCACTGAGTTGGCTCAAGGACTATGTGGATATCGCCCTGCCGGCGGAGGAGTTGGCCGAGCGCCTCACGATGGGCGGGTTGGAGGTGGACGGCATCGACCGTGTGGGCGAGGAATGGTCGCGCGACCATATCTTTGTCGGGCAGGTCGTCGAGGTGCGGCCCCACCCGAACGCCGACCGCCTCGTCCTGGTGAGGGTGGACTATGGCGCCGAGGAGCCACTGGAGGTCGTCACCGGCGCGCCGAACCTGCGCGTGGGCGACGAGGGGCAGAAGGTGGTGTTCGCCACCGTGGGAGCGCGCCTCATCGACCCCTATGCGGACACCCTGCGCTACCAGACCCTCAAGCGCAGCAAGATTCGCGGCGTCGTCTCTGAGGGGATGGTCTGCTCGGAGAAAGAGCTGGGGCTCTCGGACGAGCACACCGGTATCCTGATCCTCCCCGAGGATGCGCCGGTGGGCAGGCCGCTGGGCGACTATCTGGGCGACGTGGTGCTGGATCTCGACCTGACGCCGAACCTGGCGCGCTGCTTCTCCATTACGGGGGTGGCCCGCGAGGCCGCCGCGCTGACGGGCGGCGCGCTGCGCCTGCCCGATCCCGCCGTCGAGGCCACGGGCGCGCCCATCGAGGGCAAGATCGAGATCGAGATCGCCGATCCGGACCTGTGCCCGCGCTATAGCGCCGCGCTCATCACCGGCGTTACCATCGGCCCCTCCCCCCAGTGGATGCAGCGCCGCCTGCTCCTGGCGGGGATGCGGCCCATCAACAACATCGTCGACATCACCAACTATGTCATGCTCGAGTGGGGTCAGCCGCTGCACGCCTTTGACTATCAGCTCCTGCGCCCCCTCGCCGCCGGGGGGTCGCCCGCTATCGTCGTGCGGCGCGCCCATCCGGGGGAGACGATGACCACACTGGACGGCGAGTCGCATGTCCTGAGCGACGAGATGCTACTCATCACCGATGGCGGCGGGCCGGTGGCCGTGGCTGGCGTCATGGGTGGCCTGGAGAGTGAGGTGACGGAAGGGACCACCGACATCCTCCTCGAGGCGGCGAATTTCAACAACATCAGCGTGCGGCGCACCGCCGCGGCGCTGCACATTCCCAGCGAGGCGGCGCAGCGCTTTGGCCGAGGCGTCGATCCGGAACTCACCCTCGTGGGGCTGCGCCAGGCGGCGGAGCTGATGCGCGCCCTGGCCGGCGGCACGGTAGCCGAGGGGTTCGCCGACGCCTACCCGCGCCCGCCCGCGCCCAAGGTGATCGATTTCCGCGTCTCCGAGGTGGAGCGTCTGCTGGGCGTCGCGCTGACCGCTTCCGAGGTGGCCGAGATGCTGACCGCCCTGGGGTTCACCTGCGAGGTGCTGGCGGAGGGATCCGCCGGTGAACCCGCCGTGGTGCGCACCCATGTGCCGAGTTTTCGTCTCGACGTGGCCATCGAGGCGGACCTCGTCGAGGAGGTGGCGCGCATGTACGGCTACGACCGCTTGCCCGTCACTCTGATGGCCGACGCGCTGCCGACCCAGCATCGTGACCTGGACCTCGAACTCGAGGAAAAGGTGCGCGATCTCCTGGTGGGCGCCGGCCTCACCGAGACGATCGCCTACTCTCTCACCAACCTGGACAGTGTGGCGCGGCTGACGCCCGAGTGTAAGGCGCCCGCGGCGCAGGGGTACCTGCGGGTGACGAACCCCCTCACGCGCGAGCAGGAGTACTTGCGCCAGACGCTGATGAACACGGCGCTGGAGACAACGGCGGCCAACCTGCGCTTCGTGGATCGCGTGACGATCTTTGAGGTCGCTCACATCTACCTGCCGCACGACGGCGGCCTGCCCGAGGAGCCGCGCCGCCTGAGTATCACGCTGGCGGGGCCCCGCGAGCTGCGCTCCTGGCTCACTGACGCCGACGAAGAGATGGACTTTTACGACCTCAAGGGGATCGTCGAGACGCTGTGCGACCGCCTGGGGATCGAGGACGCCGCCTATGCGCCGGCGGAGCACCCGACGTACCGCCCCGGGCGCGCGGCGTCCCTCACCGTTGGGGGGCGCGACG
>Ga0123330_1002783_pt1 | contig 15199 bp, 14 predicted proteins | sample BioC13SIPDNA_2_FD_89704 | JGI IMG/M metagenome (GOLD analysis project Ga0123330, IMG submission 89704) | Anaerobic biogas reactor microbial communites from Washington, USA - Biogas_R2_A C13 SIP DNA | ecosystem: Engineered > Bioreactor > Anaerobic > Unclassified | place: Washington, USA... | reverse complement strand
GCCTTCCGCGAGAAGTACCGCAATGTGGACGTGCTGCTCATCGACGACATCCAGTTCATCGCAGGGCGCGATAGCACGCAGGAGGAGTTTTTTCACACCTTCAACGCCCTGCACAACGCGGGCAAGCAGATCATCATCTCCTCCGACCGCCCGCCCAAGGAGATCGCCCGCCTGGAGGAGCGCTTGCGCAGCCGCTTTGAGTGGGGCCTGATTGCCGACATTCAAAAACCAGACGTAGACACCCGCTGCGCCATTTTGCGCCGCAAGGCCAACGACGAGATGATTCAGGTAGACGATGAGGTGCTGCAGCTGATCGCCCTGCGGGTGGACAGCAACATCCGCGAGCTGGAGGGCAGCCTCAACCGCCTGGTGGCCTATGCCTCCCTGTCCGGGCGACCCATCGACGCCCAGCTGGCCGAGGAGGCGCTGCGCGAGGTGTTTCACGACCATGCGCCCCGCTCCATCACCACGCAGGATATCATTCAGGCTGTGTGCGCCTACTACGCCGTCACCCATGATGATGTGACCGGCCCGCGGCGCAACCGCAGCTTCACCGTGCCCCGGCAGGTGATTATGTACCTGGCGCGCAAGCTGACCGACGCCTCCCTGCCCAAGATCGGCGATGCGTTGGGCGGGCGCGACCACACCACGGTGCTGCACGGCTGCGCCAAGATTGAGCAGCTCAGCCAGGACAGCGCGCCGCTGCGCAATGCCATCGACGATCTGACCCGCCAGCTGCGCCGAGAGCCATAGCGCTCCCATTTGCTCATCTGACCACCGCACCGCGGTGGTTTTTTGTGATAAAGCTACAACAGAACATCCCCGCGGCTGACGCTGCGGGGATGAATGGTTGTCTGTTGCGGAATTACTCTGCTGTGTAGGGCATCAGCGCGATGGCACGTGCACGCTTGATGGCCTCGGAGAGCTGGCGCTGATGCTTGGCACAGGTGCCCAGCATGCGCCGGGGGGAGATCTTGCCGCGCTCGTTGATGTAGCGGCGCAGGCGGTTGACATCCTTGTAGTCGATGAACTCGACCTTGTTGGCACAGAAGTCGCATACCTTGCGGCGGGGCCGGCGGCCTCCGCGCGGGCGCATCCTTCTCTCGCCTCGATTCTCGCTCATGGGGTTTCCTCCTTACATGTGCTGCCTGTTCATCAGAAGGGCAGCTCTTCGTCGTCTACCTTGACAAAGCCACTGTTCTGGCTGGGCGAGGGGGAAGCACTGGCTTCCGCCTGGCGGGGCATGCCGCCGTCGCCGCCCTCTCCGCGGGGGGAGAGGAATTCCACATCGTCAGCCGTCACCTCCAGGCTGGCGCGGGTGGTGCCGTCGTTGGCGGTGTAGGTGTTCACCTGCACGTTGCCTACGACGCATACCTTGCGCCCTTTGGACAAATAGCGGTTGCAGTTTTCGCCAAGCTGCCTCCAGGCCGTCACGCGGAAGAAATCCGCCTCGGGCTGTCCCGCTTCGGCATTGCTTGCTCGGCGGCGGTTGACGGCGACCGTGAAGGTGCACACAGGGATTCCTCCCTGGGTGCTGCGCAACTCAGGGTCGCGCGTCAGGTTGCCGATGATAAACAGCTTGTTCACAGCCTACCTCCTTAGTTGTCCTCGCTCGCCGGCGCCTGCTGAGGCTCTTCCTCAGCCTTTACGGCGGCGGGGGCGATGCGCGCAGTGCGCGGCTTCACGCTGCTGCGCTTCTCCTCGATGCGGGTGGTCAGGTAGCGGAGGATGCCGTCCGTGATGCCCAGGTTGCGCTCGATCTCCTTGGGCACGGTGGGCTCTGCCGTGTAGTGCACCAGCACATAGTACCCTTCCGGCATGTCGTTGATGGGGTAGGCCAGGCGGCGCTTGCCCCACTCATCCACGCTGTCGACCGTGCCGCCGTTTTGCTCGATCATCCCGTTGAAGCGCGCAATGAGCTCCTTGCGGGGATCCTCCTCGATGGCCGTGTCGATGATGTAAACCAGTTCGTATTTCATTCCTTTCACCTCCTCATGGACATATGGCGCCGCGACTTTTGCGCGGCGCAAGGATGTGCCGAATATGTATTATACATATCTTTTGAAGGGTTTGCAAGCAATTTTGAGGATATTGAGCATCAATCCGCAAGATGAAGCCGGCGATATTGACCTGGCCGTCCCCCTTGTGTAGAGTAGAGCCAACAGATTGCAGTGCGCCTGCGCCAGGAGGAATACCATATGTTGGATCGTATCGACACCGAGCGGCAAAACCCGGCCACCGCCCACATTGACCGGCTGGGCACGGAGGACATGCTGCGCCTCATCAATCGGGAGGACCACCGCGTGGCCGAGGCCGTGGCACAGGTTTTGCCCCAGGTGGCGCAGGCGGTGGATATTATCTACGAGCGAATGCGCGGCGGCGGCCGCCTGGTGTACCTGGGCAGCGGCACCTCGGGCAGGCTGGGCGTGCTGGACGCGGCGGAGTGCCCGCCCACCTTCGGGGTGGACCCCGGCCTGGTGATGGGGCTGATGGCCGGCGGGGAGGCCGCCTTTGTGCGCGCCCGGGAGGGGGCGGAGGACGACCGCGCCGCCGGGGAGAAGGACCTGCGGGCCATCGATTTCAGCGCGCAGGATGTGCTGGTGGGCATCGCGGCCAGCGGGCGCACCCCCTATGTGATTGGCGGGATGGACTATGCTGCCTCCCTGGGCGCGCCGGTGATCGCGCTGGTGTGCACCGCCAACGCCCTGATAGCCGACCATGCCGATGTGACCATCGCGCCCTTGAGCGGGCCGGAGGTGATTGCCGGCTCCACCCGCATGAAGAGCGGCACCGCGCAGAAGATGGTGCTCAACATGCTGTCCACCGGCGTGATGATCAAGCTGGGCAAGGTGTACGGCAACCTGATGGTGGATATGAAGGCCACCAACGAGAAGCTGCGCGAGCGGGCCATCCGCATCGTGATGCAGGCGGCCGGGGTTGATCGGGCGCAGGCGGCCCGGGCGCTGGAGGCGGCCGGCGGCCACTGCAAGCCGGCCATCGTCAGCCTGCTGTTTGGCATCAGCTACCCACAGGCGCTGGAGGCGCTGGACCGGGCGCAGGGCCGCATCGGGGATATTGATCTGCCCCGCGCGGGGGAGGGGGCATGAGCGCCGCGCCCTTTGCCGCGGGGCTGGACGGCGGCGGCACCAAGACCGCCCTGCTGTGCATGGATCAAGCGGGCCGGGTGGTGGCCGAGCATGCCTTTGGCCCGCTCAACGTCAACGGTACCGATTGGGAGGACGTGCGCCGGGTGTTGGGGGAGGCAGCGGCTTTTCTGGCTGATCTGCCGGGGCAGTGCGCCGGCCTGACGGTATCCGCCGCCGGGCTGAGCAACCCGGAGGCCAGGGGCATCATCCTCAGCGCGCTGCAGGCCGCGGGGTATCTGGGGCCGGTGGACCTGCGGGGCGACCAGGAGGCCGCCCTGCGCGGGGCGGTGGGCCCGGCGGGCGCCGTGTTGATCGCGGGCACCGGCTCCATCTGCTATGGCAGAAACCTGGACGGGCAGACCGCGCGCTGCGGCGGCTGGGGCAACCTACTGGACGACGAGGGCAGCGGCTATGCCATCGGGCGGGATATCCTGCGTGCCCTGCTGTGGGCACAGGATGGCCGGGGGCCGGCCACGCGGCTGACGGCGCTGGTGCAGGCGCATCTGGGCAGCGCACAGCCAGGCGACATCATCCGCTTTGTGCACGCACCAGGCCGCAACAAGCGGGACGTTGCGGCCATATCCACACTGTTGCCCCCGGCGCTGGCCGAGGGCGATGAAGCAGCGATGGACATCGCACACAAGGCGGCCGATGGGCTGGCCATGCTCTGCCCGCCGGTGCTGGGCTCGCTGGGCCTGCAGGGCGGCGAGCTGGCTCTGGCCGGCGGCGTGTTGGCGCACATCCCTCTCATCCATCAGCGCGTGCGCGAGCAGCTGAACCGGCAATACCCCGGCCTGTCCATCATCGCCCCGCGGCACAGCCCGGCCTGGGGCGCGGCGGATTTTGCCAGGGAAGCCTATCTGAAATAATCACATAGAAGACTTAAACAAAACGCCGTTGCAGTGAACGGCGTTTTGTTGATTATACGGGAAAGGACTACCCCTTCACCGCCCCCACCAGCATGCCCTTCACAAAGTACTTTTGCAAAAATGGATACAGCAGAATGATGGGCAGCGTGGAGGTGATGATGACCGCGGACTTGATGGCGATGGCCACCGAGGCATTTTCGCCCACGCCGCCGGCCTCGCCCACCATGGTGGTGCCGTTGACGATGTTGCGCAGCAGCAGCATTACGGGGTACTGATCGCTTTTGAGGTAGATCAGCGAGTAAAACCAGTCGTTCCAGAAGAACACCGCCGTGTACAGGCCAACCGTGGCGATGGCGGCCGTCAGCAGCGGCAATATGATGCGCACCAGAATGCCAAAGTAGTTCAGCCCGTCGATGCGGGCGGCCTCCTCTAACTCGTCGGGGATGGTCTTGATGAAGTTGATTAAGATGATGAGGTTGAACTGGTTGATGGCAAAGGGCAGCAGCATGGCGAACACCGTGCCCGTCAGCCGCAGCGAGGTCAGCAGCAGGTAGTTGGGCACCAGCCCGCCGCCAAAGAACATGGAGAACACCACCATCTTCATCACGATGGGCTGGCCCTTGAGCCTGCTCTTGCTCAGCGGATAGGCAAAGATCACCATCATCGTCAGCGCGATCAGCGTGCCAAAGCCGGTGTAAAACAGCGTGTTGCGGTACGCGCGGAAAAAGTTGGGGTACGCAAACACCTGCCGGTATGCCTCGGTGTTAAAGCCCACCGGCCACAGCGACACCCGGTTGTTGAGGATGGCCCGGGAGGAGGAGAAGGACATGGCGATGATGTACAAAAACGGCACGATGCAGGCCAGCAGCACCAGCAGCATCACCAGCCAGATCAGGGCGTCCAGCACAGGGCTTTTTTCTTTGATGCGGGTCGATCTGTTCATGCGCGCCTCCTAATAGATGCTCTCGCCGGTCAGGCGACGGGCAAGCAGATTGGCGCTGCTGACCAGCACCAGCCCCACGATGCCGCTGAACAGGCCGATGGCCGTGGCATAGCTGTACTGCGGGGCGGTGGCCGCGATGGACATGCGGTAGACATAGGTGTCGATCACATCCGATACCATGGAGTTGGAGGGCGTGTACATGAGCAGGATTTTTTCAAACCCGACGCTGAGCAGGTGGCCCACCCGCAAAATGAACATGATCATGATGGTGGGCATGATGCTGGGGATGGTGACATACCAGATCAGCTGGAAGCGCCCGGCGCCGTCGATGCGCGCGGCCTCAAACAAATCGGCGCTGATGCCCGTGATGGCCGCCAGGTAGATGATGGCCGACCAGCCCATGTACTGCCACATGTCGGTCAGGATGTACAGCGGGCGGAAGTAGGCGGCCTCGTTCATGTAAAATACCGCCGGTTGCCCGGTGATGCCCTGGATGAGGCGGTTGAGCGCGCCCGACGAGGGGGAAAGCAGCTCACTGAGGATGGACACCACCACCACCGTGGATACAAACCGCGGCATGTAGCTCACCGTCTGCACCAGCTTTTTGAAGCGCAGGCTGCGCAGCTCGTTGAGCATCACGGCGAAGATGATGGGCACCGGGAAGTTGATCACCAGATTGAGCGCGGCCAGCGTCAGGGTGTTGAAGAAGGCGCGCCAGAAGTCGCCCTGGGATAAAAATTGCTCAAAATACCGAAACCCCTCCCACCGCACGCCAAAGGGGCCGGTGAGCGGCCGGAAGCGCCGGAAGGCCAATATGTTGCCAAACATGGGCACGTACTTGAACAGCAGGAAATACGCAAACGGCACCAGCAGCATCACATACAGCTGCCAGTTGTTGTACAGGTAGCGCCTGAGCGCGGGCCGCCGCGCGGGCAGGGCGGGCTTCACTTGTTTCATGCGGGTTCCTTCCATAAAGGGCGGCCCGCCCCGGCTGCCGGGGCGGGCCATTTGATGCAGCGGTTACAGCTTCTTGTTGGCGTTGTAGATCTCCAGGAACTTCTCGATGCCCTTGTCGGTCATATCCTTCACGAAGGCATCCCAGTCGGTCTCGATGGACTTCTTGCCGGTGCGGAACTCGTCATCCCACACGTTGAAGGCGTCCAGCAGCGTGGTCTGCATCAGCGAGGCATCCTCTGCCGTGATGTCGTCAAAGCTGGGCACAGGCACGGTGTACTGGATGGCGTCCGGCATGGCGGCCACTTCGGCGTTGATGCGGGCATAGTTCTCATCGTACTTGGTCAGCTCGCGGTCCAGGTACCACACGTTTTGCAATCCGGCGCAGCCGGTGCCGTAGGCGTTTTGCATGTACTTGTAGATGCCGTCGGCCGAGCCCAGGATGGCGTCGTTGTAGATGACTTTGTCGCCGTCCATCTTGTAGCTGTCGCCCTCGGGGCCAAAGCACCACAGCTTGGTGGCATCCTCCGAGTAGAAGATTTCATCCAGCTTGCGGACCACCTGCTCAAAGTCGGGGCGCTTGCTCACCGCGATGGGGAACAGCAGGCCGCCGCCCGTCTTGCTCTTGGGCTGGTGATGGGCGCCGCCCGGGCCCACCAGCGGCGGGTACATGTTGAGCTTTAGGCCTTCAATCTCGCTGGCCTGCTCCCAGCCGCCGATCTGGTCGTAGTAGCCGTACACCGCCATGGCGGCGCCGGTGGCCAGCTTCTTGGCGGTGGAGGCATTGTCCTGCTCCAGCTCCGGGTCCAGCAGGCCCTCGGCATGCAGCTTGGCCATGAAGGTGATGTAGTCCTTGTATTGCGGCGAGATGGCGCCGGCGAAGTACTCCTTCTTGTCATAGTCCCAGGACAGGGTGCCGGTGCCCGTGCCGGTGTTGCGGCCGACCGATACGCCAAAGGACGGCATGGTCATGCGCTGCACCACGCGCAGGCCCACGATGGAGGTCAGCGGGTAGCTGCCGGGGTTGTCCTCCTTGTAGGCCTTCATGATGTTGTACAGGTCGTCAAAGGTCTTGGGGGCGTCAAAGCCCTTGGCCTTGAGGTAGTCTTCCCGCAGGATCAGGCCGCCGTCGTAGAAGGGCTTGTCAAACAGGCTGGGCAGGAAGTACAGCTTGCCGTCGCTGAGGCGGTTGAGGTCCACATCCTGCTGAAGGCCCATTTCCTCCACCCTGGCGTTGAAGTGGGGCGTCCACTCCGCGTAGTCGGAGATGGGCACGATGGCGCCGTTGAGGGCGTAGGAGGAGTACGCGCCGCCCGTGGTCAGGTAGAGCATCACGTCCGGCGTGTTTTCGCCGGTGGACAGCGCCAGGCCGGCCTTGGTGCCGTAATCGGCCATGGGGATGGGCTCGAAGTTGAGCTTCACGTTGTACTGCTTCTCCAGCGCCACGATGACCGGCCAATCCTGCTGGAAGGGCAGGGTGGCATTGTCAGAGTAGTACAGGGAGATGGCCAGCGGCTGCTCCGCCACTGCGTAGGCGCCAAGGCCCAGCAGCAGGGCGACCGCCAACAGAAGGGACAGGGTTTTTCTCATGGGGAATCCTCCTTATGTGTTTGATGGGGTGCAACATGACAGGCATCTGCCTGTAAGGAACCTAAAATGAAGAGGAGAACATCCGCCGTCTGTGAAACTTTGTTCATTGATTATAGCAGGTTGGGCCGGGTTTTGTAAACCACGCGTGAACAGACGGCCGGAGTATGATAGAATGCTGCCAGCACAATGGGGAGGGACACCGATGTTGTTTGAACTGATCATGTTGAGCGGCGCTTTGGGGGGCAGGGCATGAACGGCCTGTATGAAAGCGCCGGCTTTGACCCGGCGGTCAACCTGGCCATCGAGGAGGCGCTGCTGCTGAGCGCGGCGGATGCGCCCGGCCTGTTCTTGTGGCAGAATGCCCACACCGTGGTGATCGGCCGCGGGCAGAACGCCTGGAAGGAGTGCCGGGTGGACGCCCTGGGTGAGGCGGGCGGCACGCTGGTGCGCCGCACCACAGGCGGCGGCGCTGTGTACCACGACCTGGGCAACCTTAACTTTTCCTTTGTGATGCCCAAGGCCTTGTACGATGTGGCGCGGCAGCTGCAGGTCATCCGCCGCGCGGTGGCCGCCTTTGGCATCGAGGCCGAGGCGTCGGGCCGCAACGACATCGTGCTCAAGGGCAGCGGGGCCAAGTTTTCGGGCAATGCCTTTCGCATCACCCAGCAAAAGGCGCTGCACCACGGCACTTTGCTGGTCAATGTGGACATGGGAAACCTTGGCCGCTTCCTGGCCCCCTCCCAGGCCAAGCTGGCCGCCAAGGGCGTGCAGAGCGTGCGCGCCCGGGTGGAAAACCTGGCCGCCCAGGCGCCGGGCATGACCATCCCGGCGCTGAAGGAGCAGCTGTTTGATGCCTTTGCGCAGGAATACGGCCCGGCCCGCCGGCTGGACTGGCAGACGGCGCTGGACCCGGCGCTGCTGGCCGAGCTGGAGGCCAAGTACCGCGCCTGGGATTGGACCTTTGGCCGCACCCCGGCCTTTGACATCACGCTGATGGAGCGCTTTGCCTGGGGCCAGGCGGAGCTGCTGCTGTCCCTGCGCCACGGCATGGTGTTAGAGGCGCGCTGCTACACCGATGCCAACGACCCGGAATTGGCCGCCCGCGTGGAGCAGGCGCTGGCCGGCAGCCCCTTCACCCCGCAGGACCTGGCGGCCCGGCTGCGCGCGGCGGAGGGCACAGAAATGCCCAACCTCGCTGAATGGCTGGCCGGGCTTAGGGTATAGGGTGGGAGGTATTTACAAAGAGATGGGCATTACCACGCCGGCAGCCCCTCGGGCAGCGGCGGGTGGTCGGCGTTGACGGCGTCCATCAATGTTTGCAGCTGGTCGAGGTTGCCGGGAGAGACCACGGGCACGGCAGTGAAGGGCTGCGCCATGAACCACCACAGGGTGGCCTGGGCCGGGTCGCACCCCTGCGCGCGGCACCAGGGCAGCAGCTGCTCCAGCACCGCTTCGTTGTGGGGGCCGCCGTACAGGGCCTGCAGGTCGTTTGCTATGGATTGCCCCTGATACCGCTTGGACAGGTAACCCTTGGCCTGCGAGGTATAGGCCATGGCGGCCATGCCGGTCTGGGCATGGTAATCGTAAAACGGCTTGTCCATGGGCACCAGCGTCTTGTCCCCGATGGCCGGCGGGTTGACCCTTGCCAGGCTCCAGTAGATCTGGTTGACCGAAAAGCCCGTGATGCCGCGGCGCTTGGCATATTCCGCCGCCTGCTGCACGCGCCCCAGCGTCCAGTTGGACAGGCCGTAGGCGCCGATCAGCCCGGCCTGCTTTTTTTCCTCCAGATAATCCACAAGCTCGTCCACCGGGCGATTGACATCGTCCCTGTGCAGGAAATACAGGTCAATCTGCGCCACGCCCAGGTTGTCCAGGCTCCGGCGCAGGTCGTCGTCCAGCTCCTGCGGCGACAGGCGGGGTGTGGTCATGCTTTCAAACAGGGGGTGCCCGCCCTTGGTGCTGATCAGCATGCTGCCCTTTAGGCCGCTTTGGCGCAACCACTGGCCGATCAGCTTTTCACTGCGGGATTTTTCGCCCGGTATCCAGTTGCTGTATACCTCGGCGGTGTCAAGCAGGTTGCCGCCCAGCTGCGCATACAGGTCCATCTGCCGCAGGGCGTCCTCGTTAGGGATGCGGGGCAGGCCATAGTCTGCCGTGCCCAGCGCCAGGGGAAATACGTTCAGGCTGCTTTGCCCCAAGGGAATTCGTTTCATGTGTCCTCCTGTTTGCCGCCGGCCTGCTGCCACAGTTTGCGCACATGCTGCAGGGCGCGGGCGGCATTGTCGGGCAGCGTTTTTTTCAGTGTGATGTGCAGGCAGGGCCTTTGGGCGCGAGGCGGGTGAAGATGGGCCCAAAGTCCATCAGCCCTTCACCCGCGGCCACGGCACGCCCTCCACCAGGTAGTCCTTTACATGCAGGATGGCGATGTCCTCCGTCCTTCCTTATCTCCTTCATCTGCGGGGGATAGGGGAACGCGGTGCATCAAACAATCTTGAGGTGGCACCGCTCAATTGGCATGGCCGGCGTACGCATTTTTATGCTCTGGCATTCATATTATAGGGCCGTCGGCCTCCTTGTCAAGAACGGCTTGACATCCCCCGGTTTATGAATAAAAATAGGGGCAGTGAGCAAATGCGCAGCATGCGCAAATACCCATTAGGAGGGCATCAATGGGCAAACCTTTTATGGACAAGGATTTTCTACTGTCGAGCGACACCGCGCGCCAACTGTACCACGACCACGCGGCGCAGATGCCGATTATCGACTACCACTGCCATATCGACCCCAGGGAGATCTACGAAGACAAGGTGTTCAACGACCTGACCGAGATATGGCTGGGCGGAGACCACTACAAGTGGCGGGCCATGCGCTCCAACGGCGTGGCGGAGGCGTACATCACAGGCGCCTCCACCACCCCCTACGAGAAGTTTGAACGCTGGGCAGCCACCATGCCCAAAATGATCGGCAATCCCCTGTACCACTGGACGCATCTGGAGCTGCAGCGCTACTTCGGCATCCACGAGCCCCTCACCCCCGACACCTGCCGGGCCATCTGGGACAAGGGCAACGAGCAGCTCAAGGGCATGTCCGCCCGCAGCATCATCGCCCGGTCCGGGGTGAAGGCCATCTGCACCACCGACGACCCGGCGGATGACCTGCGCTGGCACAAGCTGATTGCGCAGGACGCGTCCTTTGCCTGCCGGGTGCTGCCTGCCTTCCGGCCGGACAAGGCCCTGAACATCGACAAGCCGGGCTTTAAGGAGTATCTGGCGCGCCTTGGCGAGGCGGCCGGCCTGTCCATCGACAGCCTGAGCGGGCTGAAGGAGGCGCTGCGCCTGCGGCTGGATTACTTTGTGTCGCTGGGCTGCCCTGCCAGCGACCATGGGCTGGACTACATGATGTTTGAGCAGGGCGATGCCGATGCCATCCTGCGCAAGGCGCTGCGCGGCGAGGCCCTCAGCCGGGCGGAGGCCGATGCCTTCAAGACGGAGGTCATGACCTATCTGGCCGGCCTGTACCGCGAGCGGGGCGTGGTGATGCAGTTGCATTACGGCGCGGTGCGCAACAACAACCCCGGCGCCATGGCCGCCCTGGGGCCGGATACCGGGTTTGACGCCATCTGGGGCGCGCCCGACAGCGGGGCCAAGCTGGGCGCGCTGTTAGGGCACATGGAGCAGGCGGGCGGCCTGCCCAAGACCATCATCTACTCCCTCAACCCCGGCGACAACGCGCAGATCGGCAGCATCATCGGCTGCTTCCAGCGGCCGGAGCACCCCGGCTGGGTGCAGCACGGCAGCGCCTGGTGGTTCAATGACACCAAGACCGGCATGATCGAGCAGATTACCAGCCTGGCCAATTTCTCTGTGCTGGGCAACTTCATCGGCATGCTGACCGACTCGCGCAGCTTTTTGAGCTACACGCGGCACGAGTACTTCCGCCGCATCCTGTGCGAATTGATCGGCACCTGGGTGGACAACGGCGAGTACCCCCGCGACATGGCCCTGCTGGGCCGCATGGTGGAGGACATCAGCTACAACAACACGGCGGCCTACTTTGGCCTGTCACAGGAGGTAATACATGGCGCATCATGAGCAAATCTGCGGCTTCACCCCTTATACCCAATCCATCCACCGGGTGGAGGGCACCACGGTCTTCATGGCGCCGACCGATCAGGGCGACCGGCTGGTGGTCATCGGCGGCGCGCTGGGCTTTGTAGGCGAGCGCGAGCACCGGGAGGACAAAGAGTGCCTGGTGGCCCCCCTCAGCCACGAGAACGCGCAGCGCCTGCGGCAGGTGTTTCCCTTTACGGCGCCGCGCCCCGGGCTGCCGGGCGGCTGCTCCATGGGCGTGGGCGACCGGCTGGGCGTGGCCACGGCCGGCCACCTGCGGGTGTTCAAGCGCTATCCCCAGGTGTTTCCCGTGCTGGCCCAGCAGTCCATCCGCGAGCTCAACCTGACGCAACGCAGCTATGAGGAGGTGCTGGACTGCGCCACCTTCGCCGTGTTCAAGGCCGGGTATCAGGGCGGCTTTGGCGCCGATGGCGACCACCTCAAAAAGCCTGAGGAGATCGAATATGCCCTGCGCTGCGGGTACTCCATGATTACGCTGGATTGCAGCGAGCACATCCGCGGCGACGCGGCCGATCTGGATCATGATGCCCTGGCGGCCCGCTACCAGCCCGACCCGGAGCTGGAGGCGATATACCTGAACCGGGAGATCGCCATCGCCCCCGGCATCACGCTCACGTTTGACCGGGACAGCTTCATGCGCACCGTGCTCATATACGGCGAGGCGATCGGCTTCATGCGCGATATCTATGCCCGCTACGTGGAGGGCAAGCCGGTGGATTTTGAAATCTCCATCGACGAAACCATGACGCCCACCACCCCCTTGCAGCACTACTTTGTAGCCAACGAGCTGGTGCGCCACGGCGTGCACTTTGCCTCGCTGGCGCCTCGCTTTTGCGGCGAGTTTCAAAAGGGCATCGACTACATCGGCGATGTGGAACAGTTCAGCCGCGAGTTAGCTGTGCACGATGCCATCGCCAAGAAGTTTGGCTACAAGGTGAGCGTGCACTCAGGCTCGGACAAGTTCAAGGTGTTCCCGGCCGTGGGCGAGCTGACGGACGGGGTATTCCACATCAAGACGGCGGGCACCAACTGGCTGGAGGCCGTGCGCCTGGTCGCCATGAAGGACCCGGCCTTCTACCGCGAGCTGCATGCCTTTGCGCTCAACAGTTTCCCGGAGGCCACCACCTACTACCATGTGACGACCGACCTGGGCCGCATCCCGGAGGTGCACACGCTGTCCGATGAGCAGCTGCCCGAGCTGATGAACCACAACGACGCCCGCCAGCTGTTGCACATCACCTACGGCCTGATTTTGACGGCCAAGGATGAACACGGCAACCGCGCCCTGCGCGATCGCCTGTACGCGCTGCTGGATAGATACGCTGACGACTATGCGGCCCTGCTGGACAAGCATATCGGGCATCACCTGGAGCTGTTGTTCAGCTCGAAGTAGGGGCACCTTATACAATATAAACGGCCCTGCCACGCGGTTTGCATGGCAGGGTCGTTTGGTATTAGGGATTATACGAAACGAAAGCGTTAAGGTTTGAGTTTCGTATTAAATAAAATAGCTTTTAACGGTGTTCAGCGCGGTGCGCATCTCGGGCAGCGCGTAGGGGACAGGCTCGAAGCTGAGCGTCTTGTCGTAGCCGGTGGCCTGCAGGATGGTTAAAAACCGCTTCAGCCCCTCGCTTACCTGCCCCAGAGGCAGCGCGCGCTCGGCCTCGCACACGTGGATGTGCTCCAGATGCTGCGCATAGTCCTTCAGGTGGTGCGGGTCCTCCCCCTCGTAGAGCACATGCACGCTGTCGGCCAGCAGGCGCACACGCGGGTGGTTCACACCGCGCACCACGCGCATGCCGTCATCCAGCGTGTTGATAAAGTTGGCCTCGTAGTGGCCGATGGGCTCCATCGCCAGCACCATGCGGTGGGCCTCCAGGAAAGGCAGCACCACCTCGCCCACAAAGTCGATCACCTGCCGGTACCCTTCCGCCGGCGTGGTGCCCTCGGGCAGGTTGCGCGCGCCTGAGCTGCCAAACACCACCTTGCGCACGCCCAGCAGCGTCATGCGCTCAAACGCGCCATCCAGGTAGGCGCGGGCATGTTGCCAGTCTCGCTTGGGGCCGGTGATGCGCACCGAGGGCGGGAACATGTTGCAGCAGCTGTCGGCCCCCAGCCCCAGCGCGTCCAACCTGCCGGCGGCCTTGCGGCATTCATCAAGGGGCAGCGAGGCCAGCAGCGCCAGCGGAAACTCCGCAAAGTCAAACCCTGCGGCCTGAATGTCGTCCAGCAGCCTGTAGTCCACGGCATCCTTGATGGGGGAGGCAAAACCGGTGGCATACCCGTATCGCATGAGGACCTCCTTGTGTGTTTGAAAGGAAGCAGTCCATGCCAATTGCATGAGCCTGCGGTGCGAAGAAACGATAACCTTGCTGTATAGAAATAATAACAAAACGCATGCTTCGATGCAATACAAAAAATTTTACGGACAGTTTATAGTGATTCGCCTTGTTTCGGAGCGGAATATCTCGTATACTACAATCAATGATGTGCGGCGCTTCACCGCCCGGCACAAAATAAGGAGGTTTCTCGCATGAAGAAACTATTGGTATTCCTGCTCATCGCCTCGATGCTCGTGCTTCCCGCACTGGGCGAAACCACCTACCCCAACAAACCCATCACGCTGATCGTTCCGTGGAACGCCGGCGGCTCCTCCGACCTGATCGGCCGCCTGCTGACCGCTGACATGGAGCAGACCATGGGCGTGCGCATCTCGGTGGTCAATACGCCCGGCGCTGCCGGCACCATCGGCATGAATGATGCCATCCTCGCCCCGCACGACGGCTATACCCTCATCGCCAACGCCACCCCCTACGGGCACGGCGTCATGGGCCTGGCGGACTGGGCGCCCTACGATTGGGATTACCTGGCTGCCTACTACGTGCCCGGCATCATCGCTGTTAACAAGGACAGCGCGTACAAAACCTTTGATGACCTGTACAACGCCCTCAAGGAAAAGCCCGGCGAGATCACCGGCGGCACCGCCGGCATTGGCTCCACCGGCTTTGTGAACATGGAAGTGCTCAAGGCTGTTGACCCGGTCTTTGGCAACTACAAGCACATCGCCTACACCGGCGGTGCTGCCGCGGTGACGGCTACCCTGGCGGGCGAAGTGGTGTTCACGCCGCAGCTTTCCAACGAGATGATCGACCTGCTGCGCTCCGGCGACCTCATCGCCCTGGCCGCGCTGACGGCGGAAGACCTGCAGTTTGAAGGCCTGGACTACACTATCCCCTCCATCAAGAACTTCCTGCCCGAGGTGGAGAAGGCGCTGCCCCTGGGCGATGCCTTTGGCCTGATGTTCCCCTCCGATGTTCCCCAGGAAGCCAAAGATGCCCTGGAGGCCGCCTACCTGAAGGCCTGCGAGACCGACGCCGCCAAGAACTTCGCCAACGAGAAGGGCGTGCTGCTGCGGGCGCTCAACGCGGAGGAGTCCAATGCTCTGCGCGACGCCACCTCCTCCAAGGTCACCTGGATTCTGTACGACAACGGCGCTGCTGAAAAATCCCCCGAGGAGTTCGGCATTCCGCGCCCCGAGTAAGCACTAACTTAGGAAACCAGTGATGG
>Ga0123330_1002726_pt1 | contig 15405 bp, 11 predicted proteins | sample BioC13SIPDNA_2_FD_89704 | JGI IMG/M metagenome (GOLD analysis project Ga0123330, IMG submission 89704) | Anaerobic biogas reactor microbial communites from Washington, USA - Biogas_R2_A C13 SIP DNA | ecosystem: Engineered > Bioreactor > Anaerobic > Unclassified | place: Washington, USA... | reverse complement strand
TGCGCACCACCACCGAGACCGAGGGGAACTGACGATGGCCCTGACCCGTGAGCAGATGGCCGCCCGCGCGGCCCAGGAGCTCTCCGACGGCTCCTACGTCAACCTCGGCATCGGCCTGCCGACCCTGGTCCCGAACTACGTCCCCGACGACGTCGAGATCGTCCTGCAGTCCGAGAACGGCATCCTCGGCGTCGGCGCCTATCCGCTCGAGGAGGACGTCGACCCCGACCTGATCAACGCCGGCAAGGAGACCGTCACCACCCGCCGCGGCGCCTCGTACTTCGACTCCTCCACGAGCTTCGGCATGATCCGCGGCGGCAAGGTCGACGCCGCCATCCTCGGCGCGATGCAGGTCTCAGTCGCCGGCGACATCGCCAACTGGATGATCCCCGGCAAGATGGTCAAGGGCATGGGTGGGGCGATGGACCTGGTCCACGGCGCCAAGAAGGTCATCGTCCTCATGGAGCACGTCGCCCGGGACGGCTCGTTCAAGATCGTGAACGAGTGCTCGCTGCCGCTGACCGGTCAGCGGGTCGTCCAGCGCATCATCACCGACCTGGCCGTCATCGACGTCGACACCCACGAGCACGGCACCGTCGAGTCACCCCGACTCGTCCTGCGCGAGCTCGCCCCCGGCGTCACCCAGGACGAGGTCGTCGAGAAGACCGAGCCCAAGCTCATCATCGAGCTGGCCTGAGGGACAACGGGACTCAGCTCCGACGGACAGTCACCTGGACGGCCGCTCCGACGGCATCTCCACCGCCGATCACGGCAACCGTGCCAGCGCGCGGCAGCCGTTGAACGGCCTCGATGGTCACGGGCGGCGCGGCCGTCGGTCGGACGAAGAGCATCGGCTGCTTGAGCGGACCTGCGGAGATCGCGTCGACCAGATTGGCATCCTGGCCCGAGCTGATGACCACGCTGTCATAGCCGGCCAGCCGGGGGGCGAAGTGGAGCGCGATCGCCGCAGCGGTCGCATAGCGATCCACCCCGCCGAGCCGGGTCACGCTCGACACCGCCCCACGGATCTCAGTCTCGGCGTCTCCGGTCACCCAGTTCCCGACCAGGTATGCGGTCCTCGGCCGCAGCGCAGCCAGGCTCTGCCGCGTGGGCCCGGACAGCGCGGTCGGATGGGTCAGCAGGATCGGATGGCCGAGCGCGGCGGCGGGACCCGATGAGCTGACCACGTCAGGAATCGCGTGCCCGGCTGCCACGACGACACCGGTGACCGTGCGGTGCTTGGCGATCTCGGCGGCGACGAGTTGCGCCGTCACGAATCGGTTGACCCCTCCGAGGCGGACCACGGTGAGCCCCCTGTCCCGCAGCTGGTCCGCGACCTGCGCGGAGACCGCGCTCTCACCGCCGAGGATGTATGCGGTGCGCAGGGACGTCGCACGCCGGTCCAGCTCGGCCCGGGTCACCTGCGGCAGCTCGCCGTGACGGGTCAGCAGGATCGGCGCACCGACCGCGCCGGCGAGAGGCCCGCCGACGGTGGCGTCGATGAGCGAGGCCTGCTCGCCGCTGGCGATGATGACGCTGCTCCCCGTCACCGGGATCTGGGCGGCGACCGCCACCGCGGTGCCATACCGGTCCGACCCCCCGTGGCGGACGTCGCGTCGTTGCACATAGCTGCTGTACAGCCCGAGTCGCGCCTGCAGCTGGGAGCCGGTGATGGTCGCACTGGCACCGGTCGAGGAGGTCGCGACCGCCGAGGCGACCGCTCCTGAGACATGTCGGCGGGAGAGGTCCAGACGGGCGACGTCGCTGAGTCGGAACGCGCTGGCCATCGCACTCTGCTCCCGCACCGCTGTCCAGGCCCTGCGAGGGTTGGCTGACCGTCGGCTCCACGGGTCGTCGACGCTGCGCAGATAGGGCAGCGGGTTGCCGCCCCAGACGTCCTCGTTGTTCTGCGTGCGGCCTCCGGACGACGAGGAGTAGAACGCCGAGATGATCTTGCCCTTGTAGCGCACGACGTAGCCCTGGGTGTCCGAGCCTGCTGCCCGCACGGCACTGGTCCATCGCGGCCAGGAGGGCAGGTTGCCCGAGCTCGGATAGCCCGCGAACACCTGGCTCACCGTGGTGTTGTAGAGGTGGCAGTCACAGTCATCATCCAGCCCGCCCTGGTAGGCGGCCAGCGCATACCCCCGCGCGGCGGCCGCCTGGGCCTTGAGCGCCTCCGAGTGCCAGCTCCAGGGCACCTCCGTCACGTAGTCGAGATACTCGTCGTGGAGACGCACCTGGGCGACGACGTTGATCGTGTTCGTCGAGCCGGCCCTGGTGACCGAGATCCGGCCGTCGCGGTATGACCTGCCGGCCAGGGCGAGCAGCGTCCGGTTGTCGTCGAAGGTGACCGTGAGCCTGGCTCCGGTCACGCTCGTGGGGGTGCAGGTGGGGCAACTGATCGTCACCCCGGCGCCGCCGGAGGGGGCGGTCGCGGTGAGGCTGGCTCCGAGTTCGCCGGTCATCGTCTCGTCGCCGCCCGTCACCCTCACCGCACCGCCACCGCTGCTGAGCTGGGTGGTCGTCATCACCGCAGACGAGACCTTGTTGCGCAGGTTCACTGAGATGGTCGCGGTGTCATCGACCAGGTCATAGGTGGTGTCGGTGTAATAGTGTCCGAGGATCTGTGCCGCGCTGTGACCATCGACCGCCATCTGCCAGGCGCCGTACTGACTCATCCCGACCCCGTGGCCCCATCCGGAGCCGCTGAGCGACCACGGCGTCGTCTCCGCGGCCGTGCTCGCCTCGCTGGACGACTCGGCCGCGCTCGCCGCAGGGGGCAGGGCCGTGACGACGAGCGCGCTGACCAGCGCCGCGACGATCTTGCTCGGATGCAGTCCCCTACGCCGGCCCATGGGTTAGCCCTCTCTCCGACCGCTGACGCGGTGTGCAACCCCGGCCCGTGCGATGACGGCGATCATCAACGTGAGTACTCCTGGGAGGGGGCAGTTCGTGCATTGTACGCACACTGATCGCTGGTTACTCTGAGCCGCCGACCTCGTCACTCACCGCCGACGTGCCCTCCCGGGCATCCCCGGTCGCGACGGACAGCTGCCGCGGGGAGAACAAGAAGCCGACGCCCCAGGACCAGTGCATGGTCATCAGCACGAGCGGGGTGAGTGCGCGAACCTGTTGCGGCTCAGCGCGACTAATGTGGACGCCGGCCAAGATCGTTCCCGCGAGATAGGCGCCGGGGACTGCGAGCGCCTCCGGTCGCCAGGCACCGAGGATCACGGCACCGGCGACACCGATCACCATCGACGGGGCTGCGAGATATCGCGCGTTGATCGTCCCTCGGTGACGGCGGGCCACGACCCGGCGCCACCGACCGTAGTCGTAGTACTGCCGAGCGAGTGATCGGACACTCGACCGCGGCCGGTAGACAACCTTGAGCTTGGGTGTGAAGTAGACCAGGCCGCCCGACTCCCGAATGCGATGGTTCAGCTCCCAGTCCTGCGCTCGGGTGTACCGGGTGTCGTACCCCCCGATCCTGCGGATGGTGTCCGCGCGGAAGGCGCCGAGGTACACAGTGTCGGACGGCCCGGCCTCACCGCCGACGTGGAACCGCGAGTTCCCGACACCGACCGGACTCTTCATCGCAACGGCGACAGCACGCTCGAAGGTCGTGACACCACGAGCGTCCATGATGCCGCCCACGTTGTCAGCGCCCGTCTCAAGAAGCGTGGCCACGGCTGTCGCCAAGTAGTCGTCGCCTATCTCAGCATGACCGTCGACCCTGACGATCACATCTCCTGTGGCCACCTCCACAGCTCGGTTCAGGGCATCCGGAGTACGCCCGCTGGGGTTGGCGACGAGGACCACGCGCGGATCGCTTCGCTCCAGAGCCGCGGCAATCTCGCTCGTGTCGTCATGGGACGGCCCAACGGACAGGATCACCTCAAGCCGGCCGGGCCAGTGTTGCCCGAGCACTCGGTGCACCGCAGCACGCAGGTGGCGGCCCTCGTTGAGGACGGGCATGATCACCGACACGGCGATGCGCGACAGGTCAGCGGTCATCGGCCCCACGTCGGCCGGGCTCTCCAAGGACGCGTTGCGTGCGGACTCCACCGACCCAGTATCACCCACCCTGCCGGGCCCTCGGGTCTGCCCGTTCCGTCAGATCCGTTGGGATAGACTCCGCGAGGCAGCAGCGACCACACAAGGAGCGATCTGATGTCCGGACAGATCCCTGTCACCGATCTCACGAGCGTCTGCCTCTGCGGCCGATGAACCCACACGACCCGGCAGCGTCTGCGCTCTCGGCTGACGAGGCCCGCGCCTTGGCGCAGCAGCACGGTCTGACTTCTCTCGCCCGGAGACCAACGCTGCCGACCTACCTCGGACAACTGTGGTCGCGGCGTCAGTTCATCATGACTCTGTCGTCCGCGCAGAGCGCGGCCAAGTACGAAGGCAACCGGCTCGGCCAGCTGTGGGCGCTGCTCAACCCGGCCCTGCTCATCGTCAGCTACTTCCTCGTTTTCGGGGTGCTGCTGCGCACGAGCCGAGGCATTGACAACTTCGTCCTGTTCCTCTCCATCGGGGTCGTCCTCTTCGGGATTGCCGCGACCGTCATCACGAGCGGGGCGAGGGCCATCTCGAGCAACCTCGGTCTCGTCCGAGCCCTGCGGTTCCCCCGGGCAGCACTGCCGATCTCGGCCACCCTGACCGAGTTGCTGACCTCCTGGCCGGCATTCGCGCTCCTGCTCCTCCTCGTACCCATCACCGGCGAGCCGATCACGTGGCGCGCCGCCCTGTTCCCCGCTGCCATCGCGTTGCAGATGCTCCAGCTCACCGGAATGGCCCTCATCGCCGCACGGCTTGTGGATGTCTCGCGTGACCTGGCCAACCTCATCCCCACAGCCCTCCGCCTCCTTCGGTACACCTCTGGTGTCTTCTTCAGCGTGACCGTCTTCGCGGCCGCCTTTCCGCCGCTCGTCCACGCGCTCCTCGCATACCAGCCCTTCGCCCTGCAGCTCACGCTCGGACGCCAGGCTCTGATGCAGGAGATCCCGCTCGAGGCGGGATCGTGGGTGGCCTCGGGAATCTGGACCGTCGTCCTGCTCGTCGTCGGCACGGTCGTGTTCTGGCGGGGAGAAGGTACCTATGGACGCGGCTGACCAGAAGCCCTCGGTGATCGCATCCCACGTCGACATCGTGTACCGCGTGCACTCCGGGGCCCGTCCGGGTGGCGGCTGGAGGAGCCGGTCCCGACGCGGCCTTCGGCACGTGCACGCCGTGAAGGACGTCTCGTTCGTCGCACACCACGGGGAGTCGATTGGAGTCGTCGGACGCAACGGGTCCGGCAAGTCCACTCTGCTGCGCGCAGTCGCTGGGCTCGTGCCGCCGACCCGGGGCGAGGTCTGGGCCGACGGAACTCCGTCGCTGCTCGGCGTCAACGCAGTGCTCGTGAAGCAGGTCTCCGGAGCCCGCAACATCTACATCGGCGCGCAAGCACTGGGACTGACCAAGGCGGAGGTCGACGCCATCTTCGACGAGATCGTCGAGTTCTCAGGCATCGGCGACGCCATCCATCTGCCCATGTCAACCTACTCCTCGGGCATGGCGGCCCGCCTCCGCTTCGCGATTTCGACAGCTGTCGTTCCCCCCGTCCTGGTCATCGACGAAGCGCTCGCCACGGGTGACGCTCACTTCCGAGCCCGAAGTGAGCAGCGGATCGAGAAGCTCCGCGAGCAGTCTGGCACCGTCTTCCTCGTCTCGCACTCCGCTGACACCATTCGCGCGATGTGCGATCGGGCACTGTGGCTCGATCAGGGAAGACTGGTCATGGACGGCCCTGTGGACGAGGTCGTTGACGCCTACTCGGCAGAGACGAAGAAGTCGCTCGGGACTACACGGCGGCCGGAGGAACCGGATGTCCCGGGTGTCCAGCGCTGGTACGGCTCGAACAGGTACGAGACGTCGGCCGTGGCATCGCAGAGCGGCACTCCTGGTCCCCACGACTCGATCGTCCTTGCTTCCGGTCTCGATCCGACCCTCGCCATGTCGGCCGTGCCAGCCGCCGCCGTCGTCGATGCACCAGTGCTGCTGACCTCGCCCGACCGACTCTTGCCCGTCACCAGGGCCGAGATGGCTCGTCTCGAGGTCGAGCGAGTAGTCCTGCTCGGTGGCGCCGAGATCATCAGCGAAGAGGTTGCCGCCGAGCTGACACAGGACGGGCTCACCGTCGACAGGGTCGCCGGGACGAGTGCCGTGTCGACCAGCCTCGCCCTGCTTTCCCAAGTGACCGTGGAGGATGCCGTTGACACGGTGTTCCTCGTGGGGCACGAGGACACCGAGAACGTCCTCGCAGCAAGTGTCACCGCCTTGTCAGGGCTCGGGAGGGTCCTCCTTGTCGACGCCGACGGCATAACGCCTGATCACGTCGAGACGCTCGCACGAATACGTCCAGCGAGGGTTGTTGTCGTGGCCGAAGAAGACCTGATCAGCGACGCTGACATCGCCGGACTCGGGCGGCACGCTGCGGGCGGCGCTGAACGGCATCTGAGTCCGACACCGGTGCTCGCGGCCAACGAGGCTTCACGTGGATACCGACCGGAGGATGTTGAGGTGGCCTACGTCGCCTCGGCGGCGCCCATCTCGGTGTGTGACGTGGTGACCGGCGCGGCTCTGGCCAGTCTCGACGACGCGCCCCTGCTCCTCGTCGAACGTGACGGGGTTCCGGCCGCGACACAGGACGAGCTGGAACGGTTAGCACCGAGCCGGCTCGTCGTCATAGGGGGACCACTGTCAGTCTCTGCCGCAGTGCGTCAAGCGCTCGGTGGTCACCTTCGCTCCGGGACGGCCGACTCTGGGCTGGATGTCGACTTGTGACGGACACTGGGCGGGCTGGGTCGCGTCGTCACACGTGCCGGAGCGCGGCCCGAAGGCGTGCAGCGAACACAACCGTAGGGCCGGAGCCGGCCAGCATTCCGGCTCGCGCATAGGTGGCTTTGCTCCAGGCCTGCCAGGTGGAGGGTTCGCGGAGCACTGGACGCAGCACGGCAGCCAGGGCGAGGTCGTCCTCGAGGCCGACCGCGAGTTCCCCGAGGAGCAAGCGCACAGTGTGCGAGCATCCGTGGTCCACGACCGGGACTCCGGCGCGTAGTGCTGCCTCGACGACGACGCGCGCGCGTGGGTCGTCGCCGGCGACCACGGCTTTGCATCGTCGTACCTCGGCATCTACCACGTCGAGGTGTGGATCATCGCCGAACTTCTCGTCAGCGGAGGTGACCTCCATATCTGGTGCATCGCGCAGTGCGACCTCGGAGCGCGTTCCGACCGCAAGAACCACGGCCGGCTCGGCCTGGACTACCCGTGGGCCAGGGGGGCATCCGAGGGTGGGCGGCTCGGTCAAAACCCGCGCGACCGGGGTGTCGACCGTGTGGCCCTCGGGGACCACGACGGTGGTGCGCCGCAGGAGGTCGTGCCACGTGACGCGGTCGGGGAGCGCGGCAGCGCCGGCCTCGTCGACCCTGAGCAGGAGGCGAGCGCCACGCTCGATGCCCGCGGCCAGTTCTCCAGCCGTCGGCCACTGCGCCTCTGGGAGCCCGACCAGGTCGACGATGGTGGGACCTCCGGGACCGTCGACGAGAGCGGGCACGGCAAACACTCGCCATCCGATGGCCCGCAGCCGGTCGGCTAGGGAGGTGTCGACGGCAACGACAGTAATCTCCGGAGGGGCGCTCGTCTTGACGGCCTCGGCGGGAAAGGTCTGCCACCGAGGCCACGAGCCCACGAGAGCTGTCACTGTCCGTCCCACGTCCAACGTCGAGCCGGCCCGCTGCGTCGACTCCCGGGAGATCGACCGGGCACCCCGCACCATGGGCAGCGCCCATCCGCGCTCGTGGCTGAGGACGATCATCGGCACCTGCTGGCGTTGGGCGGCGAACGCCAGCCAGACGTCTCCCATGTTGGGCAACAGGAAGTCCTCGAGTGCGATGTCGATCGTGCTCGTGTGGAAACCGGCTATCCCGGTGCCGAGCATGTGCACCGGGACGTCTTTGCGTACGTCTCGGTTGAAGGCAACGACCTTGCGCGAAGTGCCGACGTCGTAGAAGTCGGTGAAGTCCTCGGTGATGAGCGACCCGTGCCACCCCACAACGGCGCGACGGCCGTACCGCTCGATCCCGTCGACGATCGACCTGACATAGAAGGGCGGATAGGTGATGTCGTCGTCGCACAGCAGGTAGTAGCCCTCGAATCCATCGAGAAAGACGAACTTCGCGCGATCGCCCAGGTCTGGCCCCGTGACGAATCGCACTCGATCCTCTCCGCGTAGGCCGGGCGGAACCTCACTCATGCCATTGAGATAGACGAACACTTCGTCTGCTTGAGGGACCAGACGAGTCAGAACTTCGGCGAGTCCCTCCTCGCGGCCGACCATCGACGCTATGCCGATGCGGACGCGGTCGTCACGCGGTCGAGCTGCCAGAAGAGGACGGACAGCACCCGGTGGGAGGTCAGGAACCCGCACATCCGCCGGGATGTCTCTCATCCGTCGTCCGTCCGGTCAGCGACGGTCTCCGCGCGGGCGGCGAGCAGTGCCGCAGCCCGCGCGATGTCCTCCCCAGCGACGAGTGCGCGCTCCTGCATGGCGGAGATGACGATGCCTCTCTGCTCGATCTCGGCCAGCTGGGCGCACAGCCCAGCCTGCTGCTCGCCAACCTCGTGCAGGCTGGTGCCCAGGTCGCTGACGCGACGAGGGAGGTCGCGCAGGTGCGCCTGCAGGTCGTGCAGGTCCTTCTGCAGGTCGTGCAGGTCCGACTTCAGCTGACGGTGACCGGCTCGCACCTCACGACCGTGGGCCCGGATCTCCCACACAACAGCCGCGGCAAGGGCGATTCCGAGGCTCCCGAGGAGGAGCGCGGCGGTCGCAACCGCCGCGCCGCCACCGAGGAGAGAGTCGGCGAGATCCACCGCGACGACACCCAACACGAGGACCCCGATAGCGAGGCCGACGCTGCGTCGGGACAACCGCAGCTGACGGGTCGCTCGTCGCGGTGCGGTGCTGTCACGTGGTTCGTCGTCCTGCACCGCATTCCGTCCTTCACTCGAGTCACCGGGCGTCCCGGTCGGTGGCACCATCATGTCGTATCGGCTGTCCTGTCCATCGCGATCGACCAGGCGCACCTGGGGAACCCCGAGCACAACTGCTCGGGCGGCAAGCCCGGTGTCGTTCGTCACGAGGGTTTCGACGGGGTGGCGCAGGAGCGCGACCTCCGGCCCCACGTCATCGCTGACGAGGTTCGCGCCCTGGAGGAGCTCCCCTTCTCCGTGCTCGTCGAACCACCCGTGCGGCAACGGAGGGAGATCTCGGATGAGCACGTCGAACGGCTGCCCGTACCGTGCGGCGACCGTCAGCAATGCCGATAGATCCGCGACGTCGCGCTCCAGCAGCTTCGAGCCGTTCGGCACCCACACGGCCGCCTTTGCCGCCGGACGGGCGGATCGCTGTGGGGCGATGAGAGCGGCCACCTCAGGAACGGAGACCGGGGTCGAGCCGCCGCGGCCGACGGAGAGTCGGGTCACTCGCGCCGCTCGGGATGCACGCGCGAGGATCTCCCACGCTGGGTGATCATCCGCCACGATGACCTCCTCAAGGGTGTCCTCGAGTTCGACGAGCAGCCGGCCAACGCCGTCGACGGCGAGGTCCGACGCGCGCCATCCCTGAGGCACCTGTGGCCAGATCAGCGCGTTCAGCGCCTCGACGCGCCGCACTCTTGATAGGAGGGCAGCCATCTCGGGCACCGTCCGGGGGTCGGGCCTGGACTCTGAGCCAGCGTCCATGTCCCCGACCAGCATCACGACCTCTGTCTCAGGGACGCCTCGGTCACGGAGCTCGACAAGTGCGATCGCCGCGGTTATCACGTCCCCGACACCCACGAGGACGCTCATCGGAGCTCTCCGTAGTCCGGAAGCGTCACGCCGAGGCCGCGGAGGGCCCCGGTCCGAACAGTCGACATCCGGGCGAGGACCCACTGCACTTCGCTCTCGGGCAGCTCGTTGAGCAAGAGCTTCAGATCCGCGGCGAGCGACCGGCGCGCGTCGTGATCGTTCGGATCCACGTCTGTGGCCTCGCGCGCCAACCGATGACAGATCGCGTGCACCGCGTGACGGAGATCGATGGCGGCGCCCCGATCACGAACCAGCTCAAGAACGGCCCGTGCCCCAGGGAGCAACGACCGGGAAGAGGCAGCGTGCGAGGGCACGCTTGTGGTGTCCGATCGGTAGTAGGCCGGAGCGGTGACCACTCCGAAGTCCGTCCCACTGAGGTGCAGTGCCCACGACCACGGCCAGGCTGCCTCCGAACCGACGGATTCGTCGAAGGTCACCGCGTCTCCGAGACGCTCCAGGTCGTAAGCGCCTGCCCATGGTGCGAGATAGTCCACCATCGCCTCCGCGCTACCGTCACCGACTCCGGAGCGCGATGTGAAGCGCACGCCGTGGCGGCGCTCAGGAGTCCGGACGACATGCCGTCGACTCCCGCGCACTCCGACGTGATCCGTGCGCACGAACGCGACGTCGAGCTCCTGAGCGGCGCTGAGGAGCCGAGCCATCCGTCCGGGCGCACAGTAGTCAGGTGCGTCCACAAAGGTTGTGAACCGGGTCTTCACCAGGTCGAGTCCGGCATTGCGCGCCGCGATGACTCCCTTCGGCTCCTCAAGGTGAAGCACTGCAGCACCGCCGACCGTGGCTGTCCACGCGTCAGCAAGATCGCCGGTCCGATCCGTCGAGCCGTCGTCGACGATGATCCACCCCACGCGTTGGTCGCGGTTGTGCTCCAGACTCGCAGCGATGGACGCCCAGAACGGCTCGACATCGCGGGCCCAGAGGACCACCGTCATCGCATGCTCCACGGGCTCAGCCTCCTCCGGGCTGGCAGCCTATCACCGGCGATCAGAGGAGCGGGCCGGTCAGTTCGAGGTGATGGAAGGGAGGTATCGGGCGAGTAGATCCCGTTGGTCCGCGCTCAGTCGAGCCTCGAGATGCTCGGTCCCCGGCGGGCGGACGCGTTGCACCGGAGTCCCATACAACGCAGCGAGATTGAGCAGCGCAGTGCTTGATGCACCGATCACGATTCCGGCGCCCACCACCTGCTGGTCGAGCTCGGCCGGACCTACCTGAGTCATGGTGGGGAAGTCACGGAACCGCTCCGGCGGCTCTGCGGGGTGCGGACGCACGAGCAGCCTCCGGCCGAGCTGAGCCTGCCCTTCTGCCAGCCGTGCGACGTGCTCGAGGTACCTGTCCTCGGAGGAGAGCCTGAGGTCCACCCATGGCTGGCTGAGGAACACCGCCCGTCGGGGATCGGCCGTGGTCGGGTCGATCGGACCGAGCGCTCGGCGGAACTCCTGCGCGACCGGCTCGAACACCGCCCAGTCATGGTCCTTGAGATAGAGGGGCCACCGTGTCCCGGTGAGGGTACGCGCACCGAGATCGACCGCAGCCGCCCGCACCGCCGAACGCATCGCGCCACCACCCTGGCGGCGATATGCAGCGTAGCGAGTTCGTCGATCGCCGTAGCTGCCGAGTCCCTCGTCGACGACGACCACATGGACCCGTCGGAACGGCTGTGCGCGACGCATGGCGAACAGGGGACGCAGGCCGGGAGCCCCGACCGCGACGTAGGTGACTGGCCCTCGTGGCGGCAGGTCCTCCGTGCTCGTGCACATTTCGAGGCTCACCTGCTCCGGGAGGTAGCGACGTACCTCGTCCGGGGTCACGCTGGCGCCCAGGAAGGCGGGTCCCTGGAGGAAGTGCACGCGCAGCTCATCGGGGAGGGTGCGTAGGAAGGAAGCGGCATAGACGAGGTGCGTACGCCCACGCACCCCGCTGAGTACCACCTCGCGGGTCACGACTACACGACCGGCGGGCGACCGGCTCGAGTCAGCCGGAACACTGTCCGCCACGACATCGGGTGCCGACCGCCGGGGTCCGAGCGCAGGCCCTCGATGAAACCGTCGCGCCAGGTCCGAAGAGCGGCGGGGTCTCGGACGCGCAGGACAGTGATGAGCACCCAGCTCGACAGATACACCGGGACGAGAGGCCACGGCAGGTTGCGGCGTGCGACCCACACCCGGTTCCGCGCGTTGGTGCGGTAGAAGATCGCGTGACGCGCTGGCGCGGTCGAGGGGTGGTGGACGACGATGTCCGGCGCATAGTAGATCGTCCAGCCGGCATCGATCAGCCGCCAGGCCAGGTCGATCCCCTCGTGACCGAAGAAGAACTGTCCGGGCCAGCCCCCGACCTCCTCGAATGCGGTGCGTCGAATCATCACAACCGCCTCCCAGAACCAGGTGGCCTCACCCGCCTTCCCGCCGTCCCCGACCTGGAACCGCGGTACCCACCGGCGGGGCGGCGGCTTCCCGGTGGGGTCCAGCCCACGTGGCTGGGCGACGGCGCGGTGGGGATCGGCGAGGATCACGTCGGCCAGCGCGCGCAGCGTGCCTGGGTGGGGCAGGCTGGCGTCGTCGTCGTAGAAGTACAGGAGTTCCCCGCGCGCTTCCCGCGCCCCGATGTTCCGTCCCTCCGGGATTCCCACGTTCTCAGGAAGATGCACAGCGCGTACCCATGCCGGAAGGCCGGTCGGCGACCACCCGTTTCCGACGAGGACGACGTCGAGGTCGACGCCCTCCTGCGACCTGAGTGTGCGCAGCGCCTCAGCCAGCTCCGTCGGACGGTCCCCCATGTGCAACAGCACAACCCCTACGGTAGGGACCGACGAGGACCGGGAATCAGACACGAGGTCAGGGTACCGGCCTGGCATTGAGACCCGAGACTCCGCTCCTCTCGTGCGCTGGGCTAGCGCAGCTCACGCTCGAGCGACGCCATCTGCGCGTCGCGCAGCGCGGTCCATGAGGCCTCCGTCGCCAACCGGGTGAGGCGCTCCCTCACGGTCGGGACGGAGAGCTCCTCCACCGACCCGTTGTCGGCAGTGATGTAGTCCCTGGAGTACCCACCCCGCACGACGACTCCGGGAATACCCCGGACGACGCCCTCGAGGAGTGCCGACGACGAGACCGACACCGACATGAACAACGGATTCTCCAGCGCGATGCGGTTGGGATGGGCCAGCACACGGGACCAGCCGGCCGTACGGCCCACCACGGAGTCCAACCACTGCTCGTGCTCGCCGGTCAGACCGCGGGGCTTGAAGTAGACGCGGATGAGTCCGTCATGGACGAGGGGTTCCATCGCCCTGAAGAGGTCACGGTAGGTCTGCTCGTGGGCCGCGATGTCGAGGATCGGCAGGTTCCGCAATTTGGGCCGGCCACCGATGACGACGACCGAGAGGGGTTCCCCGGCGCTCCACGAGACAATCTCCTCGGGCCGGCGCAGCATGAGCTGAGGCGCCTGTTCCACCCTCGCACCAGGCAGCCGCTCCTTCCACCGGGCTGCTCCGGAGCGGGTGACGGCGCGTACGGAGTCGATCGTCGCGGGGTCGTGAAACTGGACATGGACCGGGTTGGTGGAGTGCGGCCAGATGTTGACCGTCCCGCCGCGGCGTTTGACCTGAGAGGCCAGCAGCGTCGGTTCGGCGTACAGGTAGTCACCGATGTGGACCTCGTCGACATCGTGCTCGGTGAGGAAGTCGTGAGCCTTGCCAAGGTACTCGCTGAAGTACGGCAGCAAGGCCCTGGCGAGGAGGTCGAACCAGTCACCCCTCGGCAGCCGGGCGTGCATCAGCCTGGCCTCTGCGATCGCCTCGCTCTCCGGTTGCCGAGCGGTGGCCGCCAGTCCGCCCGACGATCGCACCCACCACCGACGTGGCTGCAGGTCGATGGTGAACTCAGGGAGGACGTCGGCGTGCGGGTGGAGCTCCGCGTGCACCGGGAAGTCGAATCCCTGCCGCACTGACCGATCGTAAGCGAGCCCCTTGATGACCGAGCCGGAGTTCACCACGATGGCCGGTCCGATCATGTCCAGGACACCCGAGACCGAGCGGAGGCCGGCTGGGACAAGCAGCCTGCTCGTCTGCGGCACCTCCTCGAGCGTCCGGAACTGCGGACGCAGACCACCCGGCTGGGGCGCGAACACCAGCGTTGTGGGCGCGTCGGCGCTCTGGTGCGGACGGCCGCTCGATCGGCGTTGGAGCGGGAACCGGACCAGGAAGACATTGCAGCCGAGGCGACGCAAGGCCTCGTAGAGGTAGACCTGCTGGAAGCGACTCGAAGCGTAGCTGCTGAGGTAGGGGATCTTCGTGCTGGGCAGCTCGACGAAGACCGGCCCGCCAGCACCGGTAGCGACGATTTCCTCGGCAACCCGGTCCGCCGGGAGCTTCAGACACAGCTCGTTCTTGACGAAGTGGAAGACGGCTCTGGCCAAGGTCTCCTCGGCGATGCCGAGACCTTGGGAACGCTCACGGGCGAACTCCAACGAGGTGGTCCAGGCCTGCTCTGACAGGAGATCGGTCGCAGCGAAGCCCTCGGGCCACCGGTCTCGATCCGCGAGGCGCAGGGCTTCCTGGGCGAGGCGACGCTCGTCCCAGTAGTTGCCGGAACGGATGATGAAGTCTGCACCACTGAGGTGGTTGACCTCGAGGATCCGGAGGAGCGCAGGGTCGGGCACCTCCTGACTGAGGTCTACGACCACGTCCCGCGCAGACTCCATGTCGGAGGCGATCCACCGCCCGATCCGGGTGGCACCGGCTTCGGCGAACCGTTCGCGAAGGTCGTCGATCGAGCCCAGCTCGCCGATCCGCGCGAGCGCGTCAACAACACATCGGGCCAGCTCATGATCATCCGGGTGATCCCGCAGCGCGAGCCGGCTCAGCTCGCGCAGCTCCGAAGCCATCCCCGCGTTGACGAGGGTCGACAAGAGCCTGGCGTAGGTCTCGGGGTCCGGCGAACGGCCGGCCTCAGTCCACCAGCGATCCCACTCCGAGACGATCTTCGACCAGGCGATCTCGTACCAGTCGAGATCGTTCCCTCTGACTGGAAAGGCGGCTGCGCGACGGACCATGACGCCGCGGCGCCGCTTGTCGTTCGCCATCGCGAACCGTTGCCAGCTCACGAGTGCCTGCGGATAGTCACCTTCGTGCATCGCCCATTCGGCGAGCAAACGGGCGACCGCGTCGCTCCACGGCACCCACCGAGCCGCCTGCTCCAGCACGTTCCGTGCGGTTGCGTGGTCTCCGAGCCGGGCATAGCTGACGCTCAGCCTCAGGTAGATGCGCGGGGAGAACCGCAGTCGGGGATCCCGGTCCAGATGACCGACCAGGTCGACGACATCCTGCCACCGGCCTTCCGCGAAGGCCCGGTCGATCTCCGCCCGCCGACTCAGCAGGCTCCTGTTGACCGTCCGGTATGCGAACGACACCATCTTCCGTAGTCGGGGATCACGCAGGACGAACTTGCGCAGGGCGGTGAGGGCATCCCCCCTGGCCATACCTCACGCCTCCGGTTCGGC
>Ga0123330_1002716_pt1 | contig 15431 bp, 4 predicted proteins | sample BioC13SIPDNA_2_FD_89704 | JGI IMG/M metagenome (GOLD analysis project Ga0123330, IMG submission 89704) | Anaerobic biogas reactor microbial communites from Washington, USA - Biogas_R2_A C13 SIP DNA | ecosystem: Engineered > Bioreactor > Anaerobic > Unclassified | place: Washington, USA... | reverse complement strand
TACTATCGCGGCAAATCTATTTGTTCCAATCCATGTTTTGTTTGAAGTTTGTTTCTCTTAAGAAAGAACTTGAGGGGAGGAGATATTTCATAAGCATTGTTACCGGGCAGTGTCTGTAAATAGAAAACAGATATTTACAAAGCACTGGCCGAAAACCTTATTTAGCGATACATAGGGAGGGTTTAAAATTATGCAATTGATGAAATGGGGATTAAAGCCCCGTAGCAGGAAGCTAATTGCCTGCATGGTGGCCTTAATCATGTTACTCAGTATGATGGGGCTGGGTATTCCTGGTACGGCGCAGGCCAAGACCGACACCAGCGCCCCGGCTGAAAGTCTTGTTGTCAATATTCTCAATCCTGATGGCAGTACTACTCTGGTACATGATTATTCGTACGCAGAATTGGCGTCCCTGGAAGAGACTGAATACTATGCGACCATTGATGCCATGCCGGCAGCAGTGGGCACCAAGGCCAAAGGCGTTAAAATCAATACCCTTATTAATAATGCCAAAAAGTATAATCCCAATATCAAATGGGAATCAGGTCAGAGATTGCTGTTTTACGTTACCGATTCTCCGTACACTTACCAACCTGCCTTTTATACCTATGACAATCTGTATGGACAAAACCGCTATTATTATCCGGAGCTGGTTGAAACCTATGACTTGGAAAATCCGGCAGCCGTTTCTCTTAAAAACGCCGTGCTTGTAGAGCCCATGCTGGCTTCATCTTCATATCAGGCCAGAGGGGCAAAGGATGCAGACCTCAAGAGTACTGATAATCCAGTGGCAATGGACGGCAATGATTCTTTTAGATTCTGTATGGGTATTACCGAAACGGAAGCCTCAACCCCGGGTGTTTCGACTACAAATAAGTTTGCCCGGTGGGTATACCGGGTAGATGTAGGTCCGTTAAACAGCCCTAAACTAAAGGCTGATACAACCGACAATGCAATTGGACAGCCGATAGAGATTACATTTACTGATAACTCTGCCTGGAGGGAAAAAATTACCCAGATCAAAGTAGACGAAAACGTTTTAAATTCAGAACAATACGCAATAACAGCAGGGAAACTTACCATAAACTCCGATGTATTTACCCAGGCTGGTGATTATACCATAACTGTGGAATCTCCCGGTTATATGAACTCCACGGTTAAGCAGACCATAAACGGACCACCTGCTCATACCGTAACCTTTACTGTAACTGATGGAACCAACGCCATTCAGGGAGCAAACATCACTATCGCCGAGCAGACCTTAACCACCGATGCCGACGGTAAGGCGACTATTGATTTAGAAGATGGAAATTTTACCTATAGCGTAACCGCAATCGGCTTTATTACCATTACCGATGGCAGTGTAACCGTAAACGGTGCCGCACTGGCTGAAGCCGTAACCATGACTGTAAAACCGGCAGGACTAACCGACGCCGAAAAAGTAGCAGTCGCCAAAGCCAACTTAACCCTGGGTGATATAAGTGCGGTAATCGCAGACCTGACATTACCGGGGACCCAGAATGAAGCAACTGTAACCTGGACATCAGGTAATACAAATGTAATTACCAACGATGGTAAAGTAACCCGGCCCGCTACAGGTCAGCCTGATGCGAGTGTAACCTTGACGGCAACAATAACTGCAGGGGAAGCAAGTGACACTAAAGATTTTATAGTGACAGTAAAAGCAGAAGAAGCAGTCGGACCCAAGACCCCCCCCGCACTCTACGCCGACAGCATTAACAATAACGTCGGCCAGGCCATTGCAATCACCTTCACCGACGACGCAACCTGGTGCGGGGCCATTACCGGTGTTACTGTGGATGACATCGCTCTTACCAGCGGCCAGTATTCGGTAACCGCAGGTAATATCAACCTTATTGCCGATATCTTTATTGCCCCTGGCGACTATGTCATTGCCGTTCAGGCCACCGACTATGCCGATGCTTGTGTTACCCAGAACATCCTCGGGGTACCCCGTCCTGGTGCATGGGATGGCAGTATTGATACCAGCTGGTACAATACGGTAGGTAAAGGCTTCGAAATAAGCACCCCGGCAGAGCTGGCGGGGCTGGCGGCCATTGTCAACGGAACGGCTGATGGTATTGCGCAAGATGAGTTTGAAGGTAAAACTGCCGTTTTGATGTCCGATATTGACCTGGGTGGTATACAGAACAGAGATGGAACCTGGGATCCCGACAGTATTGAATGGACATCAATCGGAGGTGGTGATTCCCAGGCTTACTTTAAAGGAATATTTGATGGTAACGGACATGTAGTCTCTAATATTTACATTGAAAAACAAGCATCTGATTGGCAAACTTACGAAGGTAGAAATCGAGGCTTGTTTGGACAAAGCAGAGGTATCGTAAAGAACCTGGGCGTTACCGGCTATGTGGCAGCCAATCGGTCAGTAGGAGGCGTGGTCGGGTGTAACATCGGCAGAATAGAAAACTGCTTTAACGCGGCCACCGTTATCGGTACTGACTCCAAAGGTGTTGGCGGCATAACCGGAGCCAACTGGTGTAGGCCTTCGATAATAAATTGCTATAACACCGGCTCAGTTCTTACCAAGTACGGTACAGGGTTGGCTGGTGGTATGGCCGGAGATAATGAATCCCTGGTTTCAAACTGCTATAATGCAGGGAAGATTAGTTCCACCGGTTCCAATGGTATAGGCGGAATCGTTGGAAATATCAAAAACTATGCAGATCAGCCAATAATAGTACGAGATTGCTATTACGACAGTGCTTTGAATGACAAAGGTGTTTGTTTTGATCCTCGCAATCAGCCTTCTAATTATACCTTAGAAAATGTAGAAGGCAAGACCGCCGAGGAAATGAAGACTGCAGCATTTGTTGCTCTTCTTAACGGGGAAAACGGCACTCCTTTTGTTCAGGACACCAACAATATCAATAATGGTTATCCCATCCTGGCTTGGCAGGCTACGACATCTGTTAGAAAGACAGCGCCTGTCCTCACCCCCGACACTACCAATAATAATCTGGGCCAGTCTATCGACATTACCTTCACCGATGATGCTGACTGGCGTGGAGTTATCAACCGTATCATCGTAAATGACACCGCTCTGACCGGTGTCCAGTATACGGTAAGCGCAGGTAATATTAACATTGCCGCCAGTGTATTTACTGCCGCTGGGGACTATACTATTACCGTTCCTGCTGCAAATTACCATGATGCGTCTGTAACTCAGACCATTGAGGCCGGAACCCTGTCAGCACCGCCAGAGCTGAGCGCCGACAGCACGGACAACATATGGGGTCAGGCCGTTGATATCACCTTCACCGACGACGAAGCTTGGCGTGGGGCGGTTTACTCCATCACCGTAAACGATAGTGCCCTGACTGGCGGCCAGTACACCCTGACCGCAGGCAATATTAACATCGCCGCCGTTGTCTTTACTGTTCCAGGTGACTATGAGATTGTCATTCAGGCCAGTGGTTATAATGACGCTGTCATAGCTCAGAGCATGAAGGCAGAATCTCCGACTTTAACTGCTGATACCACTGACAACATCATAGGTACCCCCATAGAAATAACGTTTACAGACGACGAAGCATGGCGCAATGTCATCACCGCCGTTAACGTGGACGGCAGCGATTTGGCCGCGGACAAATACACAATTGCCACCGGAAAAATCACCATTGCCGCCGATGTATTCAAGGAGGTCAGGGATTATGAAATTATCGTTCGGGCCAGTAACTATTTAAATACTTCACTTACCCAAGCGATAGTTTTGGCTGCGGCGCCGGCCTTAACCGCAGATATCACTGACAACATCATAGGCAACTCCATAGAAATAACTTTTACAGACGATGAAGCATGGCGCACTGCTATTACCGCCATCAGCATGGACGGCAGCGATTTGGCTACAGACAAGTATACCATTGCCGCCGGAAAAATCACCATTGCCGCTGATGTATTCACGGAGGTTAGGGATTATGAAATTATCTTCCGGGCCAATAACTATTTAAATATTTCACTAACTCAAGCGATAGTTTTACCTGCTGCGCCGACTTTAACCGCCGATACTATTGACAACATCATAGGCAACCCCATAGAAATAACCTTTACAGAAGATGAAACATGGCGCACTGCCATTACCGCCGTCAAGGTGGACGGCAGCGATTTAGCCGCGGATAAGTACACTATTGCCGCCGGAAAAATTACCATTATCGCCGATGTATTCACAGTGGCAAAAAACTATAGCATTACTGTTTGGGCCGATGGCTACGATGATGCTACCGTAACCCAGAGCATAGTAATCGAACAAACCATGATGGCCGGATATATTTACACTATAGCCGGAAATGGAACGACCGGTTATTTAGGTGACGGTGGTGCGGCGGTCTATGCCCAACTGAATTCTCCCAGGTATTTAACTATTGACAGTAATGGCAATACTTATATTGCTCAGTACGGAAATAACTGTATTCGCAAAGTGGCTACCAATGGTATCATTACTACGGTAGCCGGGAATGGAAGTGCCGGTTATGCAGGTGACGGCGGGCAGGCCACCGAGGCCCAGTTTAACAAACCGATGGGGGTAGCCGTTGACAATAATGGTAACCTCTATATCGCTGATTACGGAAATAACTGTATTCGAAAAGTGGCTACCAATGGTATTATTGCTACGGTAGCTGGGAATGGAAGTGCCGGTTATGCAGGTGACGGCGGGCAGGCCACCGAGGCCCAGTTAAACAAACCCTATGGAGTAGCCGTTGACAGTAATGGCAATATTTATATTGCTGATTATGGAAATAACCGTATTCGCAAAGTGACTGCCGATGGTATCATTACTACGGTAGCCGGGAATGGAAGTGGCGGTTATGCAGGTGACGGTGGGCAGGCCACCGAGGCCCAGTTAAACCAACCCAGGGGAATAGCCGTTGACAATAATGACAACATCTATATCATTGATTTCGGGAATTATCGTATTCGCAAAGTGGCTGCCAATGGTATTATTACTACGGTAGTCGGGAACGGAAGTGCCGGTTATGCAGGTGACGGCGGGCAGGCCACCGAGGCCCAGTTAAACAAACCCATGGGAGTAGCCGTTGACAATAATTACAACCTCTATATCGCTGAATACGGGAATTATCGTATCCGTAAGGTAGCTACCGATGGTATCATTACCACAGTAGCTGGGAACGGGAGTGCGGGTTACGCGGGAGACGGCGGGCCGGCTATCATCGCCCAGTTGTCTCCTTCGGGTGTTGCGTTGGACAGCTGTGATAATCTTTATATCGCGGATTTCAGCAACGAACGCGTTCGTTTCATCAAAGCGGCAGATTCTCAAACTTTAACACCTCCGGTTCTGAGTGCCGACAGCACAGATAACATCATTGGTAACCCCATTGACATCACCTTCACCGACAACGAAAGCTGGCGTAACGCCATCACCGAGGTCAAAATAGGCGAAACCCTGCTGGAAAGTAACAAATACACTAAGGAAACTGGCAAGATAACCATTGATGCCGGTGTTTTTACAACACCAAAAAACTATATAGTTATGGTTAAATCATCAGGTTATCTGGACGCTGCTGTAAACCAAAGTATAATAAGCTTTAACTTGTCGGATCTGGAGGCTGGATACATCTACACCATAGCCGGGAACGGAACCCAGGGCTATAGCGGTGATGGAGGAAAGGCGGTATATGCTCAACTGACCAAGCCGCTTAAAGTAGCCTTGGATAATCAGGGTAATTATTATATTGCCGACCAGTATGGTCATCGCATTCGCAAGGTGGATACTGACGGTAATATCAGCACTATCGCGGGTAACGGAAAAGCCGTTTATTCAGGGGATGGCGGCCCTGCCATTAGCGCACAGTTAAACTACCCTACCGATGTGACAGTGGATGGTGCGGGTAACCTGTATATTGCTGATTCCAGCAGTATAAGAATTCGCAAGGTGGATACTGATGGCAATATAAGTACTGTGGCGGGTAACGGAAGCAGAGGTTATTCAGGTGACGGCGGTCCGGCTGTTAGTGCTCAGCTAAAGTTGCCTCACGGTATAGCAGTAGATACAAAGGGTAACCTCTATATTGCTGATTGTGATGCTCATTGTATTCGCAAGGTGGATACTGACGGCAATATAAGCACTGTGGCGGGTAACGGAACCAACGGTTATTCAGGTGACGGCGGTTCTGCCACCAGCGCTCAATTGAATGTTCCTTACGGTGTTGCAGTAGACCTAGTAGGTAATATTTACATCGCTGAACAGCAAGGTCATCGCATTCGCAAGGTGGATACTGACGGTAATATTAGCACTGTGGCGGGTAACGGAACCGGTGGTTATTCAGGTGATAGCGGTCCGGCTGTCAATGCGAAAATACTAGCTCCTTGGGGTGTGCAAGTTGATGGAGCAGGTAATATCTATATTGCCGATACCGGGAATTACTGCATCCGCAAGGTGGATGCCAGCGGTACTATTACCACAGTGGCCGGGAACGGAAAAAGAGGTTACAGCGGCGACGGTGGTCCAACTGCCGGTGCTCAATTTACCTCTCCTTCTGGTATTGCGGTGAACAGTGCTGGTGATCTTTACATCGCTGATTTTGGAAATTACTGCATGCGTTTCATCAAAGCAGCCGCAGCGGAGTTACTGATTCCCCCGACATTGACCACTGATACCACTACCATCGGCAACCCCATCGATATCACCTTCACCGACGACGAAGCCTGGCGCAACGCCATCACCGAGGTTAAGGTGGGCGAGACCGTGCTGGAAAGCAACCAGTATACCAAAGCAGAAGGCAAAATCACCATTGCTGCCGGTATATTCATAGAGGCGGGCACTTACACAATCGTTATCAAAGCCACCGGCTATGAAGATGCCAGTGTAACCCAGATTATCAATAAGGACTATGTTACCACTACATTAAGTATTAAGATCGATAACGGCAGCCCAATAACTGTTACTGCCGAGCAAATCAACGCCTTAAATCTCAGTAATGAAATCAGGCACTTCTCCCATTATAAGGACGGCCAAATGAACTACGTCACCGGCCTGGGAGCGCCCCTGGATGCGATTCTATCCCAGTATGCGTCGTTAGACAGTGCCAATATAGCTAGCATGACCGTAAGAGGTGCTGATCCTTATTATGTAACCTTTGCCGACCCACAGAATGAGCTCTTTAACGAACGCTATTACTATCCGGCAGTAGGAGACAGAGTGGAGGTTGATACCATCATAGCCACCAAAGCCTCTGAGAATATGGTCAGTGATAGTAGTCAGTTGGATAACGTCTTTACCATGCGCTTGATGATGGGGCAAACTTCCTCGGAGGAACGCACCATTTCCCGCATGGTGAAATGGGTGAGTGAAATTGATATCACTACTACTACAGCCATTAACGTTCCGGTAACCGGAATTACACTCAATAAAACTGCGACCACCCTGGTTGTTAACCACAGTGAGCAGTTGACCGCGTCAGTTACCCCGGCCAATGCTACCGACCAGACCATAACCTGGACCACCGATAACGGGGCAGTAGCCACGGTCGATAATACTGGTAAGGTAACAGCGGTTGGTGCAGGGGAGGCAGTAATAACCGCTACTACCAATGACGGTAGTTTCATGGCTAGCTGTACTGTAACCGTAGCTGTCAAACCGCTGTACACGCTAACCCCGGTAGAAGATGATGTTTATACTATAGGAACTTCGGACGGTAGCAGTACCATGACCGTTAACGAAGGACAAGCGGGTTTTAAGACTTTCGCGGTCTCCGTGGAGCCGGTTATATCCCATAAGGGTAATGAAACCGTTATATTCACCCACTGGCGGGGTGGAACTGAGCTGCAGCTTAATGCCACCGTGGCTGACTTTGATGTAGCTAATACTGCCCAGGCCGGGTTCAACGTACAGCCGGGCGATGTCATCAAGGTCTATATTGTCGACCGCCTGACCAATGATAGTAATATCAACCCGGTAGTTTTCCAGTAGTCTAAGGGAGCTTAAGCCGATCGCCTGTATTTTACAGGCGGTCGGCTATATCAAAGTAAGCATACAGGATTTTTGTTACGGATATTAGAGTAGGCAGTAATGTCCGTCATAAAGACGATAGATGTGGCACCAGCGCTTCACTGTATATTACATAGATTATTGAGAGGTGATATTAATGACGAAGAAAAAGATTGCTGTTGTTGTTGCCGCCTTGCTTATATTTTCAATGTTACCCGGCCTGGCTCTGGGTGCTCAGGTTCAGGTCAGTTTGGAACTAAATAAAAGCATTGCCGTAGTAGGCGACAGTATAACTGCAACAGGCAATGTTGATCCGGGTGAATGGATAAGCATTAAGGTGGTTGACAGTTTTGGGAGTGTAGTATTCTATGATGCCTTTAAATCAGGCAGTAACAGTACTTATAGCTACACATTTAAAGTTCCCCAGGTATCTCCCGGCATATTAACAGTGGTAGCGGGATATGGCGAAAACGTCGCCACTAAACCCCTTGAAATTGTATCTACCACCTATGCCTTGACCTTAAGTGGTGAAGGCTTAACCTCCAATCCCGCCGCCGGCGCTATTGCCGAGAATACCCCGGTAACCATAACTATAGCTCCGCCGGCAGGAAAGCATGTTGCAACCTTTACCGTAAACGGGGTTGACAAGAAAGCTGAATTGACAGGAACTCCGTTACAGTACACCTTCACCATAACAGCAGATGCAACTATAGAAGTGACTTATGTAGACACCGAGTTGGTAAGTATTGAAATTACCGCACTACCAACCAAAACAATTTATGTAGTCGGTGAGGGAATTGACTTAACCGGTCTGGTAGTAACCGGGCATTACAATGACGGCAGTTCCAGGGTAGAAACCATTACCAGTGCCAACATTACTGGCTTTGATAGTAGAACTGTGGTGGAAAGCCAGACATTGACCATTATCGTAGGGGATAAGACTACCACTTATAGAGTGACCATTACCCAACCGGTAACAGCCAGTGCGGGAGGTACGGTACAGATATCTGATACACCGGTAACTATAACGGTTCCGGATGAGGTAAATGATGCAAAAATCGCGGTTGCCCAGAATACAGCTCTACCAACCGTAAACATTGAATCGACTCAGGTTGATATTACCATTCCCCAGGGTACCCAGATTAGTGGTTCTGATACCATAAAACTGCCTGAAGTTATGGACAGCGACAATGTTACTGTACCTGAAGCCCGGGCAGTAGACCTGGTTATTAAAGTCGGTGCGGATTCAGGCGCCATTGAATTTTCCAAACCGGTAAGACTAGTTCTTAAAGGACAGGGACAAAAATCAGCAGGATTCATCGATAATGACGGCACATTCCATCCGATTAGCAAATTAGAATCCCTAAAAGGTCTTATTAGCGATTCCGATGCAGATGCTGTAAAAGTTGTTCTGGGCGAAGCCGGAGCAGGTGCAGCCGTTTCCGGTAATGACCTGATTATCTGGACTATACATTTTACCGAGTTCATAGCCTACACTCCCAAGCCCGTAGATGAATGTTTTATTGCTACTGCAGCTTTCGGTTCCAAATTTGAACCTGCGGTCGTACTCCTGCGCGCATTCCGGGATACATTCCTGCTAACCAATGCTCCTGGCACGGCTTTTGTTGATTTCTATTATCAGAATTCACCACCTGTAGCCACTTACATAGCCAATAGCGGATTTTTAAAAGCTGGAGTCAGGACTCTTTTAACCCCTGTTGTAGGAGTAGTCTACCTGCTATTCCATCCCGTATTAATGTACGGCATAATTGGGCTGCTTGTATTCGGTATAGTGATATACAGAGTTAGAAAACGCAGAGTAGCTTCGAGTTGTTGAAAAAGGTATTAATCCAAGTATAGTGGTAAAGCAGCCGGATTGAACCTGGCTTAACAAGCCAAATAAAAGGGGCCAGGCTATTTATACAGCCTGACCCCTATATTTAAAAACTGGAATCAAAATGGTAATGAAGTTTTGTGTAGTCTGAAAGGAAGATGCACGATGCAAAGAAAATATACCGTTGTCCTTGTTACGTTGCTGGCACTGCTATTTTTTAGTACCCCGGTGGTGAATGCAGAAGTGATCGTCTCTGCGCCGGAGAACGTTATTCTTTCCCTGACCGGCGATACAACGGAGATGGCCGTGACCTGGCGGGATGTTGCGGAAGTGGCCGTTGGCCAGGTACGCTACGGACGGACAGAGAATTTTTCCTCTTCTGCTGTCGCCTGGCGTACGCTGGCCAGCGGCTACAATAGCTTTGAGGCGGTGATGACCGGTCTTGCCCCCGGAGAAACCTACTATTATACGGTGGGTAGCGCCGCTGCCTGGAGTGAAATTCAATCTTTTGTTGCACCTGAGGGTGGCACCGATTCCTTTTCCTTCCTTTATCTGGGCGATGTCCAGTACAACCTTAGCCTGGATGAATATCAAGACTGGGGTCAATTGCTGGCAAACGCCTATGAGCACTGTGGCGATGCGGCTTTCGCTATAATGTGCGGTGACATGGTGAACAATGGCCAGAGTGCCGACCAATGGCAGGCTTTCCTGGCACAGGCCAGTCCGGTGTTTTCCAAAATCCCCATGATGGCCGTGCCGGGTAATCACGAGAGCAACGATATCAAGACCGGCAAACCCACGTTGATGAATAAGTTGCTCTCCCTGCCAAAAAACGGTCTGGCCGGATTTGAAGAAGAGTTTTACTCCTTTAACTACGGCGACTGCCATATACTTTGTCTCAATAGCAACGTCTATTTGAACGAACAGTTGCAGGCTGGCACTATGACCCCAGACGACTTTGATCGCATAAAGACATGGATTGCTTCTGATCTAAGCAGCAGTAGCGCTGCCTGGAAAATTATGGTGATACATCATCCCGCCTATTCGGTGGTAAGTGACAAGGCGGGGGCAGCGGTATTGGAAAACTGGGTACCTCTGTTTGAAGCGGCGGAGGTGGACCTGGTACTGTACGGACATCAGCATATTTATATGCGTACCAAACCCATCTGGGAAGGACAGATTGACTATGAGAAGGGCATTACTTACCTCATGAGCAATTCGGGCAGTAAGCATTATCCCGGTGTACAGACCTACTACCATGCTGTTCTGATTGAGAACATACCCACTTATCAAGTTGTAACCATAAATGGTGATACGCTATGGCTGGGGACCTTTTCCATTGATGGTGAGGAACTGGACAGCTGCAACCTCTCCGCCAGGGTACGTACACCACAGGGAGATGACAATGGGGATGGAACCATAACCCAGGATGAATGTTTTATTGCTACTGCAGCTTTCGGTTCCAAATTTGAACCTGCGGTTATAATCTTGCGGGCATTTCGGGATAAGTTCTTGCTAAGCAATGTTCCTGGACGGGCTTTTGTTGATTTCTATTATCAAAATTCACCACCTGTAGCCAGTTATATAGCAAATAGCGAATTTTTAAAAGCTGGAATCAGGGCTCTTTTAACACCTGTTGTAGGAGTGGTTTACCTGATGTTCCATCCAGTGTTAATGTTCGGCATGATTGGTCTGCCTGTATTCGGTATTGTGATATACAGAGTTAGAAAACGCAGACTACCTTCGAGTTGTTGACAAGGTATTTAACTGAGTAAAGTGGTAAAGCAGCCGGATTGAACTCGGGTTTAAAACTCAAATAGTTAATGAAGTTTTTAATATTCCTGTGGCTTTGAGCCAGATCTCCAAGATAAATACGCAATAACATTGGTTGTAGAGCTTATACACAAAAATAGGAGGGTTTAAAGTTATGTATTTAATGAATTGGGGATTGAAGCCCCGTAGCAGGAAGTTCATTGCCTGCATGGTGGCCTTAATCATGCTCTTTAGTATAATGGGGTTGGGCAATCCTAGTACGGCGTGGGCCAAGACGGATGAGAGCGATCCGGCCACATCTTTGGTTGTCAATATGCTCAATCCCGATGGCAGCACCACCCTGGTACATGAATATTCATATGAAGAATTGGAGCCCTTGGAAGAGATTGAATACTATGCTACCATTGATGCCATGCCAGCAGCAGTAGGCACCAGGGCCAAAGGTGTTAAAATCCACAAACTTATAGAAGATGCCCAAAAGCATAATTGCAATATCAAATGGGAATCCGGCCAGAGATTGGTGTTTTATGTTACGGATGCTCCGGTTGCATATCAGCCTGGCTATTATACCTATGATAGGCTGTATGGAGAGGATCGCTATTATTTTTCGGAGCTGGTTGAAACCTTTGATCCGGAGTACCCCGAGGATATTTCTCTGGAGGGTGCCGTGCTGGTAGAGCCCATGCTGGCTTCATCTTCCTATCAGGAAAGGTGGGCAACTGATGATATCCTCAAGAGTACTGAGAATCCCGTAACAATGGACGGCAAGGAGTCCTTCCGATTCTGTATGGGTATTACCGAAGCAGAAACCCAGTCTCCGTCAGACAACCCAGAATCATCCACCACCAATAAATTTGTCCGGTGGATAAACCGGGTAGATGTAGGTCCCCTGGGCAGCCCAAGATTAAGGGAAGATAAAACCGACAATGCAATTGGACAGCCGATAGAGATTATATTTATTGATAACTCTGCCTGGAGCGAAAAAATTGCCCAGGTCAAAGTAGACGAAAACATTTTAACTCCAGAACAATACGAAATAACAGCAGGGAAAATCACAATCATACCCAATGTATTTACTAAAGTTGGTACTTATACAATAACTGTGGAGGCTACCGGTTTTATGAACTCCACTGTTGAACAGAAAATAACCGAAGAGAATTTGCCGGCAGTTCTTGAGAGTATTGAAATCGCTAAACCGGCTGCTAAACTAATTTACAGTGTGGGTGAAACCCTGGATATAACCGGCCTGGAAGTAACGGGGCATTACGATGACGGCAGTTCCAGGGTAGAGGATGTTTCTACTTCCACTATCTCCGGATTTGATAGTTCTAAGCCGGTAGCCCGGCAGACCCTGACCATTAGCATTGGCGATAAGATTGCCACCTATACGGTAACCATTTGTGAATCGGTAACAGCTGCCGATGATGGTATTATAACCGTAGACCCGAATACTCCATTAATCATAACTGTACCTGAGGATGTCGCAAATACCGGAATTGGGGTTTCCCAAAATTCACCCCTGCCGCTGGTAAGAATTGATACCAATCAGGTGGATATGAATATAGCAAGCGGTACAACGGTTTCTGGTTCTGATACTATACAACTACCGGAAGTAATGCTTGCTTCCAGTGTAAATGTAGCTGGGGCTCAGAAGGTTGAGCTGGTTATTCAAGCAGGTTCTAATACGGATAGTATAACTTTTAGTAAACCGATTCGGTTGCTTCTTAAAGGACAGGGAACAAAGTCAGCCGGATTCATAGATAATGATGGGAAATTCCGGGCAATTAGTAAACCGGCCTTCCTTAAAGGTCTTACCGGTGAGGGTGATGTAGATGCAGTGGTTGAAATTTTTGAAAAAGAAGAGATACAGGAGGGCGCTGTTGCTTCCGGGCAAGACCTCATAATCTGGACCATGCATTTTACCAGGTTTATAACTTACATACCCTTGAGTGCTGTACTACCGATTTATGATATACCCGAAATTTGGGATAAATTTGTTGAGTTTGAGCAAATTATCAGAAGTCAGGTTATGAGCAGTCGGGGCGGAATTATAAAAATAGCGGAAGCTATGTTTGTTTTCCTGAATAATGCAGTCAGTGAAGATATCGAGGTAAGTATCAAAAAACCCAGCAAGGATAATATACCACCAGTTTCATCAGAATTTAAACTGTTGGGTGAGGTTTATGAAATCACCACTGATAAAAAAGTTACATTTAATAAGCCGGTTACCATAACCCTGTACTTCGACCAGGATGAAGTAGATAAGGATAAATATGTTGCAGGTATCTATTGCTGGAGTAATAAAGAGTGGGTACTGCTGGACCAGGTAAAAGCAGATATGGAAACTGGAAAAGTAAGCGGCACCGTAAATCATTTTAGTATGTTTGCAGTCCTCCTCAGCGAAAAGAGTGAAATTGCAACTAATGAAGAAAAAGAGCCTGTCAAAGAGGTAGTTACACCAGTTAAACGTTCATTAAAAGACATTACCGGGCACTGGGCCGAAGCCAATATCAATAAATTGGCGAATACAGGAGCCATAGGTGGATATCCGGACGGTACTTTTAAACCGGATAATAAGATTACCCGGGCAGAATTTGCTGCTACACTGGTTATAGCGTTCAAGTTAGGACCCAGGAGCGGCAAAGTATTTAGCGATACCAGCGGGCATTGGGCCCAGGACGCCATAACAACTGTTGCTGCCCACGGCATAATAAGCGGCTATAATGAAACTAACTTTGGTCCCGATGACTTGATTACCCGCGAGCAAATGGCAGTGATGATTAGCAAGGCAGCATGCCTCAGTAGCGGGGAAGGCAAAACCTTTGCTGATAGCAATCAGATTGCTGATTGGGCTAAAGCTGCAGTAGCTGCCGCCAGCTATAAAAACATTATCAGCGGTTATCCTGACAACAGTTTCGGACCTCAGGCCAATGCGACCCGGGCTGAAGCAGTAACTGTTATTGTCAAAGCCTTAGATACCAAAGGATACTGAATTTTTTAAGAGGAGGCAGATGAAGTGTATAGTATCCCACAGGAACCTGTTTCTATCAAACCTATAGGGGTAGTAGTTTCTGATTTTAAGAAGGTGAGCAGGCAGTTTGATTATAATCAGGAAAGTATGATTTACATAAGGGAAGATCTTATTGATGCACTGATTGGGATTGAACTTTTTTCGCATATACATGTAGTCTATTATCAGCACCGCAGGCAAGATTGGCTGGAAATGGTGGGAAATAATCAGGAAGGGCAGTCGCCCTGGATTATTCCTTTTGATAGCGAACCAGGCTGCCAGGGAGTTTACTCCACCCGTTCACCTGCCCGTCCTTCAGCTCTGGGATATTGTGTGGTTGAACTGATAAAGTGCGAGCAAAACCGCCTTTATGTCAGAGGCTTGGATGCTATTGACGGAACTCCGGTCCTGGACTTAAAAATATATATCCCTCATTTTGATGCCTTCCCATTAGCAGAAACGCCTTTGAATTGGTGTAAGGGGGATAAACTGATAACCACTTCACGTGCTTTGCACTGGGATACCATCAACGTTGGGCTTACTCTGGGGCTAAGGACCGGGGCCAAAGCCTTGCAAGTTCTAGGTATCAATCGCGGGGAAGCGGTCAGAGCTGAAGTAGTGGGAGGGCACTTCTTTGCCCAGGGTATTGAGGGCGTTACCGGCTGCAGTGTATTGCGGGGTAATATGATTTTTGAAGAGATTAGAACTCCAGGCGGAGAATGGAAGCTGAAGCTGGTAGGGCGGGATAACATTGTGGAAATCAAGCTTAATGACCATTTTTATGCGGAAGCTGGTCAAGTTCTGGAGTTGGGGGAGGAGAGATTATT
>Ga0123330_1002699_pt1 | contig 15486 bp, 11 predicted proteins | sample BioC13SIPDNA_2_FD_89704 | JGI IMG/M metagenome (GOLD analysis project Ga0123330, IMG submission 89704) | Anaerobic biogas reactor microbial communites from Washington, USA - Biogas_R2_A C13 SIP DNA | ecosystem: Engineered > Bioreactor > Anaerobic > Unclassified | place: Washington, USA... | reverse complement strand
TGATGTGGTACGGACGAATTACCTTCCGTTTAAAAGATGCTGACGAAACTCGTTCAGCTATTCTCATGACCCTGGCTTTACAAAACGGTATTGGTGCCCGGGAATGGGAAAAAATATATTCTACTACCAATTTTATGGTAGGCAAGAGTGACGATATTGGTTACCACCAGTATGCCGAGCTGCTGGAACAGGCTTATGGCAAAAATCTAACTCCCAAGAAGATAGCCGTAGATAGCCAGGGTTTTGATAAGTTTCGCCAACTAGCCCGGGATTTGGAGCCACCGGTTATAAATTCGATTCCTATATTTGATGCTACTATCCAACCGGATCGGGATAAGGAAGTCTTAGGATTTCGCTTTATGGGACAAAGATATACTCTGGATGCTGAGATTTTCCAGCATTTAATTTATCGCGAGGTAACAGAAAACCCGGCGGGTGAACGGCGTATGTTGCCCAGTGGTCTTGATGTTCCGGCTGCCATGGGGTCCAGCACCGCTGAAACTATATTGAACAAACAAGGGGCTTTTGAGTTTAACAAATACAGCACCAATATGGCAAAAATGCAAAAATATATTGCCGGACTTAATGATGAGTGGCACCAAAACCTGTACTGGTCATGGTTATATACTTTGCTGCCGCTTACCGCAGATAAACCCGATGGTTATCCTTCTTTCATGCTTAATAAGGCCTGGAATCATAAAGAACTGGCAACTTTTTTGGGCAGCTGGGCCGAGTTAAAGCATGATACTATCCTGTATACCAAGCAAAACTATGCTGAAATGGGCGGCGGTGGCATGGAGGAAATTGATGACCGAGGTTATGTTGAACCCAATCCTCATCTATATGCCCGGTTGGCTTCCCTTACCGCCATGACCCGTGACGGTTTGAAAATGCGTGGTTTAATAGATCAAAAGGATAGCCAAAACATGGATCAACTTTATGAACTGGTTTTGCAACTGAAGGTTATTTCCGAAAAAGAATTGGCTAATAAAGCCCTGACTGAGGAAGAATACGAACTGATTCGTACTTTTGGCGGACAGCTGGAACATTTCTGGTATGAGGTTTACCGAGGCGATGGCCTGGAAAGCCGCTCGCAAATTTCCGACTTCCCCGCTATGCTGATTGCCGATGTGGCTACCAACCCTCCGGCCGAGGTTCTGGAGGTTGGTACCGGTTATGTAGATAATATTTATGCAGTAGTACCGGTTGCCGGTACTTTGCGGATAGCCAAAGGTGGGGTTTACTCCTATTATGAATTCCCCTGGAATGCAGCAGACCGGCTAACTGACCAGAAGTGGCAAGAGATGATATATAACGATAAAGCCCCGGCTCTTCCGGAATGGACGGCTAATTATCGCATTAAAGGAACGGCTTCCATAAATTATTCCCAGGATTAATTAAAAAAATAGGCGCTAAAAACCTGGTTGTTTAGTAATATTTTCGATATAGAACTCGATTAATTGTCGAGAGTGAGGAGTCAGGAGTTAGGGGTGAGGATGTTTCCCTGCCAACGATAACCTATTTTCGTCCGAGGCAATCCTCCGGGTATGAGGGGTCAATCAGAATGAAGCCGGTTTTGTGGAAAAATATTGTTGGTGTACTAGCGGTAGTATTTGTGCTACTGCTAGTAGCTTTCCTTTTCTTTGCAGACAATCCGGAACAGCAGGCAACTTACGACCTGAATCATGATGGCATTATGGAAAATTATCATCTCGCCCGGGGAAAACTAACTGTTACTCAGCCCAATGGCATCAACTGGAGTTCCCCATCGGAATGGAATGTTCAATCCTTTGCTCTGGATGATATAACTGGAGATGGAAACCCGGAACTGATTATGCTGCTGTGGAAACAGGGCAGCTTTGACCGCCATAAGCCGTTATGGCAAAAGCAGGAAAAGAATAACTATAGCTGTCATTTATTTGTGTATCGACTAATTGAAAATAAATTAATACCCCGCTGGTGTTCATCTGCTCTGGATCGGCCAATAAAAAGTTTTACCGTCAAGAAAGACTCTTCCGGTAAAGCTTTTTTAGCCATAGAGGAAGGCTATTGCAGTACTTATTGTTTCGGTCGACCTATAATTTGGGGGAAAGAACATAGTAATTGGACCTGGAAACAATGGGGATTCTATCGTATTTGACAAGATGTAGTTATTGTAATTGACAGATAAAAACTACTCTCATTTTATAACTCAAGCAGAAATGATTTCAAGATTAAACCGCTAAAATCTATCGTTTCCGCTTGGAATTGATTAAGAAATCATACATATCTTCCAAATCTTTAAATCCCATTTGTTTAGCCTGCTGTTTTGCCGTCCCGGTTAAAATAGGAACCCCATCTCCATGATTATGGATGTAGGTTTGCCAGAAGTTACCGTTTATATCGGTGCCGTTCCATTTTTTTGTATTTATTTGTTGCAACCCTATCCTTTTTGCGATTGATTTAATATCGCCTGTTGTAAACTGGTATGGCATTCCGCAATTACCTCCATTACTTGATCAATATCAGTAAGTCTTGCAATTCTACGGAGGTATGGATAATGATGTTTGCGGTTTTCAATTTGCCTGAAAAAATCAACTCGGTTTAGATAATCCTCTGTATAATCCATAAGATTTTCAGCCAGATCCTTTAGTGCACTGATTAATGTGGAACCCTCTCCGTGAATTAATAATTCATCAATAGAAATAGTATAACCCTGACCGTCCAGATCTTCCTCTATGGTCGGATTAAACTTATAGCCTTGGTCGAGAATTTCCTCAAAAATATCGGTAGAAATAATGGAAACCTTTTCATGATTTAAACTTTTGAAATTTCTGGTTATAGTTTCATGTCCTTTAGCGGCCTGACGGACAATATTGGGGAAATCTTGTTTGGCAAGACTAATAGATTTTTCTTCCAGCATGTTCATTACCTCACCGCCTCTATTCTATATAATAAAATTATAGAGTAATATGACCATATAATCCACAAGTATAATTAATTATATGCTTATTAATATTAAGGAGCTACTAGCGGGTGTGCAAGCTACAATCTTGCAGGTATATTGGGAATAGCATGTTCTGGTTTGGGAGAAATAGAGGAAATGCAGCCTTTTTCATGCTGTCGGATATGCTGTCATGGTTTGGCCTTCATCAACAGCAATTCTGATATTATCCTTTTATACTTCTGCCAGAAATAAGCCAGGGAGCTGGAAATGGCTCCACCATTTTTTTGCTATTAACTCGCGATACTGCTACATGAATAGCTTCAGTTCGCTCCAGGCCGTTCTCCCGAAACAAAGCAGGCAGGGACATTAGAACTTCGAAGTCTAGGGTATAGATCACAAAATCCATAACGGGATTGATGGACAAAAGAGCCTTTATTTCGCTGCCTATCCTGGGAGAACCTACTATAAAAGCTATGTCCGGCACTGGCAGCTTATCCGGGATACCATTTTCCAGAGACTCAACGATGGTGACGTTGTTCAGATCAAATTTCTTAACATTCTCCTGCATGGTATTCCGATCCCTGCGGTCATATTCCACAGCAATGACACTGCCCTCAGCAGCAATCATGGCGGCCTCCACCGCGATACTCTCACCTGAAATTATACATATATTATCCTGGTCCCCCAGATTGAGCTTATTCATTATAACCGCCCGAACTTCCCGGCATACATACTGCACCGAGCCGCAGGAGAAACGGCTGTTCTCCATACCTATATGATAATTCGTGGCAGCGTTAGGATTCAGAATCAACATAGCTGCAGAGGCATTAATCCCGCGGTTAATCATGTCTGAGACCTTGTCGTGCTTGATCTCGCCGGATGGTTCTGAGCCCTCATTGTACCAGATATCACAGTCCCCCAGTTCCGCATTCCACATATCGTAGAAGATATCCGGATGTCCGGCATCCGTAAAAACCAGCACTGCCCGGTTGCTCATAACGGTTGGAATCAGGTTCTTATTCTTCCCTGTAATGTCCAGCATCTTCAGTTTTGCCAGGTTAATCGGGGCGTTCTTTGAAAAATACTGAAGCCAGGATAAAATGACCTCATTAGTAAACATGGTTTGTTCCACAGGCAACCCCCCTTTTACAGCTATCATACCATATTTTAGGATTTACTTCCAATCTCTGCAGTAACTTAAGCACCGGTATGTTCCAGTAAGCGTTCCCATTTTTGATCCACATAGCTCTGCGCTTCTTCAATCATCCACTCATTGCCTTTCTGGAACATGTGGCGGAATCTACCCTGAGGGCGGAGAAAGTCTTCCACGGGCAGCTTTCTCTTCGGTATATAGCTCAGACGCCATACTCCCTCCTCTACTTCGTAAAGGGGCCAGACGCAGGTATCCACGGCCAGCTTAATGATCTCCGCCAGCATAGCCATGGGGTAGTCCCATCCGCGAGGACATGGGGACAATATGTTCAAAAAGCAAGGGCCCTCAGTATAAATGGCTTTGTAAGACTTGCTGTGCAAATCCCTGAAATTGCCTACAGGGGCAGTCTGAGCCACATAGGGGATATTATGAGCAACCAAAATCTCCGTCAGATCCTTTTTATTCTGTTTCTTACCCTGCCCTACAGAACCTACCGGCGTAGTAGTCGTGCGGGCAAAACGAGGCGTTGAAGATGAACGCTGGATTCCGGTATTCATATAAGCCTCGTTGTCATAGCAGACATAGACCATATCATGACCGCGTTCCATAGCTCCTGACAGGGATTGAAACCCTATATCATAGGTGCCGCCGTCACCGGCAAAGGTAATAAACTTGACGGTTCCTTCCACCTTGCCGCGGCGTTTCAAAGCATTATATGCTGCTTCCACTCCGGAACAGGTTGCCGCAGAGTTCTCAAAAGCAGAATGAATATAGCTATCCATATAGGCAGTGTAAGGATACATAAAGGTGGAGACCTCCAGACAACTGGTAGCATTAACCACCACTGCCCGGTCCTCTCTATCCAGGGCACGCAGAACCCCCGACACAACAACCCCGGTGCCACAGCCGGCACAAAGCCGATGCCCTCCGGTGAGACGGGTCGGTTTTTCTACTTCCCGCTTCAGGTTATATACCGTGCTCATGCTGTCTCCTCCTCTCTTGACCTCTGTCCCATATGGGTATATACCGGGTGGGTTTCACCGGTCCTAGCAATATCCGTCAGCCGGCCGAAGACTTTTTCAATATCCTCGGTCTTTACGTCACGGCCACCCAGACCGTAAACAATATTAATCATATAGGGGCGTTCCTTAAGATCATATAAAGCGCTGCAGGTCTCGGCAAATAAAGGACCGCCGTTGGCCGAAAAACCCTCGGACTTATCCATAACGGCTACAGCCCTGGTGCCCGCCAACGCTCGGGCCAGTTCCTCGCCGGGGAAAGGACGGAAAACTCTGATTTTAACCAGCCCTGCCTTTATTCCATTTTCCCGCAACTTGTTGATCGCTGCTTTAGCCGTTCCCGCAGTGGAACCGATTAGAACCAGAGCCAGCTGGGCATCCTCCATCCTATATTCTTCAAACAAGCCGTAGCGCCGGCCGGAAATCTTTTCAAACTCAGCGGCTACCTCCAGTATGCGGGACTTGGCCGCCTTCATGGCCTCAGCCTCCTGAACCTTATGTTCCATGTAATAGGCACTCACATCATATGGTCCTACCGCCAGCGGATTTTCTTTTTTGAGCAGGTAATGTTCAGGGTTGTATTCCCCGATGAACTTACGCACCACATCCGTTTCCAAAAGCTCTATATTCTCTACGGCATGACTGGTAATGAAACCATCCATACAGCTCATCACCGGCAAGCGTATGTTCGGGGTCTCGCCGATAGGCATAGCCATTATAATATTATCGTAGGCCTCCTGATTATTCTCAGCGTAGATTTGAATCCAGCCGCTATCACGGGCTCCCATTGAATCGGAGTAGTCGTGGTTTATGTTAATTGGCCCCGAAAGAGCCCGGTTGACACAGGCCAGGGTAATCGGCAAGCGGCATGAAGCCGCCACATACAAAAGCTCGTACATCAGGGCCAGTCCACAGGATGAAGTAGCACTAACGGCTCTGGCTCCTGCTGCTTGTGCCGCAATGCACACGGACATCGAACTATGCTCGGACTCCACGGCTACATATTCAGTATTCACCTCGCCGTTGGCTACATAAGCAGCGAAGTATTCAGGAATTTCTGTGGAGGGAGTGATAGGGAAAGCTCCCATGACATCAGGATTTATCTGCTTCATGGCATAAGCTACAGCCTCGTTGCCGGAAAGACGGCTGCTCATATGGCCACACCTCCCATCACCATGGTAATCGCCGGGAAGGGACATACATTCTCACAGATGCCACAGCCCTTGCAGTGCATATAGTCGAAGTCCAGACGTTTCCCGTCCTTCACCGGAATAGCACTGTCCGGACAGAATGGAATACAAAGCATACAGTGTTTACATGCTTCCTCGTGAAATACAGGCGTATTGGTTCGCCAGGTACCGGTATTGAAGTCCCGGGCGGTTCCTGCTTCGTAGATCTCCCCACCGGGGGTTAGATCCTGCCAGGGAGTAAGCTCATTGATATCTTTCGCCCGAATCATCCTAGCTGTACCTCCTCCATGGATTTTTTCAGGGTTGCCATGTTCCCTTCGATAAGCTGGGGCTTGTCAGCAAATTTATGTTTAAAGGATTCTTCAATGTTTGCTAAAAAACGCTCGGTTTCCAAAACTCCGCTCACCTTAACCGCAGCCGCCAGCATAGGGGTATTCGGGAAGTTTGTGCCCAGAACATCTTCCGAAATGCGGCGGGCATCAACGGTGCAGACCTTTCCGGTCCATCCTTGCAGCCGGGGGCGTATCTCCTGAGGAGAACTGGGAGTATTAATGATTATCGCACCGCCATCCTTTAGTCCACCGGTAACATCAACACTGTCCAGCAGAGTTTCATCCACCACCACCACATAGTCCGGATAGTAGATGTTGGAATGGATAGTACAGCGTTTTTCACTAATGCGGTTATAAGCCGTAATAGGGGCTCCCATGCGTTCTGGCCCATACTCCGGGAATCCCTGAACAAATTTTCCTTCCAAACCAGCCACATCCGCCAGCAACAGGCAGGCCATCTTGGCTCCCTGTCCGCCCCGGCCATGCCAGCGAATTTCTACCATATTATTGCTTGCCATTGCTCTTTCCTCCAGTCAATATGATTGATCTAAAATTGAATAAAACTAAAAAGGCTTTCGTCCCATAAAGGGACGAAAGCCATAAGACATTCGCTATACCACCCATTAGTACGACATACCATCATATGCGTTCCCTGTGACGGGGGAAAACCGTCGGAGCCTACTGGATTACTCGTTCGGTCCGCAGCTCAGGAGTGATTTTCGGGTTCAGACTACTGGTACCGGGCTTGCACCATCCCCGACTCGCTGCAACGTTCACCTCGAAACGTACTCTCTCCGTCAATGCCTTTAAAATTTTAAATTATAAATTAATATACCCACTTGATTGCTTTTTGTCAATATCTTAATTAAGTCATTCAATTCTTGCAGTCATTTCATCCTTAAATGCCACATTCACCAAATTTGTTTAACCAGGCCATACATAATTTGTGGTTCTACATAATATTACATTGAGCAATATCAAAAACAATACTTTGTTGATTAAAGTATTACACAATGCGGCTTACCGGTAGCACAACTGGTACCAGGCAATAATGAACTCAAACCGGGAGTTCCTTGAGTTGATTGAAGAACCCGTCTTTTGACCGGGCGTATCCATCATAAGCACCAATTCTTGAGCTTTTCGGATAGTTGCGTCTTTCAAGATCTGCCGGTAAAGCAGCAAACGATTCAAATTCAAACCATCATTACTCATATAATCACTGCCCTCATTAAGCAATTAATCCTGTTATTTATTCTAGCTGATTATGCTTTCCTTTTCAGCTATTACACGGTTTCCGATACGGTAGCGTATGTGAGATACCTGATATCGAGGCTGCTTTCGGTCCTCTCAAATTCAATAGGGAGTTCGGGGTTGACCCAGTTGAAAGTTTTATTACCTGAACCGTATTGAAAACTGCCCTCAAAACGATATCCTAATTTTACTTCTATTGAACTTGGGATACACCCGATTAACCACAAATGCATGTTTAAACTTATTTACATAGTTATTGTGAACATCATCCTTATTCCACTCAGCAGCTCCTGTCCTCCCTGGGATTTTACCTTACTACTTATAAAAAGGTAATAGCTGCCCTCCGGCTGCCAGCCGTTAGAAGGAGGCATAACCTTGACCTGGCAGAGGTTACCCTCCAGGATTACCGATATGTCATCGACCTTATTGCTCCCCGCCTCATCAGTAGTAACATAAATATTGTTATCCAGGCTTCTCGGATCAACCTCTTTGCTAAAAGCGATAGTCCAGAAATCGTGACTGCCTTTTTGGGTGGTTGCAGTCCAATTCGTCCAGGTTTCGGTTGTCCCATCGGTAATGGTGATGGTCAAAACCTGGCTTGCACCCGAACTGAATACAAAGGTAAGAGTGGTTGTACCTACCGTTAGGGAAGCAAGATAATCTTTCTGAATAGTTACCGTATTCCCATTTACATTGTAATCTTTGCCCTGTATAAGAGCTGTTTCGCCATTGGTGATTCGCAAAAGTTCATTGCCGTTGAGCGTCATGGTGGTTGAAACATCCGCCTGGGCTGAGATCCTTTTATCAAAATTACCCGTCGTGGGGCTAATAGTGCTATTTTGCTGTGCCGCCAAAACGACTTTACGTATGGAATGGTCAAAGTAATCGGCAATAAACAAATTCCCGCTGTTATCAAGGGCTACTCCAACGGGATTCCTTAATTGGGCGGAGGTTGCCGGTCCCCCATCTCCGAAATGACCACTGGTCCCATTTCCGGCAAAGGTGCTTATCATTCCGGAATGATCAACTTTGCGGATACAGTTGTTGTTGCTGTCTGCTATATACATATTACCGCTGCTGTCAAAGGTTATTCCATTAGGATTGTTTAATTGGGCAGAAGTTGCGAGTCCCCCGTCTCCGGAATAGCCGCCGTCATTTCCATAGCGATCACCGCTGTTACCATTTCCGGCTACGGTGCTTATTACGCCATTGGGATCCACCATCCTTATGCGATGGTTGTAAGTATCTGCTATGTACATATTTCCACGGTTGTCAAAGCTTAATCCGTTGGGATTATTTAGCTGAGCTGAGGTGGCCGGTCCCCCATCTCCGGAATAGCCATATGTACCGTTTCCGGCTGCAGTGCTTATTATCCCCAGAGTATCCACTTTGCGTATGCAGTGGTTATTGGAATCCGCAATATACATATTCCCACTGGCATCAAAAGCCACTCCATACGGATAATTCAATTGGGCCGAGGTAGCGGATCCTCCGTCCCCAGAATAACCGCTTTTATATGAGCCTGTGAGTACACCATTTCCAGCTACCGTACTTATTATCCCCGCAGGGTCCACCTTTCTTATGCGGTGGTTAAAAATATCTGCTATATACATATTCCCATTACTGTCAAACGCCACCCCGTAAGGACAGGTTATTTTGGCAGCTATAGCCGATCCCCCATCTCCGGAATATCCGGATGTCCCGTTTCCGGCTACAGTAGTTATTATACCTGCCGAATCGATTTTTCTTACCCTCCGGTTGGAAGCATCGGCAATATATAGATTGCCGTTACCGTCAAAAGCCAGTCCGTGGGGATAATTTAAAAGGGCCGAAGCAGCTAAACCACCATCTCCCGAGTATCCCGCAGTACCATTGCCTGCCACTGTGCTTATTATCCCGGTGTTCTGGGTCAGCGTTAATCTGAAAGTCTGGGTGACCGCCATACCCAAACTGTCAGTTACGGTAACATTCGCGTTGGAGGTTCCTATACCTGCAGGTGTACCGCTTATGACACCAGTCTGGGAATCAATACTGAGCCCCTCCGGCAGACCAGTGGCCCTCCAGGTGTAAGGCGCGGTCCCGCCACTGGCTAAAAGGGATGAACTGTAATGCTCTCCGATAAACCCCGCGGTAAGGCTGCCGGTTGTAATAGCCAATAGCGTAGCATCCCGGTTGGAGTGGAATATGGTGCCACCCCCGCCTACAGCTACAAAGGTATTATGGCCGCAAGCCACCCCGGAAAGCGAATAGTTGGCCCTTGGCATTCTCTCCGTCCAGTTTAAACCGTCAGCTGAAGTAACGATCGTTTGCGTATTGCCACTCCCCACCGCTACGAAATTATTGTTGCCATAGGTTATGTCTTCCAACCAACAACCTTCAGCCGAACAATCCTTCCATATTACTCCATCTGTCGAGCTAAATATTTTAGCAATTTGAATTATTGCTACGCCATCGGGATCTTGATAATATCCGACAGCCATGAAGATATTATTACCATAAGTCACTCCATAAAAAATGTTGTTTGTCATTGTTGTCCGTTCTGTCCAGATAATTCCATCTGGAGAGGTAAGAATCTTCCCGCTGTCACCTACAGCCACAAAAAGATCTTTTCCTTTGGTTACGGCAGTCAGGTTTTGGGAGGTGCCTGATGTCCTGTTAGTCCAGTATACGCCATCAGGCGAGGTCAGAACCATTCCGGCATCACCTACCGCAACAAAGGTGTTATTACCATAAGCTACACCGTAAAGCTTGCTCACAATTCCCGAAGTACGACTGGTCCAGCTGACGCCATCCACCGAGGTAAGAATCGTCCCGCCGTCACCCACTACCACGAAGGTATTGTTGCAATAGCCTACTCCATAAAGGTCCATAGCGATCCCGGGCCCTACACTGCACCAGTTCATTCCGTTTGATGAGCTAACTATGGTACCGGACTTTCCTACCGCTATAAAGGTGTCGTTCCCATAAGCAACCGCATTGAAATCTATATCTCTTGACTGCGAAGAATTGCACGGTTCCCAGGTGGCAAGCGGATCGGTTCCGGCAGTCCGTACCATCCGGATATTGGAGAGCTCTGAAAAACCTACCCCATCTGTTATGAATCCAGAAAAGAGACTACCATCAGAACTGACCGCAGCAGTAGAACCATCCCCGGTAGCAGCAGCCCAAATATTCGATGGCAGGGTGAGCAAGAATACCATTACCAAAATACTGCAAATATTCAACCTTCGATTTTGAAAACAAACCCTTTTAATATCCATTTCCCTCTTACCCTTTCTTATTTTTCCATTCAGGCGAAAACTCACCCCTTCCGAATCAATTATCCAGTAAAATTCCATTACCTGAATAATACCCCGTAAACGCTTTCTGCACTTTTTTGTTTTTCCCTTCTTTTCGGCAATATTAAATATCTTATTAGCATCCCCCGCAACCATCTTATTTTACGGTTATCTCCCAGGTTGCCTTTTTGTTATAGTACCTTACAGAAATTGTAGTCTTGCCGGGTTTATGCCCGGTAATTATCCCTTTATACACCGTAGCTACAGTTGGATCTGCAGAAAACCAGCGGGCTTGCTCACTCTGCGCCACCGGAATTACCTGTCTGGGGGTGCCGAGCAGGTATTTCCACTCCCATTTTGCTTTATGTAGCATAGTGAGTGACAGGCGGTTGTCGTTTTCACCAACCTTGAATACATTGTTGCCCCCGATCTTCAAGTCATTTCCCAAAACCACCTTGCCGTCTTTGATTTTGTTCCAGTCGACTATAAAAGCCAGTACCGCACCAACCTCGTTTATTGGTCTTAAGGGTTGCGTTATCCACCAGCTGCAATCCTTGGTATATACGGCAATGCTTATATCCTTGATCAGAGCATTTAGATCCTGAAGGAATTTACTGGCATCTACCAGGCGGTTGGTTTTGCCAAACAGGTCATTATATGTTGAAAGAATCGAATCGGTCCCCCATATAGGCTGAGCATTATGCCTCCAGTCTGCATATGAATATGCTTTATCCATCTCTTCGGCAATAAAGTGATCTTCGGGCAGTTGCTTCAAGTAAGCGACATCATCCTCAATACGGTCTACCAGACTATTGAGACCGTAACAAAATGAAACCATGTCCTTAATCAGGAAAATATTATCCAAGGCTCCCTGCATTTTGTGTGCAGCTTCCAAAGATTGATTGGCGGTATTATTCCCAGTAATAATAAATTGCATTTTCAATGGGCTGTTCAGGTTTTTACCACTTTGGGATTGCACCTTGTTACTGATATATAAAAAATAACTTTGGCCCGGTAGGTACCCTGCTGCCGGTGCTTTTACACTAATAGTGCAATTATCACTACCCATGCCAACCTCAACCGGGCACCGTTTCCCCTCCTGGTCTTTAACAAATACGAAATCGTCGTTTACCGTATCTATTTTTAAGGGGGCATTGAATTTAACCTGCCAGGTCTTATCACTGGCTACGCCGGTTTGAGTATACCAGCCTGTGGTGTTCAGTGTTGCCGCATCAGAAGTGAATTGCTCAACATTGGGCAAGCTCTCAACAACGCTGTAGTCTGCTATTTGATTACCAGCAAGATAGATGGTTGATACGGTATTAAGACTGCTCAAAGCTTCAATATTATTGATCCGGTTATTTGACAGGTTAATACTACTGAGTTTGGTCAAGTTACTTAACGGTCTGAGATCCGTTATCTGGTTGGATGAAAGATCGAGCTCAGATATATTGTTCAGCGTTTGCAGTGGATTGATATCGCTGACCATGTTGCCGGATATATTAAGGCTTTGCAAAACAGAAAGGTCTTGCAAGGGGGTCAGATCATTAATCTGGTTGTTTGAAATCTCCAGAGAGCTTAATTGCTTCAGGCTTTGCAACCCTTCAATGCTTGTGATTTTATTATTGGAAATATTGAGTTCGGTCAAATTACCGAGTTTACCCAGCTCATTTATCAGATTATTTGGGTCGTTCACAACATAAAGGTGCCGGATGTTATCAGCGGTTACTGCTGTTTCCCCCAGTTTATTATTTTTTAAATTTAATGAAAGCAACTTGGAGAGGTTTCCAAGTATGCCGTCCAGCTGTGTTGTTATATCGTTAAAGGCCAGTGACAACTCTTCTAAATTAACCAGGTATTGCAGTGGACTAAAATCTTTTAATTTAACCTCGTCCAGGTCCAGCCATTGTAGCTGGGTGAGTTCTTGTAAAGGGCTGATATCTGTAATGAGGTTGTCCCAAGCATACAGACCTTTAAGGTTCTTAAGATTCTGGATTCCCTCCAGGCTGGTGATTCCCCGGCTAAATATGGACAACTCATAAATGCTTTCAACATCGGTTTCGATTATTGGGCCTTCGGGTTTGTTTATTTCTTCCCTAACAACTGCTTCAAGATTAGGATCAGTAAAGGTAATGACTGAATTGATTTGGAATGTTCTATTATATTTTGTGGCATAGTCTTTTGCTTTAGATGGGTCAAAGCCAATAATCTTTGTTCCAGCGGGAATTGTATCGGGACTATCATATATTTCTGTTGTTGCTGATTCAAATGTCATACTAGTTAAGGCTGTACACCAATAAAAAGCCCCTTCGCCGATACTTGTTACCCTTTGAGGAATGGTTATACTGGTCAAGCCTGTGCAAACACGAAAAGCCTGTCTACCGATACTCGTTATTTCTGGAGGAATAGTTATGCTGGTTAGGGCTGAACAACTTTCAAAAGCATATTGGCCAATACTTGTTACTCTTTGCGGAAGGTCTATATCGGTTAACTCCGTACAATAGGAGAAAGCTGAGTCGCTTATCGTAGTCACATTTGGGGGAATAGTTATACTTTTTAAGCCTCTGCAACTGTAAAAAGCATGGGGACCGATACTGATAACTCCCTGTGGTATGTTTATACTGGTCAAGCCTGAACAATAAGAAAAAGCACCGTAGCCGATACTGGTTACTTCTGGCGGAATATTGATACTTGACCGGGCACCAGGACATGCTACTAAAATAGTCTTTGCTTTATTAAAAAGCACACCGTCTAAACTTGTGTATTCCGAATTATTTATATCTACATTGATGCTGTTCAAGCATCTGCAACCGAAAAAAGCACCATCACCTATACTCATTACGCTTTCTGGAATGGTTATACTTTTTAAACCTGAACAAAGCGAAAAAGCTGTTTGTTCTATACTTGTTACTCCTTGCGGTATAGTTATACTGGTTAAGCCCGAACAAAGCAAAAATGCCGTTCGACCGATACTCGTTACACTTTGCGGAATGGTTATACTAGTTAAGTTTGAGCACCTTTCAAAAGCATTCTGGCCTATACTCGTTACTCCCTGTGGTATGGTTACACTGGTTAAGCTGTAGCAACACTGAAAAGCATATTGGCCTATATTTGTTACAGTAGCTCCACCCAATGTACTTGGTATGGTAACATCTCCTCCAGATCCGGAGTAATTCGTAATCGTGGCTTTGCCATCTGTTACAGTATAGGAATAATCCTCCTCCTGTGCCGCTCCTGCCTGACTGCTGCAACATAATAAAATAACTATTATCAATGTACTAAAAATAGTTTTTTTGCAATTCTTAAGTATTAACATTAAATATCCTTCTTTCATACTCTTTGTCTCAATACTTGAGCAAACATTGGCACAACTTCCTTGCAAATCTCCGAACCTATCCACCTGTCCCCATCTGAATTTTGTCCACTTACCCAGGTATGTATATGGTAAAATGCATGCGGCAGGTTTGTTTTAGAGCTTTAATACAAAATAGAATTCTTCCTGTTTTTCATCGCTGGTTTTGGCCCCTGGCCATGGAGATGGGGCTCAAACTGCAAAAACTCACTGAGGACAGCAGTAAAATCATTAACCGCCACTCCTTCCAATCCCCATTTTTGGATATTTTCTAATAACAATCTCCCTTAACTTGGGGTCATCTTCCACGACCCATGATTTTAAACATTGCTATCCTCCTGTTTTTAAGCATGTTGAAAACGGGCTAACTCAGTTGATTTTATTGTATCATTGATTTTTCAGTCCACTAAGATATAGAATATTGATTATACGCAAAAATGTTATAAATATGCATTAGCTTGCATAAATATACCGCTCAGCATCCTTAAAAGCAACCGTAGGGAGCATCAGGAGTGCCCCCAGGGTGCGTTTTTAATAGCGACCAGCCCGTTTCTAGCTTACAAAAATGTAAGAATCTCTCGCGTTTTGTTAGCTACTTAAATGGAACCGCCGTCTTGAACTATGTCATTATAGTAAGGAGAGAAATCCGGACGGGAGGTTACTATTTATCTCCGCTTTTGTGGCGAGATGGAGGTTAAAATGAATGAGTGGGAGCACGGCTATTATCTGACATATGCTATTGAATACCAAGGGTGAATACCAGGTTGTTATGCATTCGGATTTTGCTATGTAATTCAGGACGCTCACCTTTTGCTGCGAGGAATTATTATACATATCATTTTTTTATTCATATATGCTGGGGTAGGTTGTAAATTCAGACAATGGCATTGGTCTTAATAAATTTGTCACTGTCTATCTTTGCCATTCAAAAAGAAACAACGAATATAGTAATATTGAATTGTATTTAAATTGGGAGGCAAAGATA
>Ga0123330_1002673_pt1 | contig 15586 bp, 10 predicted proteins | sample BioC13SIPDNA_2_FD_89704 | JGI IMG/M metagenome (GOLD analysis project Ga0123330, IMG submission 89704) | Anaerobic biogas reactor microbial communites from Washington, USA - Biogas_R2_A C13 SIP DNA | ecosystem: Engineered > Bioreactor > Anaerobic > Unclassified | place: Washington, USA... | reverse complement strand
TCCAGCATGGCGAAATCGTTGCGCTCGCTGATTCCCAGAATCGCGGCGACCCGTCCCCCTTCCGGTTTCTTCATCCCGCCATTTCTCCGCCGATCGGCCCCGATCCTGTTAAGATAAGAGCTCGGTGCCCGGGCAGTAAAACGCCACGGTTTGAGGAGTCTGATGCCATGAAAAAGATAGTGTCGCTATGTGCTTGGGGGATTCTGGCCGCGCTGACCGCGTTCCCGGCCCTGGCCCAAAATGCACCAACTCGGCCGTCCGCCAATTCTGCAACCCCATCGAGACCGACGATTCCCGTCTGGCCCGGGACGGCGCCGGGGTCCGAGGATTGGACCCATAGCGAACGGGTCACCGAAGGGCCCGGGGGCTCGAAGGTGTATGCGAACGTCGTCCATCCCACCCTCACGGTCTATCTTCCGGAAAAGGCCGGGGCGAACAGGACGGCCGTCATCCTCTGTCCGGGGGGCGCCATGCGCATGCTGGGGTTCGCCGAGCCGGAACGAACCGCCGAATGGCTGAACTCCAAGGGCATCGCGGCCTTCATTCTCAAGTACCGGGTCGTGCCGGACGCTTCCGCCGGCATTGTGCGTTCCGCCGGATCGCAGCAGGCGGGAATCCCGCAACGAAAGATGCCGATGGGGATGGGGAAGGAACTCTCTTTCAGGGAAATCCTGGACCGGCGCGGCAACGCCAACCCGGTGCCGGATGATCAGGAACATCTCAAGGTCATCCGGATGGCGATTGCGGACGGCCGGCAGGCGATCCGCATCCTCAGGCGCGACGCGGCCAACTACGGCATCGATCCGCAACGGATCGGCATCCTCGGGTTTTCAGCGGGCGGAGGGGTCGCCATCGGGACCGCCGCGACGGAATCCCCGGACGCTTACCCCGATTTTGCGGCCACCATTTATGGCCCGTCACTGGTCGATGTTACCGTTCCCCCGCAGGGGGCCCCCCTGTTCATCGCCGTGATGGATGCTCATTTCAACGTGACCAACGGATGTGCGGCGCTCTTCGCCCTGTGGAAGGAAGCGAACCGTCCGGTGGAATTCCACGTCTACGACCATGGATCCGGCCCAGCGTCGGGAATGCCGGTCGCGACATGGACGGACCGTCTCTATGACTGGCTGGTTGCCCGGAAACTGGTGACGGAATAGAGAGGCGTTCCATTCCGTCAGTTTCCTGATGGTCGGGGAGTGTGCCGGAGCGGAATCTGCAGACAGAAGCCGCAGGTTCCGCTCCGTGCAGTTTTGTTCGGGATCGATCTATTCCCAGCCGGTCGGCGAATTGTAAGGCGCCATGATGCCGACGGCTTCGATTTCGTGTATCTTCCCGCCCCAGATCTTGTAGATATGCATCGATGGCATGTCAAACGGCTTTTGGTTGGACATGTCGGATTCGGATCGGTCGGGGTTGTTCACGATCTTGAATTTCTTCTGCGTCATCGGATGGTGAAAGTGGGAGAAACCGATAGCCAGTCCCGTAACGGTGTCGGCGATGTCCACGCGGCGGTTATCGATCGACTCGATGTACTGGAACGTTCCGGAGCTGATCTGGGTCGTGCAGTCCTGCATCCCCGACAGGCCCGGCTTTGGCGCCGCCGTCCCGGGAATGCTGGTGCCTCCCAGCGCGGGACCGCCGGACGGCGCGGTGCGCATGCCGTTCTCGTGCCGCTGGCAATCAGACGCAAACGGGGCGAGGTGGCCGTTGTTGTTATCGAGCGCATCGTAATAGGACTTCGCGATGTAGATCATCCGCCCGTGCGAATCCGCGTATTCATACGGCACTTCCAGGAGCAGAGCCGGACGGTGCTTTTTCAGATTCGGGTTGTCGGGATTCCCCATGGGGTTGTTTTTATCCAGTACCACGACCAGGTGCTCGGCTTCGACGATTTTGCCGTTGACCAGCTTGAGCCGGAAACCGACCTGCGCGGGCGTTTGGCCATTCCCCATGACCACCAGGCCGCCGACCTGCTGGTTGATCGGATCCGCGGCCATGATCTTGTAGTCGGTCGGCAGGGAAGAGGCCGTCTTCCACAAGCCCTCGCCCGGTTTGATCCTTTTCACGTTCTCGACCATTTTTACATCACCGGCAAGGGGCGCTTTCGCCGGATCGTGTGCCACCATCGCGGCCAGGTAATCATCGGCTACTTTCAACAGCGCGGCGCGGTCGAGTCCGGCGGCGGGCAGCGTCGCCGCCGTTGCCAACAGCGCAAGGACGACCATCCACAGACAGCTCGTCATTTTCCTCATTGGTATCAGCTCCTGGTAACAAGTTTTTTGGAATAAGAATTCACCCTACATGCTGGTTGCGGCGCCGCAGCGCCACGGCCCAATACTGTATCACAGGTATACCCCGCATCTTTCATCAATTGCACTGAAAGATGAGGCTGATGGACCGGCGCCGGGGGCATGATCGGGGCGGGCAGGGCTGGCGGATGGATCCGGAAATCGCCGGGAGGTTCGCATAGCTCCAACGGCCGGCTCGAGGCCCGCGGCGCCCTCGCTCTCAGCGGCGGCGAACCCCGGCTGCGCCCAGTACGATGTTCCTGTTCATAAACCACAGAGTACCTGTAGGAATTACGGAGAGGCAATTGCAAGAAATCCATTTTTCTTGCTGCGATGCCAATGGAGCACCAAATTCCCCCAAGCTCTCGTCGCCTTCCGCTGGAGTTCCTCAAATCCCGGACATACGCTATTATTGCACTAAGGATTTCGTAGAGCGATTGGGGATCCTGAAGAAACCTGGAAGAAACCCTGGACACCCACAGAATGAGGGAAAGCAAATCATGGACATCCACCATTTCGGAAAAAGAGTGAATGTCCAGGACTTGGTTCATCGGTCGGGAGCTGTGGATGAGAACCCCGCGCGGGAGTTTTGGACTCCCAAGGATTGGGGAAGAAGGTGGGTGTCCAGGATTTGACGGCTGGTGTAAAATGGGGGTGTCCAAACCCGCACGATTTTGAGTCAAAGGGAGCCGATGGATACACTAGATGCCGATCCCGGTCTACGCGAGGCGTTGTCGGTTATGAGGCAGTTCCTGTCGGATGTGGTCTCCCCCGTGCAGGCGGCCGATGCTGTGACCGATCTCATGGGGCGCGCGCCCGAGACTGCCTCGACTGAAATCATCCACTGGATCTCGACCCGCATCGCGAGGGCGCAGGGCGCGGACGTTTCCATGGCCGACTACGTCTATCATGCTGTGAGCAAACTCCGATACCTCTCCCATCTTGAGCTGATTCCCGCCGCCCGTCTCGATCCCTGGATAGCAAGGGTGGGGCGGCTATTGGTAGATTATTGCCCGCAGGAGGAACGCGCGGCGCTACGCGAGAACCTGGAGTACTTGGCCCTCGGGCAGGTGGACCTCGAGGCGCCGGCCGATCTGATCCACCGCCACGTGTATCCTCTAGGCGTGGGAGAGGCGGCGGAAGGGACGGACGCACGCCTCCGGCGCATAAGCCTGCTCGAAAAACGGCTGGCGGAGGCCGTCCGTGACCCCGCACCCCCCCGTGCGGCCCCCGAGGAGGAGGAGGAAGACGCCGTCCCGCACCTGATCGCCAACGCCATCACCCACGTGCGCGACAGCGGGGAACTCGAGCGGCTCCAGGAAAACCTGCGCGCTCTGGGGATCGAGGCGGGAACGGACCAGATCTTCCGCAGGCTGGGCCAGAGCCTGCCGGGGTGGATGATCGCCACCACCGGGGATGGAGCGGTCGATTCGCGCAACCCCGCCGTGGAGGCGATGCGGCAGCTCATCCGCCTGGCCGAAAGCCGCTGGGATGGCTACCGGCGCTTTCAGGATATGGTGCAGGCTGCGGTGGAGCAGTTCAATACAGGTTCGCTCGCCCGGGCGGCGACCATTTTCGACCTTGCCCTGGAAATCGGTTCGAGCGGAAGTGTGGAAGCGGATGCGGTGGCTGGCGTGCGCGCAACGGCGCACGCTTCCCTCAGCCTGGACCAGGTGCGCGCTCTAGCCCGGGAGCGCGACCGGCGCCCGCTGCTGGTCAGGGTGTTCAACTTTTTCGACGAGTTTTCCCCGGCACGGCTGCTCGAGCGGCTGCGCACGGAAGAACAGCGGGACCGGCGCAGGCTCCTGCTCGACCTGCTGGCGGTGCACGGGGCCCCTGCCCGTCGGCTGGCGTTCGAACTGCTGGGGGAGAAGGGGTTGGACTTGAGCGCGGACTGGCATTTCGCCCGTAACCTGGTTTGCATCCTGACGCTCATCCCCTCCTCCGGCGAAGTCCCCCCGGGGGAGGAAATCGCGCGGGTGGAGGCACTGGCACGCCTGGAGTTGCCGGCTCCGCTGGTGCGCGAGGTGGTCAAGCTCGCGGGGCAGGCTCCCTGCCCGGAAGCGGAGACCCTGCTCTTACGCCTTGCGGATGAGCTGGAGGAGGCGGCTGCCGGGCGACCGCAGATGCTGTCGCTGCTGGACCGGACCATCTACGCCTTGGCGCAGCAGGGAACCCCGAAGGCCAACTTGCGGGTGGTCCGGCACGGGATAGGGGGGAGTTCAAAGTTGGGGGAGACCGCGGCACGGCTGGCTTACCTAGGCAGCCAGGACCTTGGTGAGGACCGCGAAACCCTCTCCCTGCTGCTGAAGACGCTCAAGAACGCCAAGCCGAAGCGGATCTTCGGCCTGACACTGCAGAAGAACGAGATGCTGGTGCTGGGCGTCATCCGGGCGCTTTCTTCCACTCCCGACCCGGCCGTGAAGCAGCTGCTCGGGATGATCGCATCGCGCTATGCCGAGGAGCGGTTTGGGAAGGTGGCGGCGGAGACGCTGAGGGGGTTCAATGTGGCGGATAGGACGTCGGAACGCACCCTCGCCGGTGACCTGGAGCTTTTCGGGTTGCCCGACCTGCTGCGGCGACTTGCCGGGCTGAAGGCGACGGGGACGCTGGTGCTGCGCAATCCAAAGGGAACCCCCATCGGAACCTTGGGCTTGGTTTCGGGCGGACTCCAGAGCTGCACGGCGGGGCGGCTCGAGGGGGTGGAGGCGGCCTGGCAGCTGCTGGAGCGGCCGGCGCCCGGGACATTTTCCTTCCAGGGGCGTAAGGAAGACGAGGACACTCACCTACCGGAAGGCGGACAGGGAGCGAAAGGGGGTGTCCACGACCTGCAGGAGGTGCTGGCCGAGGGGATGCGGCGTTATGACGAGCTGCAGCGGGCGCGGGCGCTCGTGCCTGATTTTGCCCTGCTCCGGCGCAAGGGACCTGAGCCACTTCCGGAGGAGGATCCGGGGGCGAAAGCCCTGGCGGCGCAGATCTGGCCCCGGACGGCCGATGGGGTTACTCCCGAGGAGTGTGAGGCCGCATGTGCCGCAGATGCCTACCAGGTCCGCCGCCTGCTCGCCCGCTGGGTGGAGGAGGAGATCCTGGACGTCAATTAGCAAGCCGGCGGAAAATGTGGACACTCTCCTGTTCAAGGTGTGGACAGCGACACAATCCGGGAGCCCGAGAAAGGGACGGATGGTCTGTCAAGCAAATCCTGGACATCCACTCTTTGACTCGGAACGCAATCCTGGACAATCACATTGGCTGTTTGCGTCTCCAATCAGTGGATGTCCACAATTAGGGGAGACATGCCTCATATCATCGTGAAGCTCTATCCGGGGAGGCCGCGGGAGGTGCTTGACCGGCTGGCCGAAAGATCGCAGCGGATGTTATGGAGATCGCGGGGTGCGAGAGAAAGGCGGTGTCGGTGGTTTTAGAGGAGGTGCCCTAGGCGGAATGGGCCGAACGCGTCTGCCGCCCCGATATCTTGGATAAGGCAGGGTCTCTGGCTATAAAGCCCGGCTACAACCCGTTTGACTGACCGCTGCCAGTCATCGGATCTCCCGCAAGGATGCGGGTTTCCCGTCAACGGATGGTTGACCGGAATTCCACAATCGGTGGATGTCCACTCTTGAGGCGAATAAGTGGGTGTCCACAATTTTGGCCATTCCGTGGATGTCCAGGATTGCGTGGCTGCGGGTGGCGGAGAGGGTGGGATTCGAACCCACGGTAAGGTTACCCCTACACACGCTTTCCAAGCGTGCTCCTTCAACCACTCGGACACCTCTCCCGGTCGCGCGTGCCGGCGCGGATGCCGGCGGGAGTGTAGATTGTATGTCGCCCCCGCCCCGGCCGCAAGTCATTAAAAGAGTTTTTCTCCCGGGCGTCCGCCTTTGGTATATGCTTGGGGCGAGGCGGCCGGCTCACCCGGCGCGCATTGCCTATGAACGACCAGCCCGGATTCCAGAAAACTCCGGACGATCTCCGGACACGGCGTTATGTGCTCGGTGCGATAATTTTCCTTGCCCTGGCACTCGTGGCGACGCACACCTTCCTGCACCGGACATCGGTTGGCAGCCAGCGTTTCATAGGGATGACGTGGATCGTCTATACAGGGACCTTCCTGGCGCTGCTGGCGCTGCTGGTTTTGGCCACGATCCTGGGGCGCAACCTTATAAAGCTTTATTTCGAGCGCCGAAGCGGGCGGCTTGGCAGCGGGTTCAAGACCAAGCTGGTGCGCACCTTCATCGGTCTTTCGCTCCTTCCGGCGCTGCTGCTGTTCCTTTTGGCTTACACCCTCATCAGCTCCTCCATCGAGAAGTGGTTCCGGGCGCCCACGGCGCAGATGATGGACAAGAGCCGCATTCTGGCCGAGCAGTACTACGCCGAGGCGGAGGAGCGGGCTAAGCATTTCGCCGGCAGCATTGCCGGCCACCTCCATTCCGACGAGGGGATCCTGGCCGGGCCGGGTGAAAAGACAACCCTCCGCCTTCGGGAACTGGCCACGGAATTCGCCGTCGGCGCCATCGAGGTTTACCGGTCTGACGGCCGGTTGGCTGCCACTTCCGGGCCGGCGCTCTCCCCCGCCGCGCATGGGGAGATTCGCGCGCACCTGGTCCGGCAGGCGCTCCAGGGGACGCCCGGTTTCGGTGTTCATCGGGTCGATCCCAACGATCCCTGGAATGAGATCAGCTACGCTACGGCCCCCATCACCGGCTCCGAAGGTCGGACGGCAGGGGCGGTCCTGACCGAAAGCCTGCACCCGACTAGCGCCCAGACCTGGGCGGATGTGGTCATGGACGCCTACCAAAAGTACGGGCAGCTGGAGCGGGAGCAGAGCTCGCTCCGCTTCAACATCCTCCTCATCCTGGTGCTGGCGACGTTACTGATCGTCTTTGCCTTCGCCTGGTTCGCTCTCTACCTGGCCAAGCGCATCACCGTGCCGATCCAGGCGCTGGCCGAGGGGGCGGCGGAGGTAGCCGCGGGGAACCTCGGGCATAGGGTCGAATGCCAGGCGTTCGACGAGTTGGGGAGCCTGGTGACCCGGTTCAACCTGATGACTGCCGACCTCGAGGAGAACGAGCGCCGCATCCGGGCGGCACAGGAGAACCTGAGCCGCACCAGCCTTGAAAACGAGGCCCGCCGCCGTTACATCGAGACTATCCTGCAGACGATTGCCACCGGGGTGATCGCCCTGGATGCGGGCGGCCGGGTCAGGACCATGAACCAGGCTGCGCTCAGGATGCTGGGGATCGCGCCGCCCGGGGAAAGCGCCCCCTTGGAGGAGGTGGTCGCCCCTCCGGTGTGCGGCGCGCTCCGCCAGCTGCTCCGGAAGGCGGAAGTGCTTGGGACAGAGGTCAAGAACATCGAGCTGGCGGCCCCGGGGGGAACGCGGCAGCTTGCGGCCACGGCGACGCCCCTCGTGGATGGCGACGGCGCGCGCGCAGGCTGGGTGGTGGTGCTTGATGACATGACTGAATTCCTCCGGATGGAGAAGATAGCGGCGTGGCAGGAGGTTGCCCGCCGCCTGGCCCACGAGATCAAAAACCCCCTGACCCCTATCCAGCTCTCTGCCGAGAGGATCCTGAAGAGGTACAGACAGCTCGCTCCCGACGACTCGCAGGGGGCTGCCGGCCGGGAGGAATTCGGCCGGTTCGACCGTCTCCTCGAGGAGGGTGTCAAGGTTATCATCCAGGAGGCGGGATCGCTCAAGAGCCTCGTTGACGAATTTTCCCGCTTCGCCCGTCTTCCAGAGGTGCGGCTCGAGGACGCGGACCTGAACGGTATCCTTGAGCAGACGCTGCAGATCTACGATGACCGGATGCAGGGAGTGGAGGTGCGGAGGGAGTACGGAGAGATCCCGACGCTCCGGCTCGACCCAGAGCAGATGAAGCGGGTGTTCATCAATCTTTTCGATAACGCCCTGGAGGCTCTCGCGCGCAAGGATGAGTCCCGGCTCCCCTCCTCCGCTGCCGGAGTAGGTATTGATGAGCCCAGGACGACCGCCTGCGCATCCGGACTACGTACGGGGGAGGCACCGACCGACCTGGAGGGTTTGGGGCCGGACCAGAAACCTTCCGGGACGGCGGGTTCGACCGGCGGAGAGAAGATCCTCCAGGTCCGCACCTCCTGGGATCGGGTGCGGCAGCGGGCGCGGGTGGAGATCGGCGACAGCGGCGGCGGCTTTCCCAAGGAGTACCGGGACAGCGTTTTTCTCCCCTATTTCTCGATTCGGAAGGGAGGAACCGGTCTGGGCCTCGCCATCGTGCGCCAGATCGTGTCAGACCACGGCGGGGAAGTGCGGGCCGAGGCGAACCGCCCTTTCGGCACGAGGATTGTCATCGATCTGCCCCTGGTCCGGGACTGAAAAGGCATTTGGGGCCGGACCACAAGCGGGAAATGCGCCGGCCGGGAAGCCTCCGGGACGGCGGGTTCGAGCAGTGAAGGGAAGATCCCCCTGGTCCGAGCTTCGTGGGACAGGGAGAGGCGGCGGGCGCGGGTGGAGATTGGCGACAGCGGCGGCGGCTTACCCAAGGAGTACCGGGACAGCGTTTTTCTCTCCCGGTTTCCCTGTTTGCAAGGGGGCGTGGTCCGGGACTTGCTCTCGTGCGCCGGATGGGTCGGACCATCTGGCATCGTGGCTGGTCGTGGTGGAGAAGCACTGATGGGGGGGGGGGGAACGTTTCCTTCGGCGCGGGGATCCTCATCGCTTTGCCCCTGGTCCGGGACTGAAAAGGCATTTGGGGACGGACCACAAGCGGGAAAGGCGCCGGCCGGGAAGCCTCCGGGACGGCGGGTTCGAGCAGTGAAGGGAAGATCCTACCGGTCCGCACCTCGTGGGTCCGGCTGCGCCGATGGGTGCGGGTGGAGATCGGCGACAGCGGCGGCGGCTTACCCAAGGAGTACGGGGACAGCGTTTTTCTCTCCCGGTTTCCCTGTTTGCAGGGGGGCGTGGTCCGGGACTTGCTCTCGTGCGCCGGATGGGTCGGACCATCTGGCATCGTGGCCGGTCGTGGTGAAGAAGCACTGGTGGGGGGAACGTTCTCTTCGGCGCGGGGATCCTCATCGGTTTGCCCCTGGTCCGGGACTCACCACCTTGCGCCGGATAGGTCGGACCATCTCCCATCGTGGCCGGTCGTGGTGAAGAAGCACTGGTGGGGGGAACGTTCTCTTCGGCGCGGGGATCCTTATTGATTTGAGCTTGGTCCGGGGATGAATCGGGGTCAGAATAGGCAGCTATGGTGCATGCGGCGGTATTGATTGTAGACGATGAACTGGGGGTGCAGACCTCGCTCCGGGGGATCCTCGAGGACGCCGGGTTCGAGCCGGAGGCTGTTTCGAGCGGGGAAGAGGCGCTCGAGCTCCTCACCGGACGGGAATTCGCCGTGGTGCTCCTCGACATCTGGCTGCCCGGCATGGACGGGTTTGAGACGCTGTCCGAGATACGGCGCCTGGCGCCGGAAACGTCCGTCGTCATGATCTCAGGGCACGGGTCGATCGAGGCGGCCGTGCGCGCCACTAAGTTGGGGGCGTACGACTTCATTGAGAAGCCGTTGTCACTCGAGAAAACCGTCCTGGTGGTCACGAACGCCGAGAGGCAGTATCGGCTGGAGCGGGAGAATCGCCTGCTGCGGGCGGAGGTTGAGCGCAAGTACGCCATGATCGGCGATTCGGTGCCGATGCAGGCGCTGCGGCAGCAGATTGCCTTCGCTGCGCCGTCGAACGGCCGGGTGCTGATTTCGGGGGAGAACGGTACCGGGAAGGAGCTGGTGGCCCACCTGCTCCACCTGCACAGCCTGCGGCGGGATAAACCCTTTGTGGAGATGAACTGCGCCGCCATCCCGGAAGAACTCATCGAAAGCGAGCTCTTCGGGCACGTGAAGGGGGCGTTTACGGGCGCGGGCGGGGACAAGGAAGGGAAGTTCGTTCAGGCCGACGGCGGCACGATCTTCCTGGACGAGGTCGGTGACATGAGCCCGAAGACCCAGGCGAAGGTGTTGCGGGTGCTCGAGCAGCAGAGCTTTTCCCCGGTGGGGAGTAACGCGACGGTCCGGGTGGACGTGCGCGTCATTGCCTCTACCAACAAGAACCTGGAGCGGGAGATCGAGCGTGGGAACTTTCGCGAAGACCTCTACTACCGGCTCAACGTGATTCCCTTCGAGATTCCCCCGTTACGGGAGCGGAAGGAGGATATTCTGCCGCTGGCGGCTCATTTCCTGGATCAGTTCGCGCGCAAGTACCGGCGCAAGCCGCCGGCCCTGGGGAAGAAGGCGATTGCGGTGCTCGAATCATACGACTGGCCGGGAAATGTGCGTGAGCTGCGTAATATCATGGAGCGCATCGTGATCATGACCCAGCAACCGCGCATCGATGTGTGCGACCTGCCGGAGGCGATGCTTGGGCGGGCGCTCTCCGCCGCGCCCGCCCCGGAGGACGACTCCACGCTCCACGCTGCCCGGGAGCGGTTCGAGCGCGATTTCATCCTGCAGAAGCTCGTGGAGCACAGGGGGAATATCAGCCGGGCGGCCGAGGCGCTCGGGATCGAGAGGAGCAACCTCTACCGCAAGCTCCGCCAGCTGGGTATCCCCTGGTCCGGCCGTGACACCGACGGACCCGAATAGCCAAAAATCAAAATCCAATCCTGGACACCCACAATGTTCGGCGGCCCTGTCCAGTTGATGGATGTCCACAATTGATGCAGCTGGGGGGATAGACGCGGGTTCGTGGTTCTCCTTGGGCCACCCCAGCAGGACCGCGAACACCTGGGCGTGGTTTTACGGTGTTTCGTGCCCCGGGGAGAAAGCGCCGATCTGCCGGAGTGCCTCGTAGACGGCGATGGCAACCGAGGAGGAGAGGTTCAGACACCGGACGTTCGCGGTGAGCATGGGGATCCGTAGAGTGTGCTCCCGGTTTTCCGCCAGCAACTCGGGGGGGAGCCCGCGCGATTCGGAGCCGAAGACCAGGCAGTCTCCGGGTTGGTAGTCCACGTCCGTGTAAGCCCGTTCCGCCTTTGAGCTGAAGTAGAGGAAGCGCGCGGGGCCAAGCACACACCGCAACTCTTCCAGATCCTTTTCCCGGCGGAGGTCGACGTGGGGCCAGTAGTCCAGCCCCGCTCGCTTCACCGAGCGGTCGTCGATGCGGAAGCCGAGCCGACCTACCAGGTGCAGCGGCAGCCCGTTTGCCGCTGCCAGCCGGGCGATGTTGCCGGTGTTAGGATGGATCTCCGGCTTAAAGAGCGCGATGTGGATCATGGCGGATAAAGGATAACGCGATCCGCCGTGCTCTCAAAGCGTCATCATGGACCGTCTAGACGCCACCCTCTCCGATGATTGTGGGCACCCGCCGATTTGCCCGAACACCTTTTGCCGCATCCCGGAAATCCTGGACGTCCACTCATTGGGGACATGAGCTGGAATCGTGGACAACGCGCAGGGTTTCAATCCTCCCACTGACGGGCGGTTCTTTGCAGGGGCGCTTTTGCGACGGGAGACCGGGCTCCCCGGTGGCGCCTCGGCTTTCCCCCTTCACTCCTATCCAGGCGGAGGCTGTCTGGGAATTCCGATCCTGGCGCGGAGGTGAAACGCACGGCGGGCATGGGGGCCGGGAAAAGATGTTGGTGTAACTCCGCCTTTTCTTATAAGCTGATACTTTCATAATAAAAGGGAGCCATGGACGCTTCGGCCGAAATCAGGAAGAAGTTGGCCGCCCTCATCGGGCACCTGGTCACGCGCTGCATCCGCGAGGCGCGGATGATCCCGGCGGTGCTTCACCGCGAGGAGGTCATCAGCATCATCGTCGACGACCCGGAACGGTTCGCCCGCCTGGTCCGGGAGGAGCATGCGGACCAGGCCGAACTCTCAAGGGAGAATTTGACCGTTAAACTGGACGCGGTGTCGGAGCTTGCGAAGCTCGATCGGTTGGAGATCTTCGACCGCTCCTTCTGGGACGGGCCGGAAATCGATCTTACCCCGATCCTGGACTTGACCCACCAGCTGACCCGAACCTTCGCCGTATACTTGGGAAACGCGGCGACCTTGTTTGACCGGGAATTCGAGGCGTTCATGGTCAAGTTCCGCCGTTCGCTGTCGGAAGCGGGCATGACCTTGCGCGCGGTCGATTTCACCCCTGAAGACATGGCGATATTCGAAGAGACGGCGATCGGCTACATTGCGGCCGGAGAAGGGCTACAGGCGTTCACCTACGAAAAGCTGCTCAGTTCGCAGATCATGATGCGGCAGGTGGTCAACCTTCCCGAGGGCTACCTGCTGCGGGAGCGGATGTTTTGGCGCTGCCTCGGGGATGCTGCGCTCGCTCCTGCGTTGATCCGGTTCGTGATCCGGATTTCCTACATTAGTCAGGGGACCTGGGAGGATATGATCCCCGCCCTCCTCGGTATCATCCGCGAGTCGGGGAACGATGCGGCCCTGCGCCTCGTCGTGGACGCCGCGGAGAAGGACGTGGTTTTCACCTGCAACCTTCTCTGCCGGTCCTACGATGAGATCCGCCGCCTGGATGCGGGGCGCCGGCGGCAGGAGATAGCGGCCGCCTTGGAAGGCTACCCAGGCAGGGTGGGAGGGTCAGGCGGTTTTCACTAGGTCGGTCAGGTTTAGGTCAGATACTTCCAGAACCGATTTGACCCCTATCCGAGCGCAGGCGCCGTCGTAGATCTGTTTTACGGCCTTCTTGGCCTGCTGCAGCTCCAGAAGCCGATCCTTAACCTTGGCCAATTCTTCGCTGATTTCCCGGTCCAGGGCCTCCAGTTCTTCCTTGGCCATCTGTCGGGTCTGTTCGTATTTTTTCCTCTGTTCTTCTGTCAGCATGAATCCTCCGTTGGACTATCTCAGGTTGAATTTCATGATGATGCGGGTCTGACTCTGCACATTGGAGCCGCCGATGGAAGCGGGCTGGTAACGCCATTTCATCGCGGCGTCCGTGGCTTCCTTGTGAAACATCGTGGGTCCGCTCACGGGGAAGGCCTCGATGACGCGGCCGTTCGCGTCGATCACGACGTCGAGTTCCACCACGGCCGAGGTGCGGGTTTTGACCGCGATTGCCGGATACTTGGGGCTCACCTGGAGGATCGGGACGGCCGGGACCACGGTTCCCGAAACCTGCGGGGCAGCTGTAGCCGCCGTGGTTTGGGTCTGGGCGGGTTGCGGAGCCCTCGGGGCTGCGGGGGCCGCTTTGCCCGGCGCACTGGTGGGGATCATGCCGTCGATGGGGTTCCGGCGCGCGGCGGCAATCTGGTCTGTCCCATGGAGGAGGTTTGGACGTTCATCCCGGGGTGGGGCCGGGACGGGGTCCCCCGCGACGGCAGGGACTGACGACTCCGCCTTGATGGTTGCGGGTGGGAGCGCCGCGACGACGTTCCGTCCGCTCGCCGGCTGCTCGGGTGCAGGGTCCGCCCCTGTTGGGGCGGGCGCAGCGGTTGTCGGCCCCGCGGGAGCGGTGGCGGAATCTGTCACCGCCGGTTCGGAGGATAGGTTTGCCGGTGACTTCCCGGATCCACCCAGTAAGCGGTAGCCGCCAAAACCGATTGCCGCCAGGAGGCACGCAGCGGCAACGGCTAGGGCCGGTTTGTTGCTGCTCACCTTTGTTGTGATCATGAACGGGGCTGTGGGCTTCTGTGCATCGGCCGCAGGATCCGGTTCCGGTTCCGGTTCTGCGGCCTGGGCGGCGAATCCCATCTCAGATTGCGCTTCGAGGGAGGCAGGATCCATCTCCGATTCGGCTTCGAGAGCCGCAAACTCCATGTCCTGCTGGGCCTCGATGACTGCTGGCTCGGATTCCCGAGCAAGTGGGGAGGCAGGGGTGGAGGGACTCGCTGCGTCGGTTGCCTCAGGAGGCTGCATTTCGTGCGGGCCCAATTCCACGGGGGGGAACTCGGCCAGCATGGCATTTGACTCGTTGTAGTTGGCTGGGCGTGTGTCCACCTGATCCGCTTCCGAAATCACTTGTTTCAGAAGATCGGAAACCAGCACGTCCAAATCTTGGGAATGTTCTTGCCTCCGGTCCGCAGGCCGGACGGCGGCCATTTCCTTGTCCAGGAAGTCCAATACCACACTTTCGTAAGTCTGCTTTTCCGGCACGGCTCCGCGCGCCTTATTGCCGCTCATAAAGTCGCTCCACTCTTTCGTCCGGTGAAAAGCACAACAACCCCGCCGGGCGCCACAGGCTTCCACCTCTGTACCCGGTCGCCTGCCTGTATAACTTCTATCGGCAGGTTGCCCATGGACTTCACGGCCGAAATGTTTTTTATCCCTCTCCCGGGATCAACCGGTGGACTGGGAAGCCAATCCTGGACATCCACGAAATGAGGCAAATAGTGGATGTCCAGGATTGGGAGGGTTTCGGAGATGGGTGCTCTCAATCCAATTGAACTGGCGAACGTCCGCAATTTGTACCAGGTGGATGGGAAAATTGGTGGATGTCCACAATTGTGTGTGTCCCATCCTGCATGCTGGCAGTCCCGGCATGTGGCGGGTGCCTTGTTTTTCAGGTGGGCAAGTCGTCGCTTGTGCCCGCGGTGTGATCAGCGCTATAAAGTAGAGAGTTCACCGAACCCTTTTTCCGTCCGAACATCAGGGCCGGCTTTCCGGCCGCGGGTTCTGACGCCTGGAGCCGGCGATATGGATGTCGTGATGCTCTCCCGTCTGCAGTTTGCCATCACCGTAATGTTTCATTACATTTTTCCCCCGCTCACGATCGGGATGGGGGTGTTCCTCGTCTACCTGGAGGCCCGCTACCTTAAGACCCGGGACATCCGCTACGAGACGGCGGCCAGATTCTGGACCCGCATCTTTGCGCTCAATTTCGCCCTGGGGGTTGCCTCCGGCATCGTCATGGAATTCCAGTTCGGCACCAACTGGGCCGTTTACTCGCGCTACGTGGGGGACGTGTTCGGATCGCCCCTGGCGGCCGAGGGGATCTTCGCCTTCTTCCTGGAGTCCAGTTTCCTGGCTCTACTGGTGTTCGGCTGGGACAGGGTTTCGGCCAAAGTCCATTTCTTTGCCACGCTGATGGTTTCTCTGGGGTCGATCCTTTCCGCGCTTTGGATCGTGGTCGCCGGCTCCTGGCAGCACACGCCGGCGGGATTCGTCATCCGTGACGTAGCCACTCCGGCCGGGATCGTTCAAAGGGCTGAAATCACCGATTTCTGGAGCGTGGTGTTCAACCCTAGCGCTATGGAGCGGCTGGTTCACGTGCTGATCGGCGCCCTGATCGTCGGATCCTTCTTCATCCTCAGCGTATCCGCCTACTACCTCCTCAAGGAACGGCACGTTGATTTCGCGCGCCGGTCTTTCGTGCCCGCC
>Ga0123330_1002644_pt1 | contig 15688 bp, 10 predicted proteins | sample BioC13SIPDNA_2_FD_89704 | JGI IMG/M metagenome (GOLD analysis project Ga0123330, IMG submission 89704) | Anaerobic biogas reactor microbial communites from Washington, USA - Biogas_R2_A C13 SIP DNA | ecosystem: Engineered > Bioreactor > Anaerobic > Unclassified | place: Washington, USA... | reverse complement strand
GTACAAGGGCAAGCCGATCACGCTGCGCCTCTGGGGCGACGCCGAGATCCCGGCCAACTCGCCCACCGGCAAGCTGATGGTCGGCTGGTTCCAGGACATCGGCCTGAAGATCAAGTACACGACCGAGGACTACGGCCGGATCACCGACCACATGTACAACTACGTGGACGGCGAGTTCTGTCCCGACTGGGATCTTCTGCTGGGGTACTGGGGCGGCGACTACGACCCGGGCTTCCTGCTCTCCGTCTACACGAGCGCGGAGATCGAGAACTGGAACGACGCCGGCTGGTCCAACCGCGAGTACGACCGCCTTTACAGGGCCCAGGACGCCGCGATGGATCCGCAGGAGCGTCTGCAGATGATCCGCCGCATGCAGGAGATCTGGTACGAGCAGGTGGCCGCCATCGCCTTCGCGTATCCCCGCGACCTCGAGGTCTACAACACCGCGGACTGGGACGGATGGGTCAGGATGCCGGCGGGCAACGGCACGGCGCTGAACATCTGGACCTACCTGGACATCGAGCCACGCCAGGCCGGCGACGAGGGCGGAGGGGCGAACGTGACCGCGCTGGTCGTCGTGCTCGTGGTCGCGGCAGCCGTGGTCGCCGTCCTGACCGTGCTCCTCCTGCGCCGGCGGAGTGCGAGGCGCGTGGAGCAGTGACGATCGGACGGGTCCGCCGAATAACATAAGCGGCTGCCGTCGTGGATACGGAGCTTCGAGGAGCTGTTACGCAGCCTGCCGAAGTATCTGCGGTTTCGTTGACACCCGACAGGCGTCCCCCTAGATTCCACGCACCGATGCGGCGAAGCTGAGGGGCGGTCGTACTCGTGTGGCCCGCGCCGGGGCCACACGTCAAACGAGTTTTGGGGGGCGTCATGAGGTTCTCTTCCGGATCGATGTTTCGCAGGATCGCAGTGGGGCTCGTGGCGATGGCGCTGGTGGTCGCCTGCGGGGCTCTCCTCGCCCCCGCGGGGGCGAGCGGCGAGGCCTCGCCGACGAGCGAGAAGATCGTCTTCAGCTCCGGCTGGACCGAGGATGTCGACAACCTCAATCCCTTCATCGGATACACGCTCACCGCCTACCACATCTTCTGGGAGAACTACGACCGCCTCGTGCGCTACGACCCCGACACCATGGAGCCCGTGCCCGGCATCGCCGAGAGCTGGGAGGTCTCGGATGACGCCAAGACGTGGACCTTCCACATCCGCGACGGGGTCAAGTTCCAGGACGGCGAGCCGCTCACCGCAGCGGACGTCGCCTTCACGTTCAACCTCGTCCTCGACAACGCGCCCAACGCGTTCACGATCTACACCAACCACCTGGAGTCGGTCGAGGCCCCCGACGACCACACCATCGTGATGAAGTGTTCGGAGCCGCGCGGGACCATGCTGCACATGTGGGTGCCGATCCTGCCCGAGCACATCTGGGGCAAGATGCCGGTCGACGACGTCTTCAACAAGTTCGCCAACGAGCCGCCGATCATCGGCAGCGGCCCGTTCCAGCTCGTGGAGCGCAAGAAGGGCACCCACGCCAAGCTCAAGACCTGGGAGGGCTACTGGGGCGGTCGCGCCAACATCGACGAGATGATCATGCACTTCTACACCAACGCCGAGACGCTGGCGTCGGACCTCGAGCTCGGCGTCCTCGACATGACCAACCAGCTCGGTAACGCGGAGTTCGCCAAGTTCGAGAACAAGGAGGGTTTCGGCAGCGAGGTCGCGGTGCACGACATGTACGACTGTCTCGCGATCAACTGTTACGAGGGCAAGTCGCTGGGTCACCCGGTGCTCAGGGACCCGAAGTTCCGTCAGGCGCTCGCCTGGGCGATGGACAACGAGAAGATCTGCGAGGTGGCGTACATGGGCTACCTCACGCCCGCCACCTCGATCCTCCCCAGCGACTTCTGGAAGGAGCCGGTCGACTACCATTGGGAGCCGCCCGCGGACGTCAAGCGCAGCTTCGACCTGGAGAAGGCCAATCAGATCCTCGACGAGGCCGGCTACAAGGACACCGACGGCGACGGCATCCGCGAGTACGAGGGCAAGCCGATCAAGCTTCGTCTCTGGGGAGACCCGGCGGCGGCCTCGGACTCCACCACCATCCGGTTCCTCGCCAGCTGGTTCCGCGACCTCGGCCTCAAGATCGACGTCGAGATGATGGACGCCGGCGCGCAGATGGACCGGCTTTACAACTATGACGGCGACGAGTGGTGCCCCGACTGGGATCTCGCGTCCAGCTACTGGGGTGGCGACTACGACCCCAACTTCCTGCTCTCGGTCTACACCACCGACCAGATCGAGAACTGGAACGACCCCGGATGGTCGAACGCGGAGTACGACCAGCTCTACAAGGACCAGGACGCGGTCACCGACCCGCAGCAGCGGATGGAGATGATCCACCGCATGCAGGAGATCTTCTACGACCAGTGCCCCATGATCCCCACCGGGTACGGCAAGGACCTCGACGTCTACAACACGACCGACTGGGAGGGCTGGGTCAAGATGCCGGGCGGCAACGGCTCGGTCGCCAACATGTGGAACTACCTCAGCGTGCAACCCAAGGGGACGACGGCCAAGGCCTCGACGGGCATGGGCACCGGCGTCGTCATCGGTATCGTCGCCGCCGTCGTGATCGTGGCGGGGGTAGTGGTGCTCGTCCTGCGGCAGCGCAAGCCGCGGCAGATGGAGGAGTGACCGCGCGAGGGTCACTCTGAGTGGGACGGGAGCGGCCGCCAGGGGCGGCCGCTCCCGTCCCCGGGGCGGCCAGCCGGCGCCCCGCCGCTCAGCGCTGCGCCTGCTCTTTGCGCGCGAGCGGGGAGACGTACCCGCCGACCTCGGCGCGGAAACCCACGGAGAGGCGGTTCCAGCCGTTGATCGCCACGATGGCGAGCGTCAGCGCGACGAGTTCGTGCTCGTCGAACTGCTCCCGCGTCTGGGCGTACACCTCGTCGGGGGCGCCGGTCTGCGGAAGCAGCGTCAGCGCCTCGCACCAGGCCAGCGCCGCGCGTTCCCGCTCGCTGTAGAAGGGCGCCTCCCGCCAGGCGGCCAGCACATGCAGTCGCTGCTCGCTCTGGCCGCGGGCGCGCGCGTCCTTGGAGTGCATGTCGAGGCAGTAGGCGCAGCCGTTGAGCTGTGAGGCGCGGAGCTTCACCAGGTCGAGCAGCTCCGGCTCCAGTGTGCTCTCGCCCACGACGTGCTCGAGGCCCAGCATCGCGTGCAGCGCCGCCGGGGAGGTCTTTCCGTAATCGAGTCTCATGATCCGCTCCTCTCTCGTCATCACTCTCTCCCATTCCCGCTGGAGCGAGAGGAGAACGTCGAGGACCGGTGGCCTGCCCCGCCCGTGCTCCGTCACTGCTGTCCGAAGGCGAACTCCTTGGTGCTGACCCACTCCTGGCTCAGCAGCGACCAGAAGTCCAGAGCCAGTCCGTCGAGGACGTACCTGTACGGCATCCAGCCGTAACCGGCGTCGCCCCACTGCTTGCCCCACGAGTTGCGGATGAGGAGGGCGCCGGTGGTCGTCTTGCCGCAGGCGGTGTTCTTGATCTTCCTGGCGTCGTCGTAGCCGACGGCGACGACGGCGTGACCCCACTGCGCCTGCTCGCCGGGGCAGGGGTACGGGATCCCCCCCTTGACGGTGCAGGCGTCGAACGACGGGAAGCCCCAGAAGCCGAACATCGAGGGGATGCCGGCGGCGAGGTAGTCCTTGACGCTGGCGAGCACCGTAGCCGGGGGGACGTTGGCGCCCAGGGGGTCGTGGCAGAAGTACTGCACGGCGCGGTAGTTGTCGCCGAGCGAGTAGACGAAGCTGGGCGGCTCCTTGTCGAAGGCGGGCGTCTTGTCGGTGTAGGGCCAGAATTTCTCCGGCGGCACCCCGCACAGGACGAGTGCGCCCATCGTGGAGCGCAGCCACGCGCCGGTGTCGCCCTTGACCTGCATCAGGTTGCGGGTCGTCTTGTAGACGAACAGGCGTGACCCGTTGAGATGCTTGCCGAAGGCGCGTCGCTGGAAGTACTCGACCACGCCGACGGCGGCGTTCGCCGTGCAGGACCCCAGCGTCTTCTGGTTCTCGATCGGCGAGCACCACGCGCGAAGGTCGACGCTGGGCGGCGCCGCCTTGGGCCTGCCGCTGCGGTCGGGCAGGCCCATGGCCTTGGACATCGCCGCGACCTGGGGCTGGGCGATGGTGTAGTCGCGCAGGTCGGGGCGCGGCGGGAGCCATCCCGTGCCCACGGGTCCCTCTCCATCCGGGACGGCGACTGCGTGATACGTCGCGTACATGACCGTCTCCTCTCCTGCGATCCGGTGGCTGGAGCGACGTCCGCCGGCGGGGTTCGGCGCCGAGCCGGCGGGGGTCGACTCGATGGCCGCTGCGTACCCCGCCTCAGGCGCCGCCGTGCAGGCGGCGCCGTTATGTGTTGCCCGGACATGCTACGCAGGCGGTAGGCGGGCGCCGGTGGATGCGGGGCCACCGGTGGCGCGGTGCTCCCGGCGGACGCGATCCGGCGCCGCCGGCGGCCGTGGCTCTACGGTCGGCTGCCCCTGCTCACACGGCCGTGGGTCTGCCAGGCCGCCGACTCGCCCGGCGACGGCACGCGCAGTCCCCTGCGGCGTCGGTAGACGACGAACGGCCTGAGCAGGTACCAGACGGGCGCGCTCCAGAAGTGGACGAAGCGGGTGAACGGGAACAGCGCGAGGAACAGCCAGGCGACCGTGACGTGGATCTGGAAGACGGCCGGCGCCGTGACGATGTCCTGGACGTCGGGACGGAGCAGGAAGATGCCGCGGAGCCAGATCGAGACCGACTCGCGGTAGTCGTAGCCCGGGCCGAGGACGTTGTAGCCGACGGTGACCAGCGTGCCGAGCGCGATCATCACCCAGAGGAGCGCGATCGCCACCCAGTCGACGACGGAGGTGACGAGGCGCACGCGGAGGTTGCCGGTGCGGCGCACGGTAAGGACGATGAGGCCGATGATGATGAGCACCGCCGCGGTGGTGCCCGCCAGTTTGGAGAAGGTGCTGTAGAGCGGCTCGGACACGCCCAGCGCACTGGTCCACGAGCTGGGCACCAGGAGACCGGTGGCGTGGCCGAGGATCGCGAGGATCGTCCCGTAGTGGAAGAGCGGCGCCCCCACCACCAGCAGGCGACGCTCGTAGAGCTCGGAGGACCGGCTGGTCCAGCCGAAGCGGTCGAAGCGGTAGCGCCAGATGTGGCCGACGACGAAGACGGTGAGTGCGACGTAGGGCAGCACGACGAAGGCCAGGAGCTGCCCGGCGGACGCGGCGTTCACAGCCGTACCTCCTCCAGGAGCGCGCCGACCACCAGCGCGAAGGGGCTCTGTCGGCGCTCGAGGTGACCCTTGAGCGACTCGAGCGCGTCGCGGCGCGCCGCGAGCAACGGCCGGCAGGCAGGGTCGGCGGCGGCCGCCTCCAGCATGAGCGGCAGGAAGTCGGGGAGCTCGCGCCAGGTCACGTCGACGCCCGCCGCGACGTAAGCGCGACGGAGCTCCAGCAGCTCCGCGCCCCGCGTGCGCGAGGTGCGGGGCTGCTCCTCGCTCAAGTAGAGCGAGACGTCGGGATCGAGGTCGAAGGTGGCCACGTAGCTCTGCTCGCGCTCGTCCGTGTCCAGGCCGGTCCACCATGCCAGGAAGCGCTCGAGGGCGCGGCGCGGCCGGGACGGCGGCTGCTCTGCCAGGGCGGACGCGATCAGGTCGAGATCCGCCGTGGTGTCCGCGGCCGGATAACTCAACAGGAGCGACGCCGCCTGCAGCAGGACCGCCGTGCTGTCCAAGGTCATGGTCTGCCCGACGCCGCTCATGTCCCTGCCTCCGGCGGCGGCGCACCACGGCCGGGGTCGCGCACGCCGGCCTGTTCGCGCCGCGACCTGGGGACGACGTAGCGCTCGTCGTAGGGGGCCAGGGCGAGCAGACGGAAGAGGCGGTCGGCGTCCGCGTGACTCAGGCCTCCCTCGGCTCCGGCCCGACCTCCGGCCTGGCCGATCCGGCGGCGCCGCATCATGACGCGCATGGCGAGCAGGCGGCGCATGCTCTCGTCGACCGGTGCGAGGTCGCCGGCGGAGAGCACGTTGGCCACGTAGCGCCGAGGGATGCGCAGGTCGTCGAGGGTGGGGAAGACCTCGTCCGGGTCGTCGGCGTCGTAGCCCGCCGCCGTGAGCGCGTCCAGCGCCGGCGAGAGCGGCGGCACGTACCAGACCATCGGCAGGGTGCGATACTCCGGGTGCAGCGGCAGGGCCACGCGGAGGTCCTTCGCCAGGGCGTAGGCGGGCGATCGTCGGGCCGCCGCGAGCCACTCGTGCGGCACGCCGTCGCGCTCGGCGGCGGCGGCCACCTGCGGATCGTGCGGGTCCAGCAGCAGCCCGCGCATCGCCTCCACCAGGTCTTCCGGGCGCGCCGTCTGCGCCGCCTCGGTGACGGCGTCGAGGTCGTAGAGCACGACGCCGATGGCGCGGATGCGGCCGACGCAGGTCTGCGAGCAGACCGTCGGCCGCCCGTCCTCCGTCACCGGGTAGCAGAAGACGCACTTCTCCGCCTTGCCGGTGAGGTGGTTGAAGTAGACCTTCTTGTACGGACAACCGGAGACGCAGAAGCGCCAGCCGCGGCACTTGTCCTGGTCCACGAGCACGACGCCGTCCTCCGCCCGCTTGTACAACGCCCCCGAGGGGCACGAGGCGACGCACGAGGGGTTGAGGCAGTGGTTGCAGATCCGCGGGAGGTAGAACATGAAGACCTGCTCGTAGCGGCGCACCATCTCGGCCTCGAGCTCCCCGAGCGCCGGGTCGTCGGGCTGCAGGCCCCCGGCCAGGTCGTCGTCCCAGTTGGGACCCCAGCGCAGGTCGATGGGCCGGCCGGTGAGCTGCGAGCGTGGCGTGACCGTGGGCGGCGCCGCCTGCGCCGGCGCCGTGACGAGGTGCTCGTAGTCGTAGGTCCACGGCTCGTAGTAGTCGTCGATGACCGGCATGTCGAGGTTGCCGAAGATGGTGACCAGCTTCTTCACGCGGCCGCCGGCGCGCAGCGCGAGGCGGCCGCCGCGGTCGAGCGTCCAGCCGCCCTGCCAGCGCTCCTGGTCCTCCCAGCGCCGCGGGTATCCGGTCCCCGGCCTGGTCTCGACGTTGTTCCACCACATGTACTCGGCGCCGTCCCGGTTGGTCCAGGTCTGCTTGCAGGTGACGGAGCAGGTATGGCAGCCGATGCACTTGTCGAGCGCCATCACCATCATGAGCTGTGCGTGGACGGCCATCAGTAGGTCACCTTCTGCTCGGTGCGGCGCCTCACGACGACGACCTCGTCGCGTTGGCTCCCGGTGCAGCCGTAGTAGTTGATCGCGTACGAGAACTGGGCGTAGCCGCCCAACATGTGCGTCGGTTTGAGCAGCACGCGTGTCAGCGAGTTGTGCGTGCCGCCCTGTTTGCCGGTCGCCTCGGTCGGCGGCATCGCCACGTGTCTGTCTTTGCCGTGGTAGATGTAGCAGACGCCCTTGGGCATGCGCGGCGAGACCACGGCGCGGCAGTCGAGGGCGCCGTTGCGGTTCCACACCTCGACCCAGTCGTTGTCGGCCACTCCCAGGGTCGCCGCGTCCTCGGGTGAGAGCCACACGACCGTCCCTCCGCGGAACAGTGTGAGCATCATCGGGTTCTCCTGGTAGTCGGTATGGATCGACCACTTGGAGTGCGGCGTGAGGTAACGCAGAGCGAGTCCGTCGGCGGCCCATTCCCCCATGCCCGGGTAGTTCTCGGGTGTGTTGAGCGGCGGGCGCCAGACGGGCAGCTGCTCGCCCAGCTCGGCCAGCCACTGGTGGTCGAGGAAGAGATGCATGCGCCCGGTCAGCGTGTGCCACGGCTTGAGCCGCTCGACGTTGATGGTGAACGCGCTGTACTGCCGGTCGCCGGCTTCGTTGCCTGACCATTCCGGGCTGGTGAGGGTCTTGTGCGGCCGCGCCTGCACGTCGGACCAGCGGATGCGCGCGTCGCGCTCGCCCTCGGCGAGGTCGGCCAAAGGTCGGCCGACGCGGCGCTCGAGGGTGGTGAAGCCCTCGTGCGCCAGGCGGCCGTTGGTCGCGCCCGAGAGGGCGAGGATCGTCTCGGCGACCTGCTCGGCGCGGGCGAGCGAGGGGCGTCCGTCGCCGGCGCCGCCCTCGGCGAGCCCGTTGGCCCGGCCCAGCCAGGCGACCTCCTCGGCCGGCTTCCAGGCGACCCCCTTGGCGCCCACGCCCAGCGTCTCGACCAGCGGCCCCAGACTGGTGAGCTTGTCGTGCACGGCGCCGAAGTCGCGTTCGACCACGGTCAGCGCCGGCATCGTCCGCCCCGGGACCGCGTCCACCGCACCGGTGCGCCAGTCGAGGACCTCGCCGAACGGTTGCGAGCACTCCGCCGGCGTGTCGTGCGCCAGCGCCGTGGCGACCAGGTCGCGGCGCACCCCCAGCCGACGTGCGGCGAGGCGCGAGAAGACGGCGGCGAGGTCGCGGAAGGCGTCCCAGTCGGAGCGCGCCTCCCAGGGTGGGTCGATCGCCGCGTTGAAGGAGTGGACGAAGGGGTGCAGGTCGGTGCACGAGAGGTCGTTCTTCTCGTACCAGGTGGCGGCGGGCAGCACGACGTCGGCGAAGTTGCCCGTGCTCGTCATGCGGAAGTCGGCCGTGACGAACAGGTCGAGCTTGCCTTCGGGCGCCTCCGGGCGCCAGACCACCTCCCGCGGTCGCTGCTCGGGCGGCGTCTCGTCGGCCAGCACGCCGCTCACGTCCGAGCCCATAAGGTGACGCAGGAAGTACTCGTGGCCCTTCGCCGAGCTGCCCAGCAGGTTGGCGCGCCACACGAAGAGCAGGCGCGGGAAGTTGGAGGGGTCGTCCGGGTCCTCGACGCTGAACCGGAGCCGGCCGCCGCGGAGCTCGTCCACCACGTAGTCGCCCGGGCTCATGTCGGCGGCCTCCGCCTCCGCGGCCAGGTCGAGCGGGTTACGGTCGAAGGTCGGGTAGGTGATCTGCCAGCCCAGGCGCTGGGCCTGGGCGAGGGCGTCGATCGGCGCCTTGCCGCGCAGCAGCCCGCGCGCCAGCGGCGAGGCCAGGTGGTCGGCGCCGAACACCTCGTAGCGCCACTGGTCGGTGGCCAGGTAGTACCACTCGGTGCCGCAGTTCTGGCGTGCCGGTCTGCCCCAGTCGAGCGCCGCCGCCAGCGTCGCCCAGCCGGTGAGGGGGCGTACCTTCTCCTGGCCCACGTAGTGCGCCCAGCCGCCGCCGTTGCGGCCGATGCAGCCGCAGGCCAGCAGCAGCGTCATGATCGAGCGGTACGTCGCGTCGGCGTGGAACCAGTGGTTGATGCCGGAGCCCATGACGACGGTGGAGCGGCCCTCGGTGAGCTCCGCGTTGCGCGCGAACTCACGCGCCACGCGGGCGGCCACCGCCGCCGGGATGCCGGTGAGCGGCTCCTGCCAGGCGGGCGTGTACGGCTGCGCGGCGTCGTCGTAGCCCGCCGGCCACTCGCCCGGCAGGCCCGGCCGTGCCACGCCGTACTGGGCGAGGAGCAGGTCGTGGACGGTGGTGACGAGCCGGCCGCCGAGGCGCAGGGCGGGTACGCCGCGCCGCAGCACGCCCGGCTCCGACGTGTCGAAACGCGGCAGCAGGACCTCCACCGGCTCGCCGCCGACGTCCTGCAGCGTGAGGGCCGGGTCGATCTCTTCGAGGTCGAGGTTCCAGTGGCCCTCCCCCGAGGGCGACCAGCGGTGGCCGAGCGATCCGTTGGGCACGGCCGGGGCGCCGGTGACGGCGTCGAACACGACCGTCTTCCACTCCGCCGCCTCCACCTCTTCACCCAGGTCGTACGCCGTGAGGAAGCGGTCCGGCGTATACGCGCCCTCGTGCTCGCGCAGTGCCACCAGGAACGGCATGTCGGTGTACGTTCTGGCGTACCGCGTGAAGAACGGCACCTGGCGGTCGACGTAGAACTCGCGGAACACCACGTGGCCCATGGCCATCCCGAGCGCCCCGTCCATGCCGGCCCGCACCGGCAGCCAGTCGTCGGCGAACTTGACGTGCTCGGCGTAGTCGGGCGAGACGACCACGACCTTCTGGCCGGCGTAGCGTGCCTCGACCATGAAGTGCGCGTCCGGCGTGCGGGTCACGGGGATGTTGCTGCCCCAGATGACCAGGTACGCGGAGTGCCACCAGTCGGCCGATTCGGGGACGTCGGTCTGGTCGCCGAAGACCTGGGGCGAGGCCGGCGGCAGGTCCGCATACCAGTCGTAGAAGGAGTTCTGCACGCCGCCGGTGAGCGCCACGTACCGCGAGCCGGACGTGTACGAGACGGGGGACATCGCCGGGATGGGGCTCACGCCGGCCACCCGGTCCGGCCCCCAGCGCTCGATGGTGTGCACGTGCGCCGCCGCGGTCAGCTCGAGCGCCTCGTCCCAGGAGGCGCGCATGAAGCCGCCGTGGCCGCGCGCGGCGACGTAGGCCTCGCGCTGCGCCGGATCGTCGACGATCGACGCCCATGCGTCCACGGGGTCGTCGTGCGTCCGGCGCGCCTCACGCCAGCGCCGCAGCAGTTCGCCCCGCACGTAGGGGTAGCGCACACGGCCCGGCTGATAGGTGTACCAGGAGAAGGTGGCGCCCCGCGGACAGCCGCGCGGCTCCTCGTCGGGCATGTCCGGCGCCGTCTCCGGGTAGTCTGTCGCCTGCGTCTCCCAGGCGATGAGGCCGTCGCGCACCGCGACCATCCAGGAGCAGGACCCGGTGCAGTTCACGCCGTGGGTGGAGCGCACCTCGCCGTCGTGACGCCAGCGTTCGCGGTAGAACTCCTCGCAGGCGCCGTCGTGCTCGCGCACGATCACGCGGCCGTCGTCCGTCTGCTCGCCACCCGCGTAGCGTCGCGCGGCGAGGAGCAGGCGCGAGGCCTCGCCCGCGCGCCCGTCGCCGGATGCGCCCGCGACTTCGCGCTTACGATCGCTCATGGAGCACCTCCGGAACCCGCACGGCCCAGTCGGCACCTGCTCGGCGCACCGTCCCATCATGCTCCACAACCGCGCTCAGGACAAGGCCGATCGCTCCCGGCGTCGTCTTCGTCGCCGCCGGCGGCGACGCCACGCGCGCTCAGTCGGGACCGTCGGCCCGTCGGGCGTTCTTGCGTCGCTCCATGATCGACCGGATGAGCGGGGTCGCGACCAACTGGATCGCCATCTCCATCTTGCCGCCCGGCACGACGATGCAGTTGGGCCGTGACATGAACGAGTCGTGGATCATGCTGAGCAGGTAGGGGAAGTCGACCCCGGTGGGATCGCGGAAGCGCACCACGACCAGCGACTCGTCGAGCGTCGGGATGTCACGCGCGACGAAGGGGTTCGACGTGTCCACCACGGGAACGCGCTGGAAGTTCACGTGGGTGCGCGAGAACTGCGGGGTGACGTAATGGACGTAGTCGTGCATGCGTCGCAGGATCGTGTCGGTCGCCGCCTCCACCGAGTACCCCCGCGCACGTGTGTCCCGGTGGATCTTCTGGATCCACTCAAGGTTGACGATCGGCACCACGCCGATGAGGAGATCCACGTACCGGGCGACGTTGACGGTCTCGGTGCGGACGCCCCCGTGGAGCCCCTCGTAGAAGAGCATGTCGGTGTCGGACGGCAGGTCCTCCCACGGGGTGAAGGTCCCGGGCGCGTGGCCGCGGACGGCCGCCTCCTCTTCATTGTGTACGTAGTACCTGCGCTTCCCCGTGCCCGAATCGCCGTACGTCCGGAACAGGGCCTCGAGATCCTCGAACAGGTTCGCCCGGGGGCCGAAGTGGCTCAGGGTGGAGTCTCCCTCGCTCTCGGCCTCGGCCATGGCCTGCTTCATCTCCTCGCGGGCGTAGCGGTGGAAGCTGTCGCCCTCGATGACCGCCGGGTGGATGTTCTCGCGGCGGAAGATGTGCTCGAAGGATGTCTTGACGGTGCTCGTGCCGGCTCCGCTCGAGCCGGTGACCGCGATCACCGGGTGTCTGATGGACATGTGCCGCTCCTTTGGTCCCCGGTCACGAGACGCCCAGTCTCGACCGCCACGACGGATACAGCCGGTCGGCGTCGTCCGGGAACGACTCGAAGGCGCGCGCCAGCTCCCGGTGCGTCGCCGCGTGGTCGAGCAGGTCGATGCCGGACGACCAGGCGTCCACCGACTGACGCAGCGACAGCGCTCCGGCGACCGGTCCGTCGAGGTGGCCGAACGCGCCGCCGCCGGACGTCTGCACCACGTTGGCGTGGCCGAGGTTGTCGAAGAAGGCGGGCAGGCGCAGGGCGTTCATGCCTCCGGAGATCATCGGGCTGGTCGCCTTCATCCCCAGCCACTCCTGGTGGTAGTACGGACCGTCCGCCGCGTCGCGCTCGATCATGTAGGCGATGGCGCGGTCGCCGGGGTCGCCCTCCATCTTGCCGAAACCCATCGTCCCGGTGTGGATCCCCGAGGCGCCCTGGAGGCGGGCCATCTTCGAGAGCACGAAGGCGGTGTAGCCGCGCCTGGACTGGCGGGAGGTCACGGCGCCGTGCCCGGCGCGGTGGTAGTGCAGGAAGGTGTCGGGGAAGCGGCGGCGACAGGTGGTCACCGTGGCGGGGCCGCCGACGTAGCCGTCCACCAGGAAGGCGACGTGGTCCTCGAGCCCGGCGAACGCCTCCAGCACGGCCTCGCCACGGGCCACCATCTCCATGGGGTCGTCGGCGGTGATGTTGGCGGAGAAGAGCTTGGCCTCGCCGGTCTCCTCCTGGGCGCGGCGCATGGCGTCGGCCACCAGCCGCATGGTCTCACGGTACGGCGCGAAGACCTGGTTGCCCTGGGGTTCGTCGTTCTTGACGAAGTCGCCGCCGAGCCAGAACTGGTGGCAGGCGGCGGCGAAGGGCTCCGGGCGCAATCCGAGCTTGGGCTTGATGATGGTGCCGACCACCATGCCGCCGTCCTCCTCCGGGCGGCCGAGGACGCGCCAGAAGTCCCGGATGTTCCGGGCCGGCCCGTCGAACTGCTTCAGGTACGCGGGCGGCACGTAGAAGTCGTGCATCTTGGCGTACTCGACGTCGGCCATGCCCTGGTTGTTGCCGATGGTCAGGGTGAGGAAGGAGACGATCATGGCCTTGCCGTCGGTCACGTTGTGGTCGAAGAGTTCGAGGGGGTAGGCGATCTTCATCAGCTCGCCGGCCTCGTCCGCCTCGTAGACGATGGCGTCGACCGAGCGCGTGAAGTCGTCGGTCGTGGACACCTCCACGTTGGTGCCGGTGGACGACTCCGCCGCGAAGTGGGCCGCAGTGGCCAGGTAGTCGTTGCCGGGTCTGGCCCTCATGCGGTAGGCGCAGAGGACGTGACGTCCGTCCCGGATGAGCTGGGCCTCGTCGAGACTGAGGTCGGCGTAGCGACTGGATTGGTCCACGGATGCCTCCTGACTGCGCGGGGAGCCGGGACGACCGCAGTCTGCCCGGCTGCGTCCCGTCTCGGGGAAGTGGTGGTGTCGGGATGCTGAGGTGTGCCCGCTCCGGTGCGCATCGCAAACGTCCGGGACGGGTCGACGGGGCTCGGCCTGTGGGGACGACGAGGCCGTGCGCTCAAACCCGCGCGGCCGGGGAATCATCTGCGCAGACTTCGACTCCGGGAGTGGACGATATGAACGAGACCACCATGCCTCCTCGGTACGACGTCGCCGTCGTCGGCGCCGGCCCCGCCGGCGCCTCGGCGGCGATCAACGTGAAGAACCGCGGCCGCAGCGTGGTGCTGCTGGCCGGCCAGATCCCCTTCAGCCACATCTCCGGACCGCACCTGATCGCCAACTTCGCCGGCTTCGGGGAGACGACCGGGGAGGCGCTGGCGGCGGCGCTCGGCCGCCATCTCAGCGCCCTGGAGGTACCGGTGGTCACCGAGAAGGTGACGAGGATCGTCCGCGACGGTGCCGGGGAGCCCACCGACGGTTTCGTGCTCTTCGCCGGTGACGACATCCACCGGGCCCGCGCCGTCGTGCTGGCCACAGGCGTGCTGCTCGAAGGGTCGATCGAGGGGGAGGAGGATCTGCTCGGCCAGGGCGTCAGCTACTGCGTCACCTGCGACGGGAGGCTGTTCGCCGGGCGGCGGGTGGTCTTCATCAGTTACGGGCCTCCGGGCGAGGACGAGGCGAGCGAGCTCGCCGACGCGTTCGGTGTCGAGGTCACCTACCTGCCCCAATACCAGGCCGACTATCGCCTGGCGGCGGGCGTGCGCGTGCTGGAGGGATCGCGACCCGAGCGTCTCGCCCGGGTGGACGGCGGCGTGCAGGTGACGCTCGGGGGCGGCCGCGCCGGCGAGCCGCTCGTGGCCGACGCCGTGTTCGTGTCGCGGGAGGCCGTCGCGCCCACGGCGTTGCTCGACGGCCTCGAGACCGACGGCCCGCACCTGGTCGTCGACGGACGCCTGCAGACGACGGTTCCAGGTGTCTTCGCCGCCGGGGACTGCACCGGCGAACCGTACCAGGTGGCCAAGGCCGTGGGGCAGGGCCAGGTGGCCGCCCTCGCGGCGGTGCGGCTGTTGCGGGAGCAGACCGAGGTCGTCGCCGGGGTGTGACGGGCCGGAGGGGGTCGTGACGCGCCGGCAGGGCCCGGGTGGGCTCGCCCGGGAGTTGACACGCGGCTGCGTGCGTGGAGAAATGACGACGACCGGCCTGAGGATGCCGGCGACCCGCGGGAGCGTATGGTGACACCGTCGGCATCGGAGGTCAGGACGACGACCGCGGCCCCCACGGGCTCCGCAGAGGAGGCGGTCCCCCCGGGGACCGCGACCCTGCCACGGTTGTTCGCGGCCTGGGTCGCCCGGTATGCCGACGAGCCCGCGCTCGCCGAGCGCCGGAGCGGCGGCTTCGAGTCGTTCACCTACGCCGAGCTCGACCGGCGCGCGAGCGCGCTGGCCGCCGCCTTCGTGCAGGAGCTCGGGCTGCGGCGGGGGGAGCTGGTCGCTCTCATCTGTGACAACCGCCCGGAGTGGATGGTCTGCAGTCTCGCCGTCCACTTCGTGGGGGCCGTGGACGTACCGCGGGCCTCGGAGACACCACCGGCCATCCTCGAGGCGATCCTGCGACACGCCGAACCGGCCGTCGTGATCCTGGAGCACCCGGCGCAGCTTCCCCTGGTGCGGGCCGCGGCACCGGGGCTCCGGTCTGTCGTCGTCATCGACGGAGAGGCCGGTGGCGGGGTGCTGCGCTACGCCGACCTGCTCGCCTGCGGCGGAGAGGCGGCCCCCGAGGTCAGAGCGGAGGTCGAGCGTCGCCGCGTCGAGGTCGAGCCGGACGACCTCGCGACGGTCATCTACACGTCCGGCACGACGGGCGCGCCGAAGGGCGTCGCGCTCACGCACGCCAACTACGAGCTGAACCTGCGCGAGCTTCCCAAGCTGCTCGAGCTGGAGCGCGTGCCCGTCGTCACGGTGCTGCAACCCTGGCACGCCTACGAGCGTCAGATGCAACTCATGTACCTCAGCAAAGGCTGCTGTCTGCACTACAGCAGCGTACTGCGCCTGCGCGGCGACCTGCCGCTGGTGCGCCCCGTGGTCATGGCCACGGTGCCGGAGTTGTGGGTGAAGCTCTACAAGGGCGTGTTCCTCAAGATCGACGGCCGCCCGCCCGGACGGCGCCGGCTCGCCCGCTGGCTGGTCGCGCGCGCGCTGACGTCGGCGCGCGCCAGGCGGGTGCTGGAGGGCCGCGAGCCCGAGGTCCGGC
>Ga0123330_1002603_pt1 | contig 15890 bp, 10 predicted proteins | sample BioC13SIPDNA_2_FD_89704 | JGI IMG/M metagenome (GOLD analysis project Ga0123330, IMG submission 89704) | Anaerobic biogas reactor microbial communites from Washington, USA - Biogas_R2_A C13 SIP DNA | ecosystem: Engineered > Bioreactor > Anaerobic > Unclassified | place: Washington, USA... | reverse complement strand
TCATGAACCGGAAAAGAGATTTTATCTACTTTCTTATTGATAAGGTCAAGCTGTTGTAGCAAAGCTTCTTTATTGTTCTCCGAACGGATTCTGCCCAGAGTGAGATGAAAACTGCGTTTTTTTTCAGCTGCAAAGCCGCCCAATGTATATAAGTGAGCATCAACTCTTTCGCCCAGAAAATTCAGCTTTTCCATTTCCCCTTCAATCCCCAGCCAAATTACCCGTGGTCTTCTATGGTTAGGAAAAACACCCAATTTATTTACTTCCAGCTGCAGAGGGGGACAGGAGTCTGCTACGGATTCCATATCCTTCTTTATTTTTTCCGTAAGTTCGCGGTTGATTTCCCCCAGAAACTTCAGGGTTAAGTGATAATTCTCCCTTTCCACCCATTTCACATCAGTAGCTATCGAAGCCAGCTGTTTTTTTAAACTAATTGCATAATCTTTCAAATAATCAGGTACTGTAATAGCTAAAAAGGCCCGCAGAATTATCACCCTCCGTTTTTTAAATGCCGGCGCAGCAAATCAAGTGCTGTTTTGGCGGCCAGTATACGAATAGATTCCCGGTTGCCGACAAAGTGCATTTCTTTTACCTGCAAAAACCCCCCATCGGCCAGGCAAATGTAAACCAGACCTACCGGCTTATCCTTTGTACCCCCATCGGGTCCGGCAATCCCCGTAATGGAAAGAGCCAGGTCGGTGCCAGATTGTTTTTGCATACCCTGAGCCATCTCCCGGGCTACCTCCGGGCTAACTGCACCATACTGTTCCAATGTCTCCCGTTTAACATTAAGGTATAGCATCTTGGCTTCATTGCTGTAAGAAGTAACTGAGCCCCAAAAATATTCTGAACTTCCGGACAAGTCGGTTATCATTTTAGCTAACAATCCCCCGGTACAGGATTCGGCAACAGCTATTTTTTTTCCCGTATTTGCCAGGCAGGCGGCCACAACAGAAAGCAAGGTATCGTTATCATAACCCACTATATTTCTACCCAGAGCTTCTTTTATACTCTGGCATGCCTTTTCCATAAGTTCTTTACTATGATTTATATCTTGACCATCAGCTGTAAGCTTTATGTGAATTTCACCATCAACTGCCAGCAAGGCCATACTAAGCTCAGGACTATCGTCTATTACTCCATCCAATATCTTCTCTAGCTGAGATTCCCCGGGGCCCAGTATTTTTATGGTTTTTCGGGTGACGCGATTCAAGGCCTGGGGAAAATCTCTTTCCAGCCTGGTCTCAATTTCATTTTTAAACATATATTCCATTTCCCGGGGTGGACCTGGAAGCAGTATTAAAACTTTATTATCCTTTTTGAGGTACATACCAGGCGCTGTTCCCAGCGGGTTAAATATTATCTCGGCTTCCGCTGGAAACAAGGCTTGTTTCAAGTTGGATTCCGGCATGGGCCTCTGACGACGAGCAAAAAAATCTTCCAGCCTTTTTACTTCTGCCTGATTTATCACCATCTCGCATCCCATTACCTGGCAAGCCACTTCTTTGGTCAAGTCATCCCTGGTTGGTCCCAGACCGCCACTGGAAATAACCATATCCGCCAGGCCCAGGGAACTGGCAAAAGCCATCTTAATGGTTTCGCGACTGTCTCCAACTACCGTCTTTCCAATAACCTTAATGCCTCTTTCCAATAACCTGGTGGCTAAAAATACGGAATTGCTGTCATTGGTGGTACCGAGCAGCAATTCAGTACCAGTGGAAATCAGACAGGCTGTTTTCATATCCAGCATCTCCTCACATAAAGTAAGACTTGCTTCAGGTGGAGTTTTAACTCCATCTGAAGCTTAGTCGCACTTATCCAGAGACTTAGTCGCTCTTACTCCCGCCTATAGAAGCGGGAGTCTTAGAGCGAGTTAGTCATCGGATAACCTTGCTGTAATTTTTCCCTTTTTATTCTATTACAAATTTTACTCCACTGCAAAAATTCTATTTGTTGCATAAGGTTTGCATAAATATAAAAGCCTGATTCGAAACAACACGGAAGTCGTTCCCTACACACCCTTCAGTCGCTTTTAAGGTAGCTGAGTGGAATATTTATGCACGCTAATACATATTTATAACTTTTTGCAGTGACATCAAATTTAATTTCGGTGCAAAAAAATGATGCAGGCTGTTAAAGAGGCTGTAAAAAGCAAAAAGCCAGGTAAAACCTGGCCATAGTCATCAGGGTTCGTCTCTTGATTATGAAGCTATCTCTGATACTTCCAGCAAATCTAATAGTCGCTTGCGATCAAGGGATTCTTCTTCCAACACGCAGGCAGCAATCTTTTCCAGGGACTCTATGTTTTCCCGCAAAAGTTGCCGGGTTTGCTCTTCCAAGTTCTTAATTATGGCCTTACATTCCCGGTAAAATGTATGAATAGGTATATCCTCAGCTTTTACTACTCCCAATGATGAAAGACCAGCATCTATAATTTCCCGCACCAAATCCCAGGCCTGGGCAAAGTCATTACGAGCGCCGGTACTACGGTTACCAAAGCAGATTTCCTCAGCCAGGGCTCCAGCCAGCGCAACCATAATCTGCTTTTCCAATTCATCACGGGTATAGAGGTATTGGTCATCCTGGGCTGCTTTACGCATGAAACCCAGAGCTCCACCTCGCGGAACAATAGTCAGGGCGGAAACCGAGCCTGGTTGTAGTAGTTCGCTAACCAAGGCATGACCGCTTTCATGTATACTTACCCGTTCCATCTCCTGAGAGGATGGCTTTCGGTCCATTTTTTCTCCCATTATTACTTTATCAATGGCTTCTTCAAAATGCCGGCCTTCGATTTTGGGGGATTTTTCCCGCATAGCCAGAATGGCTGCTTCATTTGCCAGGCTTTCCAGATGGGCACCGGAAAATCCAAAGGTGGCCCGGGCAATATCTTCTAAAAGCAGCGTGTCATCCAAAGGCTTGTTGCGGGTATGAATATTCAATATTTTTGCCCGACCGTGTTTGTCCGGCAATCCCACCTGAACCTGCCGGTCAAATCGTCCCGGGCGCAAAAGTGCCGGATCCAGCATATCGGACCGGTTGGTTGCAGCAATAAGCAATAAGCGGGGTTCCTCGTTTTGGCTGATACCATCCATTTCTACCAGTAACTGATTTAGCGTCTGGTCATACTCCATGTGACTGCTATTGCTTCCTCTTTTTACGCCAAGTATCTCCAGTTCATCTATAAAAATTATGGCACTCTTCTTTTTGGCCTTACTGGCTTTGCTGCGAGCATCTTTGAAAAGCTGGCGTATCCTCTTGGCTCCAATTCCCGCATACATTTCGATAAACTCACTGCCCGAAGCAGCGATGAAGACCGAACTGGTAAAACTGGCAGCAGCCCTAGCCAGCAAAGTTTTGCCGGTACCTGGTGGCCCGACCAGTAATATGCCTTTGATAGGCCTGATTCCCATTTTACCAATTTCATCCGGTCTTAATATAAACTGCAGAGCTTCTTGTAATTCTTTAATAGCCGAATCCTGCCCTCCTATATCTTCGAAACGGGCATGACGGGGTTTATTTATGGCTCCTCCTACTTCATCAAATTTTATTGAGCCCTGATTCTGCATAAAAAAGAAAAAACCTCCCATTATCAGGGCAAATAAAACAAAGGGGGTGACATTAACCCCAATGATAGCAAGAAAAACCACCAGGCCCACTGCTGAGCCAACTAAAATTTCCCTCACAACTACTTCCTCCCTGTTTCTGCTGGACTGCTATTGCTATTTCTTTCGATTACTTCATAAAGATAATGTTGCCCATCCCCTATCTGAAGATAGAGGTGCTCTTTGTCGATATACATTGCATGATTCATTCCTTTGGCAGCGGCTTTCTCAGCCAGCTGTTCATTTAGCCAAATAAAACGGTTATCCGCAAGAGCTTCATAAAGTGCAGGTTGAAGGCTGTTAAATAGCACTTGTAAATCCTGGTTGCGCTGGTCGCCAATTTCTAATTGATAGTTTTTACCATTTAATCTAGCTTTTAAAGCCTGGTTGATATCCCCATAGTTATCCTGAATATTGTCCACTTTATCCAAAACTACCTTAATCTCATATCCCTCTTTACCTTTATTAACTTCGATTTTATTAACCCCGTCCAGTGCTGACAACTCAGCCCCCAGGGGTTTTTCGATGCCTAGTTTAATATAAAGGTTATACGCACCCAAAAAAACACCTAGACTTAAAATTAAGGCGGCAACAGATATTAATATGCGAAAATCGTTGTTTTTCATCGAAATTGGCCTCCTCACCTGCATATTATAACATAGACCTTGCCGCCAAAAAGCTGATTAATATTGGGAATGCTGCGTAGAAAAAGAAGCGCAGGCAATAAACTCCCCATCATATTACAGCTCCAATAAGGAAGCAAAACCCCCTGCTCTTAAAAAACAGGGGGTTTTGCTTTTAGCGATGCTTTTCCGGGTTCCGGTCATGATAAATCCGAATTTTGGTATTCATTAAATTGGGTTAGTGATAGTAAACTTGGCTGCGCCCAGCAGTATTTTAGCTCCACCGGATTCCTTGTACAAGGTCAGAATATATTTACTTCTGGGTATAGCATCGGGTATGGGGATGGTAGCGTTTTCATCTCCAATAGTGTCAGGTTTAATAGGACTGCACGATATGATTAGCCCTTCTCGGTCATTTGTTAGAATAGCCCGTACACTGTCATCACTTGCTGTCCAGAGAGCACTGCCTGATGGTGCACTTACCTTAATGCTGCGTCCGGTGTCGTCATGCAATAAGGAGGCTGGCGATGCTGTTAATACAGGGCAGTCGATGATCTTTCCTATCGGAGGTATAGCCGATGCATCTGTTGCAATTAAACCGTTGCCGCTGTCAATCAGTTCATACCACTGCCCGTCCGCTGACTTAAAATAGCAGCACTCGTTTAATCTTACCAAGGCCGCAACTTCTGCCGTACAGGAGGGACTGAGCAGTCCATAGACCTTTCCTTTCACTAGGAGGGCCGGGCCGCTTACCATAGCGGGATCAAGCCCGGTGATGTCGCCGCCCGGTCCACCCGGTATTATGCCTGAGCTTACAAGGTTTAAATCCTGGGAGACATCGGCTGAATAGACCGTCACCGCCACCGGATCCAGCCTGTAGAACGGCGGGTTGGTAAATGCCGAAGTACCACGATCATCCGACAGGATATAGTTGCCTGGGCCCGGTACATTTAGGTAATAAGGTTGCGATTTTTCTTCGTGTGAAAAATATTTGTAGATACCGGCGGAGATACCGGCGTTCGGCCCAGACTGCGGATGGACCCAGAGCCAAAGGTTGATACCGCTGCTCGGAGCAGCTTCCGGCAATGTAATGTAACCGGAAATGAGATAGCCGTAACCGGTCTTAACATCCAGGTTGATGTCAGAGATACAGCTGTTTACGGTAATAGCGGTTGCTCCAACGAGAGAAGTGTAGATATCTTCAACAGGAACGCTGCCAACGGTGCCTGAGCTGCTGTAATAACCAAAGCGATAAAATTTCTGCGAATGTTCGTATTCATTATTGCTGTTATACAATTCATAATACAAATAATAATCTGCTCCAGGCTCTACCAGCAGGTGAAAAGCAAAATCCTTTTTGTTTTTCTCTATTTCAAAATTAATTCTGTGAGTTATGAAAGAAGAACCACCCGACTCCGATGCCGGTTTGGCTGCTATGCTGCCGGAAACAGGTATATTTGAGGTATTTACCTCGGGCAGGCTTATTTTTCCATGAATATAGGCAGCCGGCTGTAGTATTATATTTTCAACGCTGGCGTTGCCCTTCGAAACATCCACATCGAAGATTCTGGTACTAAAAAAGGGATTGCTGTAGCTTTTGTCCACTACATCGCAGGAGATATAGTAACCAGAGTTGCTCTTGTTCTCGGGAACATTTAGAGTATAATTCACGCTGGACGCGCCGGCCGGCATAGTAACTGATTGGTTGCTGCTATAATGGCCACCTACAGTGTTGCCCGAAATATATATTCTAATGATTAAACCTCCGGCGGGAGCCGCTATGGGTCCGGAAGATGATTGCAGTTCAATTTTTCCAGAGATAGTCCTGGTCGCCAGGCTGGTCAGGGTGCCGCTGCTGCCGCTGCCGTTCAGGCTGAAAAAGCCATAACTGTTACCGCTGTTATCCTGGAAAGCCGCAATAAGACGGGAGGGATCATCCGAGGCCTTGGCTAAATGGAAGATGGGATTGCCAATCTTGTTTGTTCCAAGGCTGTAAATTGTGCCTCCGCTTTTCATCTTCACTTCATAATATGAATCCTGCGGCACTCCGACGGGAGGGGTAATATGGAGTTTACGGGTCAGAACAAGGGTCTGGTTATTATAAACCGTGGTGGCCACATCTTCCAGCCGCCAGGTCCCAGGCTGTTGGCTGCCTCCACCGCCGCCTCCGCTATTGTAATCGCTGCTGCTGGAACCACCGGTGTTGTAACTGCTGCTGCTGGAAGCAGCAACATTCAATTGCACAGGGTTGGTAATTCCAGCTGCCTGCTGAACCTTTATCAAAGCCTGGTTAAGGACATTCAATATACTGGGTAGCGTAGGCTTAGGGATTGCTGGCGGCGGCTGGTTGGGTTGAGTAATTCCCGGAGGAGCCTGCCATGCCGCCTGCTGGGTCTGCATGGTTTGCGCCACATTCTGCAGCCAGCTAGCTTGCTGCACCCAGGCGTTTACTTGCGCTGCAGTCATCGGTGTTGGAGGAGCAGGCAGGGGATTGGACGAGCTCGCACCGGAACTCTGACCGGGAAGCAGGGACTGGGTCTGGCCACCGGCAATTAAATCGAGTTCGCCTTCCAAAAGCGAAGTGTTGCAGCCGTCATCACTTACACTATTGTTCCAGAAGCTGCCGCGTACTGCGACTACGCCATAAGGCATATCCACTTTTACTTTTACCTTTTTACTGTTGGCGGTTTTATACCAGGGCAGCCCTTTATCGTTTGCCGCTATCAATTCCAGGCCATTGGAAAGGCCGGCCAGCAGATGTTCACCTGCAGCAGCGTTTTTCTTTTCCGCAACTTTCTGTACATTGGGATTATCGGCCAGGGCTCCGAAGACATTGCCTTTTTTAAGGTCAACCAGCAGCCAGTCCACTGCGATCCCCGGGCTGCCGTCCTTCTTGATATATTCCCGGCCCTGGGTTTCCTTAACTGTAAAACCAGTATTTCCCTTGATTAGAAAACCACTACCGTCAGGATAGTTCAACTGGGCTTCGGCACCGGCGGAGGTTGCTATTATATCGCCGTTTTGTATGCTTACGGTACCACTTACGGTTTGGCCGTTAATCTTCACTTGGCCATTTATTATTTCCAGGCTGCCATTTAATGCTTTTCTGCTTAAATCCGGGTCAGTAGTAAGCAATACGGCCAAAGCCCGGCTTAAATCGCCGCGACTGAAATCGGCATCGGGAAGGAATTGAGTCTGGTCACTGCTCAAGCCCACCATTCCAGCCGCCAGTCCGATTGCTGCCGAATTGGCGGCCCAGTGCTTGCTATCCAGGTCCTTTAATACGGGCAATTCCGCATTATCTTTTTGCTTGGATAGTCTTAATATTAGGTTTATACCCTCAGCTCGGCTAAGCTTGTCCTCGGGTCTGTAGCTCCCATCGGGATAGCCTTTCAGGTAACCATCCTTCGCGGCTGCGGTTATGTCAGCGGCGGCCCAGTGCCCTTCGCTCACATCTTTAAACAATGTTTCCTTATTATCACTATTTAAGCCGGCAGCTTTTACAATTACCGTTGCTGCCTGGGCACGGCTCAATCCCTCGCTTGGGTGAAACCCGCCATCGGGAAAACCAGCGATGATCGCTTTCTTGGCCAGGAAGTTGATATAGATCAGGTTGCCGTCCGCGGTGCTTACATCCTTGAATGACGAAAGCGTCTGCGCCTCAATACTATTTCCCCCGGTGCTTGTTGTATCTGCCGGTGCTGCCCAGGCGACTCCGCTTATGGACAACATAAAAAGCACTAATATGCCGTATGCGAGTATTTTTCTTCTTTTTTTCTTCAACGAGCATTCTCCTCTCGTCTAATCTGGAAATATTAACCTCGCTCCCCTGCTTTCTATTGCCCCCTTCCTGATAATCTGAGCTTCATCCCTTCCTCAAATTGCTGATGATGAATATTTGCATAAGTATAAATATATTTATAGCAAATATATGTTAATTCCTGCTTTTGTTAACATTTTATTTTAGCCTATCTCTGGTTTTCTTTATTTAAAAACATGCACAGCAGTGGTTTAAACTACCCAAACACTCTGTCCCGGCTCTAGATTCAGTTTTTCTAGAGCCTGCCCGGTAACCACTGCTGTCAGAATGATACCTACATCAAGATCTACCTTGTAAAAGGAGCCTCGTGGGATTATTCAGAAGTTCTTAAATGCTAGCGATTAAACAAAAAAAGACTGATGTTTTTTTCGCATCAGTCTTTCTTATGTTCTTTTTTAAGTAGTATCTGCACCGGTACCTTAAAGGGTATATAGAATCTTAAGCACCCGAATGCAGCTTAAATCGATAAAAGTATTCAAAGCCGGATACTAATGTAATAACTACCGCAAAATACATCATCCATTGGCCCAATGGTATATTTATATAGGGTTGGTAGGCCTTTTCCAGAATTATTAAAATAACGGCCACTATTTGACTTATAGTCTTTATTTTCCCTAATTTACTGGCGGGAATAATAATACCTTCTTCAGCCTTGACTACACGCAATCCAGATACGGCAAACTCCCGTCCCAAAATTATTATGGCAATCCAACCCTGAATTCGGCCTAATTCAACCAGACTAATCAATGCTGCGGTTATCAGTAACTTGTCAGCTATAGGGTCGAGAATAATTCCCAATTTAGTTACTTGCTTCCATTTTCTAGCCAGATAACCATCCAGACTATCGGTCAAAGCGGCAACAATAAAAATTGCTGCTGCAAAAAAATCCCCATAGGGTATTCTAATCAGTAAAATAAGCACAAAAACAGGGATTAAAAAAATTCTTATCAAAGTTAAGCTGTTAGGCAGATTCATTGGTATTCCCCAATCATATCGTAGTTCCTTACCCCTACTAATTGTACATCAACAAAGTCGCCTTTGGTTAATTTAAAATCTGTTTTTACCAGAGTTAATCCATCAACCTCCGGGGCCTGGAAATAAGTTCTTCCAACAAATAAATTTTTGCTGAGTTGCGAGGAAATTAGAACCTTTTCCTGGGTATTAATTCGCGCCAGGTTCTTTTGCCGGGTAATTTTTTGCTGGAGTCTTAGTATCTTATCCTTTCGTTCTGCCTTTATTTCATCCTCAATTTGATTCGGCAGCAATGCAGCCTTACTGCCTTCCTCCGGGACAAAACTGAAAGCCCCCAACCAATCAAATTGACTTTCGGCCACAAATTCATAGAGCTCGGCAAAATCCTTTTCTTCTTCACCGGGAAATCCGAGCATTACTGTGGTGCGCAAGGTTAGATTGGGGATTCTTGCCCGCAACTTGCTTATCATCGTTCGTAAATGACTGTTATCATGCCGGCGATGCATTAGTTTCAGAATTTTTGAAGAAGCATGTTGAATGGGAATGTCCAGGTAAGGGAGCACTTTGTTTTCATAGGCAACAACATCAATTATATCATCACTCAAGTAAAGAGGATGCAGGTACATTAAACGAATCCACTCAAGACCGTCAAGCTTGGATAACTCTCTTAAGAGTGTGGGGAGTGCCGACTGGGGAGAAATGTCATGGCCATAGGCAGAAGTATCCTGGGCTACGAGTACCAGTTCTTTTATACCCATTTTAAGCAGTTGCGCTGCTTCATTCAGCAATTCATTAATCTGTCTGGAGCGTAATTTGCCTCGGATGGAAGGTATGACACAATAAGAGCAAGAATTATTACAGCCCTCACTTATCTTTAAATAGGCCGAGCCAGGGGGCGTAGTAAGTATTCTATGTCCTTTTTCGAAGTATTCGGTCGGGGTTGCTTCTGTAAAGCAAACTCTCTCTCCCTGAGCAATCCGGTTAACAACTCCAGCTATGGAAGATACAGAGGAAATGCCGAAAACCCCATCTAATTCCGGTATCTCCAATAATAATTCTCGCCCATAGCGTTGAGACAAGCAACCAGCAGCGATAAGAAATTGCAGGCTTCCCTTTTTCTTTAATTCAGCCGTTTCAATAATTGCTTCTATTGATTCTTCTTTTGCCGGTGTAATAAAACCACAGGTATTGACAACTACTAAATCCGCTCTTTCCAGCGAATTTACTATTCTATGCCCGGCCTTTTTCAGGGCCGCCATCATCACCTCAGTATCTACACGGTTCTTGGAACAACCTAAACTAATAAAGCCAATATTCACCAGTTATTACTCCTGTTTATCTTGCCTACCTGGAGCTAGGAACTCCCTTTCTTTCACTTCCCCAGGCATACCCATTTTACCCTCTTTATGATCATTAAAAGTGATCTCTAAACCGCCGGCATTTCCAGCTTTGATGTATACGGACTGCTTTCCCTCGTAAACCCTGTTTTCACCTGCTTGTAAAGTACCTGTATATGCAGTTTCATTGTCTACCTTTACTAGTATCCAACATTTTTGTTTCACTTCGATTTCAACCCGGGCAGTTTTAGTCATCGGGGTTTCCTTAGTAATCTTATCACTATCTTTTAAGCCAATATCAGTTTCATTCTGCGAAATCCCCGGGCCTGGATTATGAATTCCCTCCTGGGCAATATAGTCTACCAAATACTTGCCCAACCAAACGACCAGGGCAAGAAAGACCAGGGCAAGAACTAGATTTTGCGGTCGGAACCAGGATTTCTCTTCGGAGGATGAATTTTGGTCAAGGATAATATTGTCACCATCTTCGTCATCACCATAAGCTAATCGTCTAAACTCATCTACTATCTGCTTTTCATCCAGTTCCAGTATTCGAGCATATTGTTTGACAAAACCACTGGCATAGATTTTTGGCGGAAGCAAAGAAAAATGGTCATTTTCCAAGGCTTCCAAATAATATTTTCGTATCTTGGTTTCCTCTTCCACAAATTCCAGGGTATAACCAAGTTGTTCTCGTCTCTCACGGAGAGTCTTTCCCCACGCCAATTTGCTTCACTCCTAAAAAAATCCTGAAAGCTTGCTTACGGTTAAAGAGCTAATATTACTGCTATGAGTTATTATATTACCAATCTATCAATTTATAATGAGGCGAGATATGTCCCCGCTTCTTTAAGAGGATGAGTTCCTATTAACAAAACAGGCAGCAGGTTCTAATCCCCCGCCTCGTTGTAGCGCTGTTTGAAACTGCTCCACAGTTTCTCCCGATGCTTAAAAATAACTTAAACCCAACACTAATCATTTGATGCAGCTGTACCGACAGCTATTCTAACCGCCTGTCGCAAAGAATAACCGCTGGATAAACCATAAACAATCCCGGCCAATAAAGCAGGCAATCCTTCCTGGCTATCAAAACATTGGTTGGGAAGTAAGGGAAACTCGTGGGCATTTCCCTTCTGAAAATAAAACAAGCGTGTATTTCCGTCACTTAAAATAACACTTTGCACTCCATTAGAGCTCAAAGCAAGGGCCTGGCTTAAATAATGGTCCATAATATTGCTATCTGCTACACCTAAAACCAACAAATCATAGCGAGACAAAAATGACGGTATTTCCTCTATAGAATATAAGTAGCGGCAGGTACAGAAAAAGGGAAGTTTCTCCTCATCCTTTCCTATTGCTTTATGGCACAAAAGCTCCTGAAACCTGGTATCCACCACCAACCATTCACAATTGAAAACTACCCATTCTCTAGCATCAATGGCTTTTTCATAATCCTGCAGGCTAAAGTTTTCTTCCAATATCCGTTTATCATCCAAAAAGACTTTACGGCAGCTTCTCTTTTTGGCATGTCTAAAGATATTTACAATATCAACACCTTTTCCTTGCAGTTCATTAAAAATATTAGTGCCTTCTTCGTCATTTCCTACTATAGTTATTAGTTTAACATTTAAACCAAAGTTTGCAAAAATTCTTCCTGTATCGACAGCAAATCCTCCCAAACCCATGTTAATAGAACAATCATTATCTGGACCACTGGTCTTAATATAATAGTAACTCTCACCAATAACTACTACTGAGACCTGTTCATTGAAAACATATCCCTTCCCCAGGATTACGCCTTTTTTCATCAGGTTGGATATGTGTACTGCTATGGATGAACGAGTTATATTAAAGCGGCGTGCCAGTTCCTCCTGGGAAATAAGGGGTTCTTTCTTTAATACTTCAAATATCTCCTTTTCTCTGGAGGTTAGCCTCATATTAAATCTCCCTTTAAAAAAACTAAGAGCCAAAACTAAAATTATGGGATATATCCTCATCCCCAAAGGCTTATCCTTAAAAATATCCAGTATTACTTTAAACATCGGAAGAAACCGTTGAGCTGTTTCAATACAGCGCTGCAACGAGGCGGGGGATTAGAAACTGCCGCTGTTTTGTTAATAGAAACTTTGGCCGTTTAAAGAAGCGGGGACCTATTTCACCTCGTTATACTGCAAGCATATTATCATAGTTTAGAGCTACTGTATAGTTTATCCAATTGCTCACTATCAATTAAGATTTCACGTTTTTTGTTGTTATCCAGTTCGGATACTATTCCCCTGTCTTCCATCAAATCAACCAGACGTGCTGCCCGGGCATAACCTATACGCAAGCGTCTCTGTAATAAAGATACCGAGGCTTTACGGTTCTCTACGAATACATTTACCGCATCCCAAAAGAGCTCATCTCCATAGTCTTCTTCCATTCTATCCAGAACCATATCTATCTCACTGGCTGCCTCGGTTTCTTCAGACTGGGGCAGCTGTTCTTTGATAAAGCTGACTACCTTTTCGATATCACCATCACTAACATATGCCCCTTGTACCCGGTAAGGTTTTGCCGCCCCTACCGGCAGGAAAAGCATGTCCCCTTTACCCAGAAGTTTTTCCGCTCCGGAAGTATCCAGGATAGTTCGAGAATCAGCCTGGGAAGAAACCGCAAAAGCTATACGGGAGGGAATATTAGCCTTAATTATTCCGGTTACCACATCGACTGAAGGTCTTTGGGTAGCCACAATCAGGTGCATTCCAGCAGCCCGGGACATTTGTGCTAACCGGCATATAGAATCTTCGACTTCAACGGGTGAAACCATCATTAAATCAGCCAGTTCATCAATTATTATTACTATATAAGGCAAACTTTCTTCGCTAATCTGGTTAAATCTCTGAATATCCCTGACCCCTCGCTCAGCAAAGATCTTATAGCGTTTTTCCATTTCTCCCACCATCCAGCGTAGTACTACCGAAGCCTTCTTGGGATCGGTAACGACCGGAGTCATCAAATGAGGAATGCCATTATATGCAGCGAGCTCAACCATTTTAGGATCTATAAACACAAACTTTAATTCATCTGGTGTCGAATTGAATAAGAAGATCATTATCATACTATTTATACAGACACTTTTCCCCGAACCGGTAGATCCGGCGATCAAAAGATGGGGCATATCGTTTAACTTCCCTACCACCGTATTACCACTGATATCTTCCCCCAAAGCAAAAGCCAACGGGCTATTTAAATTCTTAAAAGCCGGTGAAGAAAGGAGGCTGCGCAAGCTCACACTCAAAAGTTTACTGTTAGGAATCTCTATGCCAACTGCTGATTTGCCAGGGATTGGCGCCTCTATTCTGATTCCTGGTGCAGCCAAGTTTAACTGCAAATCATCAGTTAGACTAAGAATCTTGCTTACTTTGACCCCAGGAGCCGGTGTAAGTTCATAACGGGTTACGGCTGGTCCACAACTTACCTGATTTACTTTCACCCTGATACCAAAGCTGGAAAATGTGTCTTCCAAAATTCCAATACTCTCCTTGATATTTTTTTTATCAATTATTCTTTCCCGGCTAATTTCGCCGAGCAAATCCACAGGAGGCTTCTGATAATCAAACTGACTGCTTGTCGTTCGGTTTTTATACTTGTCAGAAAGGAGTGATTTCTCATGATCAATAACCGGTTCAGGCGGCAGAGGATTATTTTCGACTGCGGTCCATTCATTGTTGTTCTCCGCCTGTGATGGTTGAGGATGATTGATTATTACTTGATCTCGGGCTTCTATCGGCAGCGGTATGTCTTCATTCGTCTCATAATACATTATCTTATCCAAGCTGCTTTTTAAAACACGGCTGTAATTTAGAAGAAATCTAATAATCACCTTAATGGGTTTACCTACTATTAACAGAACCGCAACCGCAATATTTAGAATAAGTATTATCGCTGCTCCCACTTTCCCCAACAAGGTAATTACCCCGGTAGCCAGAATACCACCCAAAACTCCCCCACCCATGCCTTTAATTCCAGCTTCCCAAGCACTTAAACCACCTGGTATGTCATAAAGGCTAAGCCAGAGCAAGCAGGATAAAAATAGCAGACTGGCCCCCCACATACGCGTAGACCACATTTTCTTATCAATACCAATATCTATAGACCAGAATAATAAATAAAATGAGAAAAACACTGCTCCGCTACCTAGCAATAATTCCAAACCTTTTAATATATAGCTACCCAAAACCCCAATAAATTGTGTGCTTTCAGCCCTGCCGCTAAATTGGCTAACACTAATGTAGACAAAAATGGCCAGCATGAAAACAACCAGCGCCAATATCTCCCTTTTAATCCGCTCCTGGTTTATCTTATTGCTATCCTTAGTTTTTTTAGCCTTAAGTTTTTTTTCCTTGGCTTGAATGAGTCTCACGCCTTACTTTATCATATTAAATACTGTAAATATCTTCGCCAATAATTGGTATAATCCTTCCTCTAAATAAAAAAACAGGGGCTTGCCCCCCGCTTTCCCGCTTTTTTATCACCCTAAATTATACCAGAATAGCGTAATCGCTGCTACAATCCAACAGTAGTAAGAAAAATATGACAATTTTCCCCTTCGTACCAGGCCTAAAACGACCTTAATGGCAAAAAATCCAAATATAGCTGCTGTAAGCGGTCCTAAAATATAAGGCAAGATATTATTGGCAGCAATTCCGGTAACAAATACATCGCTTAATTCAAAAATAGCTGCACCGATTATTACCGGGATAGAAAGCAAAAAAGAAAATCGCGCCGCAAATTCTCGATCCAGGCCAGCTATTAAACCGGCAGCTATAGTCGAACCTGAGCGAGATAAACCTGGTATAATAGCCAGGGCCTGAAGAATACCAATAAAAATCGCATCAGAAAATCCGGTCTCATCCGCTTCTTTTAAACCAAAATGTTTTTTTGACAGGTTTTCAGACAAACTTAACAATATTCCCGTAAAAATCAAGGCAATTCCTACTACTAGAAGAGATTCAAAGGCTTTTTCGAAATACGGCGCCAGAAGAAAACCAGCCAATCCAGCAGGAATACATCCCACAATAAGCAGATAGGTCAAACGGCAAAACGGCTTTTTCAAAATACCCCAAATATCGTCCCAAAAGGCGACAAATACCGCGATTAATGTACCAAGATGTACCAAAACATCAAAAGTTAAGGGTGGTTCCTCAATCGCAAAAATATGCTGGAAAATAACCAGATGGCCTGAACTACTTACGGGAAGGAATTCAGTTAGTCCTTGCACCGCACCCAAAATAAAAGCCTGAAATAACGTCAAATTCTCTCTCTCCCCCTAAAAAAACACTTTTTAGATTATATCATATTGCACCCGATTAATGTCTGTAAAATACATTTGTCACGCTGCTATCAAGGTCTTGTATTTTCCCAATCCGGCTGCATAGAAATAATTGTTCCGGGTTGGTATTTGCTATTTAAATAATCCAGGGGGTCAGTGCTTACTATGCTAATAATCCTTAATTGCTTGAACTCATCGCTCACCGCATTAATTAAGCCTCCG
>Ga0123330_1002601_pt1 | contig 15905 bp, 12 predicted proteins | sample BioC13SIPDNA_2_FD_89704 | JGI IMG/M metagenome (GOLD analysis project Ga0123330, IMG submission 89704) | Anaerobic biogas reactor microbial communites from Washington, USA - Biogas_R2_A C13 SIP DNA | ecosystem: Engineered > Bioreactor > Anaerobic > Unclassified | place: Washington, USA... | reverse complement strand
CATTGCAATCCTCCAGCACCTTGGCGCCGATGAGCTGGCATTCGAACTGGCGGTGATTGCGCGCCCGGCGCGAGGCCTCACGCACGCAGGCGTACGCCTCGGGGCGGATGTCATCCAGCGATTCGCCGGCCGCCAGGCGCTGCTTGAACTCGGCCGTTTTTGCCCGGAGCTGGTCGTCGCTTAGCACTCGAACCCGCTCTTCAAGCGGATCAATGCGCTGGCGGACGAGTTCGCGCAAGCGCAGCACGACCCGGTCGTTGCGTGACGGCATGAACTGGAACAGCAGCCAGCCGTTGTAGCCCGCCCAGCCGGCGAAAATTACCGACGCGGCGACGGCCATCCAGTCGCGTTGAGCCCAAACCCAGCCCGTTCGGTCCGGTCCGAGTACCGCCAGAACGATGAGAGCGCCCAGCAGGGCTGTCAGCGCGAGCGACCCGGCCACGAGGATTCGCCCGCCGCGCATGCGGTGCCAGAAGACGGCCATCGGGCTGACCGCGTCGCGCAAGATGTCAGTGTCGCCGACCGAGAGAAGCCAGTTCATACAGTTCTCAAGTGCGTGGAAAAGTGGCAAGGCGGAAAAGCGGGAACGCTTCGCGCCTCAGACCTCCCAACGTTCCCACTTGCTCACCTTGCCACCCCTCGCGAGTCCCTATTTGCCCTTCGCGCGCTCAATGTACTCGCCCGTACGCGTGTCGATTCGCAGCACCTCGCCGTTCTCGATGAAAGGCGGGACTTTGACCCTCAGGCCGGTTTCGAGCTCGGCGTCCTTGTTCTGATTCGTGACCGTCGCGCCTTTTATTGGCGGGGTAGTGTCGACCACGGCCAATTCGACCACGTTCGGCAGCTCCACGCCGACGATCTTGTCGTCGATGATCATGCACACGACGACCTCGTTGCCCTTCAGGTACAGCTCCGCATCACCCATCACGTCCTTCGATACGTGGATCTGGTCGTAATTGCCCTGATCCATCAGAACGAAGTCGTCGCCGTCGCGGTACAGGTACTCAAACGGCTTGTTCTCAACGAAGGGCGTCTCGAGCACCTCGTCCGTATTAAATCGCGCATCGATAACCTGGCCGGTCTTGATGTTCTTCAAACGCGCTTGGATGTAGCTGCGCCAGTTGCCCTTGGCCACGTGCTGCATCGAATGAACCGTATAAAGGTCATTGTTGTACGAAACGAGCTTCCCTTTCCGCAGTTCGCTAGCTCTGATCATCTAGACCGGCTCCTAAATCCCAAAAATGCCGCAAAACACCGTCACTGCGCGAGTGCCAAGCCGGCCCTTCCAGCCCGTCGCTCCTCGCGGCCGGCACGTTGTGCCGAGCATCGCAATATAACGCCGCTTCGCCCTTTTGGCGATGCGCTCCGTCCTCGCCGGCCTTGCCGCGGCCCGCTCGGAATCGATCGGGATGCACCGGCTTCTAGGACGATTTCGGCAGGCCGGCCGTTAATTGTCCTATAAATTGAAGCTCCGGGACATTTTTTCTGCCTGCCGACCGGTTCACGTGCTCGCAACTCGCGATCTGAACGTGAGTTAAGCCCGCCTCAAGATTTTATGGGCGCGAAGGTGGAAATTCCGCGCAACGGGTTCGTAACATCCATTGCTTGTGGAAACTTTGGTCGGTGCGTGAGGTCGAGGAGCATATTCCGCCGCTTTGGGAGCCAGCGAGCGGAAAGTAGCCAGTGATTGACCCGCCTGCCGATTGGAAGCCCGGCGGCGAGGTCCGAACACGGTAAGGTCGTCCCAATTTTCCTGGGAGCCGGAGAGTTGGAAAGATCGGGCATCCGAGCCTGCGTCAGCGCACCGCTTCCACAAGTGTGCTAGCTGATAGGGAGGATCGGTCAATCGCCGGTCCTCCCTTTTATGTGTGCATCACTAGGCTCCCCTCGAACGAAGAGTGGTGCACCGACTGGGCCGGTGGATGGGACTTGCTCCGACAGGGCCCTCCACCGGCCTCATTTTTGCCCCGGGTAGCGGCGCTCGGGGTCGCCTGACCCACCAATAAAACGCGCCAAGCCCGCAATCACAAGCGGTACGACGATCCCCACCAGCAGCCGGCGAATCAATTCGTAATCCACTTGCGGCCACTCGAAATCCCGACCGGCTCGAGCCGCGGTTCGCTGCGCCGGCAAGCGTGCCGGCTGGGCTCTCGCTCTCACCGGCTCGTCAGCAGCCGCCGCCCTGGACTCACGCTCCGGTTCCCTGCTGCTGGCTGTCGCTATCCCCGGCCCGGGAGCGGGCGCCGCCGGGGTCGGCCGGGCAGGACGCTCGGCCGCAGCCACCTGCGGGGCGCCGGGGGCCGCCTCCGCACTCTGGGCGTGCTCGTCCGGCACGATCCGCCGGCCCGAGCGTCCGGCCCACACCTGCGTGAACTCCGCTCCGAACAGCAGAATAATTCCCGAGTAATAAGCCCACACCAGCAGCAGCACGATTGATCCGGCCGCGCCGTACCCGGATGCGACGCCGCTACGCCCAAGGTACAGGCTTATCAGGAGCTTGCCCACGCTCAGCAACAGCGCCGTAACGGCCGCACCCAGCCACACGTCGCGCCAGGAAATTTTCACGTCGGGCAGGTATTTGAATACCAGCGCCAAGAACGCCGTTAGAACAACGAAGATTACGGCTTCGTTGAGCAGCCGCAGCAGCGTGGCGCTTTCGCCGAAGGCTTTCAGCCCGGCCGAAAGCACGAAACCCAAGACAAGCGAGGCCATCAGCAGCAGCCCCATGAGCAGCACGACGGCGAACGAGAGCAGGCGCTTGCGGACGGTGTTCCAGATTCCGGCGTCCGGCCGCGGTTTCACGTCCCAAATCCGGTTCAGCGCGTGTTGAAGCTGCACAAAAACGCTGGCGGCCGAAAAGAGTAACACGCCCAAGCCGACGGCCCCTGAAATATTGGCCAGGGTGGGCCGGGCGCGGGCGCCGCCGATGACCTGTTGAATGCTCGAACCGGCCTGTTCGCCCATGGCCGTGACGGCCTGGTCGACCAGGGTTTTTTCGGCGGTCGGGCCGACAAAGCTGGCGATCCAGAGAAGAATGAGCACGAGCGGCGCCAGTGACAGCGCGCCGTAGTAAGCCAAGGCGGCCGCGTGCGTCATGGCGTCGTCTTTGAAAAACTCGCTCACAACTCGTTTGAGCAGGCCCATGCTGTTAGTCCTAACACGCTCGCAACAAAGTCGCCGTTCACGAATGCCGCTCGCGGCGCGTCGAAACTTATGATATGGGCGAGCAGAGCCGGGGTGTGCCGCCCCGGAACGATGCCAACCCGCCGCAATTCGCTTTATGCGAGCAGAGCCGGGGCGTGCCGCCCCGGAATACCGCCAACAATCGGCGACTGTCAAAAAGTGTCGTTTTCTTCAGATCATGCTGCCTGACCTCCTGCAGCGCGGTATAAGGAGACGAAATCTGCGCCGACACAATCGCTGGCAAGCGGTGGTATGTGGCTTTCGTCCATTGAGTCGGCAATTTGACGCAGAATCGAACACAAGCCCAATGAAATTCATAAGCTTATGCTCGCTGCCTGCGTCACCCACGCCCGCCACGCTTGCGCGGCATGAATAGCTTCAGGGACTCGAAGTGAGGAGTAATGACATGCCCAAAGTCACTTTCGTTGTCGTAGTCTGCGCGGCTTGGTGCTCTGTCGTATCAGCATGGGGACAATCGGTTTGCGGCGCACGCCAGCCAGAGGCTGGAACTGCAGAGCCGGGCGGCGCTCCGGCTGCGCTAGCACCGGGCAGGGCGGAGGGACATCTCCAATCCTCCGCGAAGGCGGAGAGCCCGTCTCCGGCGCCCGTCGTGGAAATCGCCATTGAGACCGTGCAGCTCAGCTACGCCCGCGCGGACGACGTCGCCAAAATCCTATCCACGATCGTCGGCGATGACTTGCGATTGGCCGTCGATGAGCGCACGAACACATTGGTGATAGCTATTGCGCCCGACAAGTACCCGCCGATTGCGCGCTTGGTGCAGCGCCTCGACGTGCACGCGGAGCCTGAAATCGGATTTATTGTGACGCCCGTTCGCCTGCACGCAGTGTCTGCAGAGGTAGTCGAAAGCAAGCTCGCGCACCTGGCGGGAAAGGCCGCGGCAGTGCGCTTCATCGCAGACCACGAGACGAACACGCTTTGGCTGGCCGGGACGCAGGACAGGGTCGCGTCCGTACGACAGACAGTGTGCGATATGGACACGTTGGCCGAGGCGGCGCGCGCGAAGCCGCCGGCAAACGCGCGCCGCCTGGTTCTCCACCCGCTCAAGCACGCCGATGCCGTCCGTTTGGCGTCCGTACTCACGTCGGCCCTCGGTTCGTCTCGTGGTATCCGCTTCGCGGGCGATTCTGCGTCACAGACACTTATCGTTTATGCCAGTCCATCGGAAGACGCAGAATTAACCACGCTGATCGATCGCTTGGATGTGCCACCGCGGGAAGCTGCGCAGCAGGAGGATGCGCAGTAGATGGTAACAGTCGCCACTCGGTGTGCGAGCAGAGCCGGGGCGTGCCGCCCCGGAATGATGCCAACGCGTAGCAATTCGCCTTTGTGCGAGCAGAGCCCGGGGCGTGTCGCCCCGGAATGCCGCCGATAATCTCTCATCCGTTGCTCGTGCGGGTGCCATGCCCAAGCCCGCGTTGCGGGCGCGGGCATGCCATCGGCAGTGACCTCGCATCTGGTATCGTTAAATGGGGCACATGCCCGCGCTTACAGCTTGGGCATGGCACCCAACGACTGCGGCACTGCTCAAACGAGTGGCACAAGGCCTCCACATCCGCGCAGATTGTGGTCCAAGTGCCCGCCGCGACATTGTGAGGGATCGAGGGATCAAGGGATCGGGGGATCAAGGTCTCGCAAGAGGTGCCCGCGCGTCCGCTACGCGAGCGGCGCAGAGCAGAGCCGGGGCGTGTCGCCCCGGGGTGTCGCCAACAACCCCCCACGCGCGCAGTCGTCCGCCCCGCCTCTGGCGTCTCCTGCCCGCCTGACCCGCGCCAACCAAATCCGCCCCCGGCAACTGGATCTGAGCCCGAAGCGCAAGCGAGGGCAACCGGTCCCCCGGCACGCAGACGTTCGCATATGACCCCAGTTCGCTGGCCCTGGCGACCGAGACCTTTGGCATCGGCTTGTTAAGCCGCAAGGTCATCACGCATCTGTACGCGTACATTGTCGCGCGCTGGACGCGGACGACGACGACATGTTCCTGACGCTGCTCTCTTCCCGCACCGCGGCCGACTGCATCGTCTGCACCTGGGACGCCGAGAACCGGCTGACCAAAGTCGAGCAGGGCGGCACGCCGCAGAACGGCCATACAAGGCCGAGTACAAGTGCGACTGGCGGAGTCGGCGAATCGAGAAAGAAGTCTGGAGATACAGCGGCGGCTGGACGCAGACCGAACACCGGAAGTTCATTTATGCCGGCTGGCTGCTCCTGCTGGAGCTCCACGGCCTGGACGAAAGCCCTCGCGCATTACTGGGCTTGGACGACGGAGGAACCTACGGACAGCCGCCCCGCTCCGGGTCGGTCCGCTCCCCCAAAAATACGATCAAAGTCCGAGTACGGTGATGGGGCTACATGGGAGAAGAGGCAGTGTCTGAAACACAACATGTTGTGCTTATAGAGGTTACAACCGCTCGTCGAGACCGAGACGGACGCCTGGGCTCGCTTACTTGACCTTGACCCGCCGTTTAGTTATAACTAAACTACCATGAGCAGTGGCACCGATAGCCCGATTGTGGTGCGAGGCATCGCGCGTACGATTGAGTACGCGGTCTGCCTCGACGGTTCGATGCCCGCGAAGGATTTTGTCGAGGCCCTGGATGATTCGGACCAACGGAAGCTTGATACGCTTTTTCGGCGCTTGGCCGACACTGGCAAAATTTTCAACCGGGAGCAGTTCAAGTTGGTTGAGGGGGAGATTTTCGAGTTCAAGCGCTATCAGGTTCGAGTCGGTTGTTTCCAAATTGGAAGTCGCTGGCTCCTGACACACGGCTTCGTCAAAAAGCAGGACCGGTGGCCGAAGGCGGAGCTGACGCGTGCGAACCGCATTCGAGAAGAGCATCTTGAGCGCGAACGAAAGCAGGCACGGTGATATGGCACAAACACTGACGGATAAACTGACCGCCACCCCCGAAGGGATGCGGCTGTACCAGCAGGAACGCGCCATTCTTGAGTTTACTGAATTGCTGTGCGAGATCTTGCAAGAGCAGAACGTCACGCGCAGCGAGTTGGCGCGCCGGCTTGGAAAAACGAAGGGGTACATTACCCAGTTGCTGGACGGCCGCGCGAACATGACTGTGCGGACCATGTCTGACGTTCTTGTCGCGTTGGGCCGCGCGCTTCATTTTCAAGACGCGCCCTTGAGTGCGACCGTACAGGCGGCGCCGCTCTGGCCCATCAGAGAGGGGCTTGCCTGGGGGGCCACAGCGGCTTGGCCGGAGCAGCCATTGCGAATTCCCGCAGCAGAACCAGTCAGAAAAGGCATGGTGGCCTAATGCCAAAGCGGAAGCCCCCCACCGCCGGTTTGTCGCCCGCACAAATGGCTGACCTGGCAGCCCCTGTCTCGGCGCGCGTCCAGATTGAGCAGGTTATTCTTGCTGAGACCACCGCACGGCGGCGCCCGCTGTTTGCCAAGCCGCCCGCGGAACTCTCGCTCGCCGTGACCGTAGAGACCAAGACCCTGAAAGAAGATCGCGTCGTGCAGGTGTTTCCCAGATTCACTCTGATCGGGCGCGACGGGCCGGGCGGCGCGGAGGAAATGCTGCGAATCGAAGCCCTGTTCGTTATTCGCTACCGCGTCGCGACGCTCGACGGCATCACAGAGGAGAACATCGATGCGTTCGGCAAGATGAATGGTATGTACAACGTCTGGCCGTACTGGCGAGAATTTGTCCAGAGCATGACTGTTCGAATGGGCCTTCCGCCGCTGACAATGCCGGTGTACGGCCCGCTGCAGGGCGGCATTGCGCAACAGTCGGAAAAGGACGCACCGAAAAAGCTCGCCAGTCAATCCGCCGGTCAAGATGCTAAATCCACTCAACCCGTGAGGAGGCGCAGGCATCCTGGTTGAATCGACCCAAACAGGACGAATCGATTGATGCACGGCAGCCGGCGCTCTCGCCGACGCGCAGCACCAGGTGACCGGCGTCGTGCATAGAGCGACTGCTGGAAGGACTGCTGTACTATCCCGGTAACGTTGACTGCTTTTGTTGGTAACTGGCCCTTTCTACAAGAGGAGTGTCAGGTGGCTGTGTTTGACCTACGGGATCCGAACCATGCTGAGCGCCGGGGCGTATCGCCACATCTCGTGCAGGAGGCCATCGATCGTGCTGTCACGTTTTGCTGGATGCTGCTGCCAGAGGGCAGAAGGAACGCCACGGAAGTAGGGGCCCAGATACGGCGCATTGTAGAACGCACGTTGGCCAACCTGGCGGAGGACGAGGCCGCATTCGGTCTTAGGGATGCAGGTGGCGGACGGCCGGAGCCGGGAGTTCCCCGTCCCCCTGCCTAGATGAGATCCGTATATGTGGCGAGGCGTTTCAACTGGGACGAAGAGGCAGCCGGCAACTGCGGTGCGTTGGGGCGATGTTGTTGTCTTAGCGGCCGGCCGTTAGGGTAACCGTTGAAAGCGAGGCGAGCGCTCCCGCGTGGGCGGCGGGCAAATGCCTCAAGGGAAGTCGAGGCGAAAGATGCCGCAGAAGGTCCCTCAACCCGGACTGCCGAAGTGCCCTGATTGTAAGGCGGTCGGCGCATCATGCGTCGTGCGTTGCCCGGCGAACCTTGTTCGAGGCCTCATCAATGCCGTCGCTCTTGTTGTCCTTGCCTTTCCGGTGGTTGCACTATGGCGACGTTGCGAAAACTGCGGCACACGATTTCTGCCGGAGGCTTTTGGCGCGTGTGACGGCAGACCCACCAGCCCGACTTTCGCAGTTGGCGACCCAGAACCGCGGGCGCCAGGGCCGATTGTGATCGGTCGCCGCGCTGTGGGCTGCGTTTACTGCGGACGCGGCGGCAGAGGGTCAAAGACCAGGCAGTACTGTGCGTTATATAGCGGGTACTGCACGCGCAGACGATAGCCGCGCAGGCGGTTGCTGTCCCAGTTGAGCTGGTCGCAGACGTACTGGACCATTTCGACGTGCCGGCCCACCTCGGTGGCGCGGAAACGCGCGGCGCCCTTGCCCAGGACTTGCACCGATTCCTGCAATTCGAGCCGATCGATATCGCGCGCCGGGTCGTTGGCGTCCGCCAAGCCGTTGACGTGCGTGTCATAGACGCGCAGTTCCACGTCACTCTCAGGCCAGATGTCCTCATGCACCAGGAAGTTGAGCAGCAGAACTTTGGCCGGGACATTCGGCCCCGCGGCGGCGGAGGGGCGCCAGCCCGGAGCGGCCGCGTCCGCGTAGATGGGACGTGCGTGCCGGATGACGCTGGCGGCGTAGACGTCCACCGCGGAATTCTCTCCCACCTCGTTCCCGGCGAGGAAGTAATTCGTGATCTTTCTCGCGCGCACCGCGTGAAACCGTGGAATGGGTTTGGAACAGAACTCATCGAGCAGGGGGTAGTCCGGGCCGGGCTCGGCGTGCGTGAGCCCTTCGAGTACATACGCCAGCGGCCTGGGCGCCCCGGGAATAGGCGCCGTCATCGCGAAGGGAATGCGGGCACTCGGCCGCAGGCGCCGCAAGCCCGCCATGCCCTCGATCACCGCGATATCGCAGGATTGCCCATCAGCGTCAGGGTAGTAAATGGAGGTGACGAGCTGAACGTCGGCGCGCACGCCCAACAAGTTGGCCATGCCCTTGAAGGCGGCCTGCTTATTGGCCAGCTCGAATTTCTCGCGCGCATCGGGCAGCCATTCGGTGATGACGGCGTCGAAGCCGTCCCAGCCGCCCAACTCGCCATCGACCAGGTGTTCGAAATTCCGCAGGGCAGTCTCGGCCTGCTCGATCGCGTCGCGCGAAGCGGTAGACCTGGCGGCCGTGAGGAACATTCGCAAGCCCTCGCTGCGCGGCATGCGGCTGATTGCGGCGAGGGGGTCGTCGGTTCGGACGGCATTCAGCAGGCGGCTGGCCAGCGTGCGGTGAATCCGGAGCGATCGAGCAAGCTCATGTGGTTTGCGGGAGGTTGTCGCCACCTGCTGAGTTACGGCCCGAACGGCGGAATGCAGTTCGGTTCCCAGGCGTCGAATGCGGCGTGCCAGGGCGCCGATATCGGGACGTAAGGCATCCGTTGTGGTCTGGGGCGATTGCGTGTTCAGCATTGCCATGAGTCCATTTAACCGGACAGAGACGGGCGTGTCAACAGAACGCGCGAGGATATCTCTCAGAATGATCTGAGAGCGTTCTTGACACAGCAGCAGAGTTGTGTTACTTTATAAGTCGACTCCGCAACGCGTAAGCTGAGTTGGATGCTGCGTGGCGGCCGCCTGGAGGCGGAAGTCGCATCCTGCCAACGAGTTAGTTGACATCTGGAGGAATGGAAATGAAGGAGAAGTGGGCGCTGGCCGCGCTGGCCGTCATGCTCAGCGCAGGGGCCGGCCAAGGCACGGCAGAGGACCTGATCGTGTACGTTTTTGACCAGGATCTGAAAGCGGTCCTGCGGATCCAGGATATCAACCATGACTGGGACACGCGCGACCCCGGCGAGGTGGTCATCGCGTACGACCAGTACCCGGCGGGGACGGGCGTCGGCAATAGCCAGGGCATGGTGGCGCTCGGCCCGGACGACCTGCTTGTGACCGATAACTATGCGCCGCCCAACATAGTGAGGCTGCGGCACCTCAATGGCGACCACGACTTCTTTGACGCTGACGAGGCTACCGTGTGGTTCGGCGGCAGCTTGCCGGGGGGCCGGATGCTGGAGATGCCGGTGGCGCTGATTGCCGGGCCCGACGGCGCGTTTTACCTGTTCGAGTCGAGCTTTGGGGGTTCTGCGAATCCAGACGCGATCTACAGGCTTGAGGACCTCAATGGGGACGGCGATGTGAATGACGCGGACGAGGTTGAGCTTTGGGTGGAGCTCTCGCCGGGTGGAATATCGGCCGTCAGCGCAAATGACCTGGAATTCGACAACGCCGGCTACGCGTACTTCAGCGATACGCCCTCGGGCGACACGTTACGCGTCAAGCGCATCGATCCGGTCACACGCGAGGTAACTGAGTACCTGACGGACGACATGCTGTTGAGCCTGACGGGATACTGGATCGCGTGGCTCTACGGCGGGCCGTTGGCGTACAACTACTTCACGGACGAAATCGTGCTGTTCGGGTACTACGGCCTCGCGACGGACGTGCTTCTGGCAATCAAGGATCGGGATGGCAACGGCGTCATCGATCAGCCAAACGAGGTGCGCGAGCTGTGGCACGAGCTGTCCGGAACGCACGCACCGGAGCAGGATCACGGACGCGAGTACTTCTTCCTGCCGGACGGCTCATTGCTGGTGCTCGACATGCTGTTTGATCGCGTCAAGCGGCTCAGCGACAACAACGGCGACGGGGACTACAACGACTCGGGCGAAACCATCGTGCTGTACGACGCGGCGCAGGCGGCGCTGGTGGGGCAGCCGGCGGCGACTCGTCTGCTGTCGCTGACTGCGATGCTGGTGACCACGAGCGGTGACGTGAACTGCGATTCGGCGGTGAACGTGTTCGACATTGACCCGTTTGTGCTGGCTCTCACGGATATGGACAGGTACCGCGCGGCGCATCCGGGTTGCGATCCAGGCAGCGCCGACATCAACGGAGACGGCGCCGTGAACGTGTTTGACATAGATCCCTTTGTGTCGCTGTTGACCGGAGGCTGAGGCAGACAGCAGAAGGAGCGGTCTGCAAACCGGCCGGGCGCTGCGCCGCGCGTTTTTCGCGGTTGACCCGAGTCGCCAGGCCGGCCTCACAGTGTCCTGCGTACTGCGAGCCGTCGCAGGGCAGCGGATAACCGGCTGACGCGGGCTATGAACCTGCGGCAGCCGGTTTGTATTTGTTTGCGTGTCGTGTGCGGAGGCTTCGCCGACAATGCGGCGCGGCGTTTGGCGCGCTACGTCGGCCACAGGGGCGCGCTACCTCGGCCAACAGGGGGCCGACGCTACCTTGGCCAACGGCAGGCCGACGCTACGGTGGCCAACGGGGGACCGACGCTACCTTCGCCGCATTCGCTTATCGGTCCCCGCGCTGCGGGCTGCGTTTACTGCGGACGCGGCGGGGAGGCTTCACCAGGTGGGCGGGAATGAGGTTCCAGGATCTCAATAGTTGTCGGATGAGGGTTTGTAGGCTGATTGACGGATTTATTTACGTGGCGGTACGAATGTGCCGGCAAGAACGCCGACGATTCGAAACACGCGTGGGATTGAAATACTGCCTGGAGCTTTCCCGCGCGTCTGTGAGGGTGCCGTGACGATTGGACCCGGCGCGGTGCGCCCCCGGGAGACTCACAGCCGCGACGCGACCCGCCCCCCCTGTGGGGCGGATGGAGACGAGAGCGTAGGAGCGAGCCGATGAGCGAGAATGTCGTTAGCAATGAGCGGTTCGAGTATTACGCCTTCATCAGTTACAAGCACGAGGATGCCAAGTGGGCGAAATGGCTGCAGCGCAAGCTGGAGACATACCGGCTGCCGAGCGCCATCCGCAAGGAAGCGCCGCACTTGCCGAAGCACCTCCAGCCGGTCTTCCTCGACAAGACGGACATCACGCCGGGCGTGTTGGACCACAGTCTGCGCAAAGAGCTGGAGGATTCGCGGTTCCTTATCGTGATCTGCTCGCCGCGGACGGCTCGGTCCGAGTGGGTCAACAAGGAGGTGCGTCACTTCGTCGAGCTTGGGCGGGCGGACCGGATTATTCCATTTATCGTGGCGGGTGAGCCGCACGCCGCCGAGCCAACCCGCGAGTGCTACCCGAGCGCCCTGCGGGAGCTGCCGCGGGAAGTGCTGGGGGGCGAACATCCAGGAGGCGGGTCCGGAGCAAGCCTTCGTGAAGGTCGTGGCGACGCTGCTCGGACTGAGGTTCGACCGGCTCTGGAACCGGCATCAGCGGCGCGAGCGCGCGAGGCGCATCGCGCGCAGAAGCCTGACGGTCGCAGCAGCGCTGGCGGCGGCGCTGGCTGGTTTCGGCTGGTGGGACTACACGCGGACGAGGCAAACGTACTACGCGGATTACGTGGAGCGCTGGGGCGTGCCGGAAGGCATTGGGAAGCTGACGCTCGAGCAGGCTCGGCGTCGTTCCGAAACCTGGAAGTTCGAATCCTCCCGGCAGCGCGTCGACCGTGTGTGCAGAGTGAACGGTAGTGGCCGCCCTCGAGCGTCGCTTGACCATGTGGAGCAACAACGTCCCGTTGACCGGCGTTTCCACTACCGCAGCGACGGCAAGCTGGACTACGTCCTGGAATACTCCCCGTGGGCGCTTGCGGCGTTCAATGGCGGATTGGTCGCTGCCGGTGCATGCACCAGCGGTGGGCCGCCCTGCGAGTACATTGTTCACTGGGATGGCAGCAGTTGGCAGGGCTTCAGCTCCGGCGTCGACGGCGCAGTGAGCAACCTGGCCGTGTATCATGGCGAACTCGTCGCGACCGGCTCATTTTGGCGGGCGGGTCCGGGCTTTTCGGCCGGATGGGCCTGGTGGGTCTGCGGGGGACCGGGCGATCTCACGGGCGACGGTGCTGTCCGCGACGATGATTTCGCAATCTTTGCCGCCTGCCTCGCAGGACCTGACGTTAGCGTTTCCCCGCCCGGCAGCGCGGAGGACTATTTCGTACAGGCTGACCTCGATGCCGGTGGGGATGTAGACCTGGCCGACTTTGCCGTGTTTCAGGCTGCGTTCGAGCAGACTGAAGATTAGCATCCGGAATACACAAGGAAGCGCATCACGGTCGCGCTATGTGAGTACAGAGGTGCGACTGCCTACAGCGTGGCTATCAAGGACATCTGACAATGTTAGTAGCAGCTCCCGCGCCAACAACAACCGGCACGTTTGTCGGTCGTAACGAATACCCGCTGCTCATTGCCGTGACCGGCCATCGTGACCTGCGGGACGAAGACCACGACCAACTCAAACAGACTTTTCGGTCGCTGTTGAGTGCGCTCTGCAAACGCTGGCGCGCTCTAAACGGGCCGGCACAAGCGCCCATCGTCGTAATGAGCGGCCTCGCCGAGGGGGCCGATCAGTTGGCGGCGGAGGTCGTGCTCGAACTGGCGCACACTCACTCCGGGCTGCAACTGGCGGCCGTTCTGCCAATGCCGGTGGACGAATATCGAGCGACGTTGGAGACTGAAGCCTCTCGCGCCAAATTCGATGAGCTCCATGAGAAAGCCGCTCTCCGTCGCGTCCTTCCGACTCCGCCCGGGCAGGACTCCGATCATTCGCCCACGACGTATGAAGCTGCGTACGAGCAATTGGGCCTGTTCCTCGCCGAACAGAGTTTTCTGCTGTTCGCGTTCTGGGATGGCGTCGATACTCACAAGCCAGGCGGCACGGCACATGTCGTCGCCATGAAACGCCAGGGAGGCTCCGCCTGGTCTGGGCGGCCGAGCGCCCTGTTCGAGCGCCCGTGCGGCGCGACAGTCCAAATCGTTACGCCGCGCCGTTCGAATCGCGCAATCGCGCATCCCTTTCAAGTGCGCCTCCTGCTGGAGGAAGACCAAGTAGTCATCCGCCAGCCGCAGGGTCTTTTGCGGCAGCCGCGGGTCGCGGGCACGATGGATGCGCTGGCCGGCTGCAATCGCGGGGCCGCAACCCTGCCGGAGAATTCGTCCGGCGCTTTGCGGATGGCCAGGGAGGGCTTGCTGCCGACGAGTGAGCCGGTCGACGCATTCACCGAAAGCCTCTGCCAGCGCTACGCCGTGGCGGACGTCCTGGCAACGCAGTGTCAGAAGCGCGGGGTGCGGCTGATTCGGGCGTACGCAGTACTCGTGCTCCTGACGGCCATGCTGCTCGGGGTGATCTACTATTTTCCGCCGCTGAAGCCGCGGCCGGGCAGCGCGGCACCGACGGCGAGTTCACCTGCGGCCAGTTCGCTGCACACGGCAACGCTACCGCCTGACCGCAATAGCCCGACGCAGTCGCGCTACGCGCAATGGCGTAATCTGCTGCGGAAAGATCCCGCGGCGGTGATGGCATATATGCTGGTGGTGTTGGCTATCTTCCTTCTGTATTCACTCACCTCGCAAAGGAATGTCACGCGCCGCTTTGCGAACTTCCGCGGGCTGGCTGAGGGCCTGCGTGTCCAGGTGTTCTGGCGACTGGCCGGGCTGTCGCACCGCGTGGCGGATCACTATCAAAGCCATCAAGTGGAAGAACTGGAGTGGCTGCGGGTGGCATTGAAAACCGTCTACCTGGACGACACAGGGGTCCCTTCGCCCAACATCCACGTGGTTCGTTCCCTCTGGGTGCACGGACAGCACGCCTGGCTGAAACGCAAAATTGCCACCCTGCGTGCTGCCGACCGGCGCCTGGGGGTTGCGTTTTGGGTGCTATTAGGGCCCGCAGCGCCCTGGGCCTTGCTGAAGGTCCTGAACGAGGCCTTTCCGCAATGGTGCGGCGTACCCAGCATCGACGGGTCCTGGTCGGGACTCAGCCTCGGCCTCTCATTTGGCATGCTGGCCCTGAGTTGGGCTTCGGCCGCATTCATGGTTGTAGCGACGTATCGCAAGCTGCGCGGCTTCGGCCAGATTGCCGCCCGATATGAGCGTCTTCTTCCTTTGTACCGCGCGGCACGCCGCAAGACCGATCCGCTGGAAGCTGAGGATGCAGACGACCAAGTCCAGGCAACTGTTCTCGAGTTGGGCAAGCATGCCTTGGCGGAGAACGCCGACTGGCTGCTGCTGCAAAAGGACGTGCGTTTTGAGCCGCCGAAGGGTTAAGTCGCGCGACGCCGCACTTCGCATCCTTCGGCTCTAAACCCCGCCCGCCCGGACTTGCCGCCTAGCCTTGCACCCTGGCTGGTGGCTCCGCCCCCCTGCCGCGGGGCCGCCGGTCCCAGACGCTTTTGCGCTTGTTCGCTGGCCCGGTCTGCCCTGGCTGGTTAGACTCCCCGCCTGAAAAGGTTTCCGCCCGTAGAGGCGACGGAGTAAAGTTGCATGAAAGTTCACGAATATCAGGCCCGAGCGCTGCTGCGCGATGCGGGCATTCCCGTTCCTGCGTCCGAAGTCATCACCACCGGCGAGCAGGCCGCGGAGGCCTTCCGCCGTCTGGGCGCCGAAACGGTGGTGGTTAAGGCCCAGGTGCACGCCGGCGGCCGCGGCAAGGCCGGCTACGTGCAGCTCGTGCGCTCGGCGAATGAGGCGGTCTGCCACGCCCGGCGCATGTTCGCCGAGCCCATGGTTTCCAAGCAGACCGGGCCGCAGGGCGTCCGCGTGCGCAAGATTTTGCTGGCCAAGGCAGTCGACATCGCCAAGGAGTATTACCTGGGCGTGGTGGTCGATCGCGCCCGCCGCGTGCCGGTCATGATGGCCAGCGCCGAAGGCGGCGTGGAGATCGAAGAAGTCGCGGCCCGCAACCCGGACGCGATCAAGAAAGCCTGGTTCCACCCGCACCTTGGCTTCCAGCAGTTCCAGGCCAACGCCCTGGCCGCGGCGATCGGCTTCACCGGCCTGCGGGCCAAGGTGGTCGCGGACATCATGATGAAGCTGGCCCGCCTTTTCCTCGAAAAGGACTGCTCGCTGGCCGAAATTAACCCGCTCGTCCAGACGATCGACGGCGAGGTTATGGCCATCGACGCGAAGTTCAACTTCGACGACAACGCCCTGCTGCGGCACGAGGACATCGCCGCCCTGTTCGACGCTTCGGAGGAAAACCCGGCCGAGCTGCGGGCGAACGAGGCCAATCTGACTTACATCGCCCTGGAAGGTAACATCGGCTGCGTGGTCAACGGAGCCGGCCTGGCGATGGCCACCATGGACATCATCAAGCTCCACGGCGGCGAGCCGGCCAACTTCCTGGACGT
>Ga0123330_1002596_pt1 | contig 15912 bp, 9 predicted proteins | sample BioC13SIPDNA_2_FD_89704 | JGI IMG/M metagenome (GOLD analysis project Ga0123330, IMG submission 89704) | Anaerobic biogas reactor microbial communites from Washington, USA - Biogas_R2_A C13 SIP DNA | ecosystem: Engineered > Bioreactor > Anaerobic > Unclassified | place: Washington, USA... | reverse complement strand
GCACCAACTCCGCCTCTTTGCGGCCCGAGGCTTGCGAACCGCCGCGCATACCCACTACCGAGGAACCACGTCCTCGGCGAACATTGCGAACATCCTCACCCACCGACCCTTCCTGGGTGATCAGTTCGCCCATCTGAAACAAGAAGAAGCGTGCGCCTTGTCGGTCCACCAGGGCGACAGCGTAACGCCCGTAAAAACCATCCAGTTCCACCAACGGGGAAATGTAGGGCTTGCGCGCCGCCGTGATGCTATTGCGCACCGGGACCGCCAAAGGCAGGACGTGCCATATGCTCTCGGCCTGGCGCGAGAACAACACCAGCCCCCGCCCGGACCAGTTGTACTCCAGATCGACATACCGCTTGACAGCGTTGATGTCGCTGTCATCGACCAGACCTTCAACCTGTTTAAGCATTTCACGCAGCGCCAACCGATACTCTTCGGCGGCGTGCTGGGTGGGATCAACATTCAAGTAGAGGCTCAAAATCGGGCCATTGGCTTCGATTGTAGCCAATTCTCTCAGTGATTTTTCATCGAACATAGTCTTTTCCTTTCTCCAAACGGATAGGTATTTTCTGGTAACGAAGTGCCACTATAACCGTAAGAGAACTTCCTACGCGAACATCACCTCCTTGTATGGGATATGTGGTATCGGTCAATAAACACACACTGCGGGTGACATCCTTTCAGATGACCCGCAGTGTGGTTATAACTATTGAATTGGGGGCATTCACCTTACATCTTTGCATAAGCCCGCACCCTATTCGAAAGTTCACGTATGAACTAGTTTACCGTCATTGTAGGGATTTTTCGCCTAGATGTCAAGTGCAATTGTTCACCTTTTGCATTTCTTGAATACGACTTTACGAAACTCTACAGACAACAGATCAAGGGAATATGTTGCGCGGGTGATAACATCACCCGCGCGAACACAGGCCTAGCATTTGGCCTTTAGGTACAAATCCTAAAGTGGGTTAATACTGTCGCATCACCAGGGGCAAATACAAATTCACATAGCCAATAACCGACAACGGATAAGCGGCAGAGAGGTTGTTTTCCTCATTCGGTTCCCAAATCAATCCCCAGGGTTGTCCCATAAAGTTACTGCCTCCCGAGTTAGCTATACCAGTGTCGGCCCGCGCATAGAAGTCGTACTCCCCTCTCTCCGGTGCAGTTAAGTGGAATTGTGTAGTGTCCGACTCACCAGGTGCCAGCCGCCCATCAAGCCAGAGAATATACTCATCACCGAGATCCCAACCACCCTCGTGATCAAATACATCAGTGGGTGGCTGTCCGGGCGGCCTGAAGTAAACCTCGACGGCGAACAGTTCATATGGATCGCTCTGCGAGCCATCCCAACGTTGATAGATGGGATCACGGCCCTGGTTTTTTACCGTCACTGTGACCGTCAGCGGGGCCCCAGTTTCGATTTCTGTCAAAGGCGTTATCTGTACCGAAGTCACCACTAGGTCCGGAGCGTTGAGGAAATCTCGATCCACCGCCTGATTATCCTCCAGTCCCACTTCGATAGTTTTTCCGCTATGGGTATAGGCAACGGTAACCCGGTTCTCCACTACTAACACTTGCGGAGGGACCTCCGCCGCAACCGTGGCGGAGAAAGTAAGCTGCCCCGATTCTCCAGGCTGCAATGGGCCACCCCGGAAGACGTAGTTTTCGCCTACCAGCGTCCAGTCCTGACCGACCACCGGGGTCACATATTCTGAAGGCCACATCGTATCCGTAATGATAATCGTATCCAGCGCTGATTCAGAATAAGCCGAGTTGGTATAGTAGATGGTGTACCACAACGTGTCACCGTCGAGGATCTCCACCACCCCATCGCTTTTGCTAACCTGGACATCCACGCGCGGGATTTGGGTCACGCGCACGCAGCCACCAGCCGGTGTACGTTTTGGCAACAATTTGTCGCTCATCTTCACCTGCACATCATTACAATACAGGCCACTGATTGTGTCATAGTCGGGAATGGCGCGGAAGGTCAAAGTAATAGTCTGCCCAGGTTGGATAGTTCCCAGTCCTTGCCACACCAACAAGTCCCGCTCTCCTGGAATGATGATAGGCACTGGTGTCTCCCCCACCGCGGCGACAAAGTTCAATTCCGCCGGTAGCGTGTCCGTCACCACCACCGGCTGCGCCGAGTCTGTCTCATTGAACAGGGTTAACGTGTACGTGACTTCCTCGTCGGCGTGGATGGTGTCGGGATTTGCCAACTTATCGGCCAACACCTGCGGCTTGCCTCTAACATAGACTGGCGCGATTCCTTCAGAGGCTGGCAGCACAACCATCTCGCCGGTCGCAGCTTTCTTACCCGTGGCAGAAAGATTGCTATAGTAGTACCCGTCAAACAACTCCGGGTCGGTCGTCACGCCAAAGACCAACTCGTAAGTTTTGTTCACCGCTACATTGCCGGGAATGCTCCACACCACATCCTGCCCGACGATTTGCACCGGCGGCAGATCGGCCGGTGCGATCATGTGTGTGAATGTAAAGCCGGTGGGCAATGTATCTGTAATGAACACACGGGTGAGGACGTCTTTACTGCCATTATACAGAGTCAGCGTGTACGTAGTTGGCTGACCGGTCTCAATTCTGTCCGGGGAAGCCTCTTTGAAGAGGCCAATCCCGGAAATCACCCGCACCATAACGTGCTTGAGGTAGTCCTTATGCAACCCTACGTGAATCGTCGCCGTACCGGTGATCTGGTTGTATTCATCGCCCAGAAATTGGTGTGCCCGCACCGTAAATACCAGCTCCACTTTGCCGAGCGCCGGCACGTTGTCTACCTGCCACACCAGGGGATCGGTTTTGAGCGGTTCTGGCCCATCCACCATCCTGACGTACTGCCAGTACATGTTGTTGAAGCTCGGCAACACGTCGGTCACAACCACATTGGAGACCGGCGCGCCGGTCAGGTTTTTCACCGTTAGTTTGTACGTCACCAGCCCAAAGGGCGGCACCTGGGTAGGGGTCGGTGTCTTATCTAGCTCAATCCCCTGATTCATGTTTAGCCCCAACGCCGAGCCACTGCAGGAAGTCTGGAAACTATCGTCCGCAACAAATTTGCCCGCAGGCGGAATGCAGATGCTGGTATCTGGTAGTGAAGTCACCCTGGCCACAAATCTGTCGGAGTAGGTTTTGCTCCAGCCATCCTTTTCGAACAACGGCGCGCGCACATGCAGGGTGATTTCGGTGTGCCCCCCGGCCGGTACGGTCAGGTTGCGCCAAATGTAGAAGCCGGAGCCGATTTGCGCCGGGGTTATGCTGCTGTCGAGTACCACAAAGGGGCCAATGGGCTGCCCGGAGATGGATTCCGCCAGCGGGAAAGTCCACTCTAGCTCCACGCCGGTCAGATCACCAGATGGTGCGGTACGATTGTCCCGTATGGTCAATACGACCGTAAACACCTGCCCCACCGCAATCGGGTTGGGGTAGACCTTTTGGTACAAAGAGTATTTCGGCAACACACAAATCGGTGCGACTTTGTCATTTTTATTACCTGATCCCCACACGCCGGGCGGCGTAACATAGGTCAGGATATCGTCTCCGTGTTGGGAGATGATGCCCTTGCTGGGTGTCTCCAAATTCTTACACCACGTTTCGCCAATCCCATACCCTGTCATGCGCGCCCGGAAGGGATGCTCCCATGCAGCGCCCTGCGGTTCCATCCGGAACGGTGTCGGTAACGTATACTCATAGACCCCGTCGCCGTCAACGAAGTCTGTAGTACCTTTCAAGTCGCTGTCCAGAATATCCATGAATTGCGTTAGTGTGAACACATTGTACGGGGAGATGTTGAAGAGTTGCACCGTGTACGTCAGCACATCTCCCTGTACAATCTGCTCAGGAACAACCATTTTGTTATACCGGACTGCCGGATCCACATTGACTTTCTTGTTGACCAGGCAAATAGAAGTCTCGGGACTGTAGCCATAGATCTGGTTCAAAAAGTTCTTACCTATCCACGTAGTCATAGCTTTGTATATCACGTCGACCGTCTCTCCGGGCGCAAGCGGGTCACTCAAGACATTATCCCATTGATAAATATCCATATCAGGGGTCCCGCCCACTAGCGTGGGTGGGTTAGGCGGGGTAGAGACCATGCCGGCAAATTCCAGGGAGGTATGCATGGTGTCGGTCAGGATCAGGGGTGGATAAATGGTCGTATCTCCCACGTTTTCAATGCTAATCGTATACGTAATCTCACTGCCCACAATTTGCGTGCCAGGGTCAGCATTTTTCTTAAAAATCAACTGCGGCGTCACCGACACTTCAGCCAGTTTATTTCTGTCATGCCCTGGATAGGTAAGTCCTTCCACGGTACCGGTGACTGCATTGGTGTACTTGACTGCTTTGCAACCATCTCCAACCGGCGTCTGTGGAGACACATCGACTTCAAAGACTCCCTGAATGACGCCGTTAGCCGGCACAGTCACATTCTCCCAGCGCACTACGGAATTTCCCATCGAGACAGGTGATCCCAAATTGCCGGCTACCATCTGCCGGAACGTGAAGATATTGGGAACCTCGTCCGCCCGCGGCAACCCATCTTCCAACACCACCTCACTGATGGCATGATCGTACATGGGGTTATAAAAGGTCAGCGTATAAGTGATAACCCGGTTGGGGAAGGTTGTAGTTGCACCGATCGGCGGCGACTCCGTCGACACCGATTTATCAAACGGGCTGAGGATGCGCACCCTGTAATCACTCTGTGCCACTGCATCCCGGAAAGGCATCGCATCGGCATGGGCTACTAAATTCTCCCATTCGCTGGTCAGATATTTTGAGCTAGGCCCATATTCCGCATCGTGCGGCACACGTCCCACCAGGGTCAACGTGACCTTTTCACCACTAGCTAAGACAAAATCGTCGGCAAATGTCCATGTGACCACGCCGTTGGCCTGAATGACCCCGACGCCGGCTGCACTCGCCTCAGCACTCACAAACGTGTTTTGCAATTGCGTTGGTAGCGTATCATGCACCTGCAAATGCCGGGCCGAGTAAGAATCGGGACGCGCACTCCTTGCGCTGTTCCCCAACACAATCGTGTACGTGACCAGTCGGCCTACCCGGCATAATCCATCTCCGGCCACTTCCCCCACGGCGCTGCGGGTCAAGCTCAACAACGGCCCAACAATCTGCGTTGTGACCAAACCGGCGGACTTTTCCGTGCCCTGAACCACCGCAGTCACCGTATTCTCCACACTGGAAGGCCCGATCTCTTCCCGTTTGTTAGGTCCAGGAATCGGTTCGTAGTTCTTCAATGCCGGTTGCAGCGTGATTGGCACACGCGCGTTAAGCTTAATCTCCACAACGCCGCCGGCCGCCACAGGGTTGAGATAAAACACCGCCTCACCCCGCCGGTTCACCGAATTGACTTGATACGTCATAGAAATGATGGCATTTGACGGGGAGACGGTATATCCTTCATAAAGCGCCAAGATGCCATATTGCCATAACTTGGTGATATCCTGGGACATCTTGGTTGCCCACGTGTCATTGATGACGATTCCAGAGATACTACTCGACGTCCCATTAGTCAAAATCAGCGTGTACGTGATCAGATCGTCAGCAAAAGCTGCATCTGACCCGGCCTGCGTAATCTCTAACTCCGCAACGACATTCTGTTCAGGCGCCGCGAGCGAAGCGCTGTGAACCGAACGTGTCAGCCCCAGAAAAAAGGCACCCATCAAAACCAGGGTCAACACCGGCACCAGGACCAATAGCCTTAGATATTTCTGCTTAGTTTCTGTCTTCATTTCTCCTCCCTAAATAGCTTGTTATCTGTTCTATAGTTAAAGGATATCACATGGAGACAAGTCAGGAAATGCAAACAGCACATTCCTTTTTTATCCGATTATTTCCTACCGTACATTGATTAGGAAAAAGATCAGTCATGAGGTACACTCGCGTTCAAGCACGACCAAGAACAGGAGGGTATCATGACTGATCGCCAGAAAGTATGTCGCAAAGTGTTGAAAACGCTGAAAGAACAGTTACAGATGTCGCATCAAGAGTATGTGGTGACCTTAGCGATGATGATTAGCGGGATTGTGCTGAGTCGTAACGCGCGATTAGCCGTAATGAGTGAAGAAGTTCCCAGCGCGGCGAAAGACCAGAGTATTGAAATGCGGATGCGTCGCTGGGTGAAACATGACGACATTGAGGTAGAAGTGACGTATATGCCCTTTGCCCAACAGATTCTGATGAGTCTGGCGGATAGCGCCCTGGTCTTGGCAATGGATGGGAGTCAAGCGGGGCATGGGTGTATGGTGTTAATGGTGGGAGTGGTCTATCGCTCACGTTTATTGCCCTTAGCGTGGGTGGTGTATCCAGGGAAGAAAGGGCATACGACCGCCGCGCGGCACATTGAAGTGTTGGAAAAGGTGCTCCCCCTGCTCCCGGAGAACGCCGAGGTTGTCTTGTTAGACGATGCCGAGTACGACACCACGGAGATACTGGCCTGGGTGCAGGCCAAAACGGGCTGGGCGTTCGTGCTGCGTACCGCGAGCAACCTGTTGATCCACGACGGGGCGGCCTGGCAGCCGATTGGGGAGGTAACGGTCACGCACGGGCGGTTACGCATCTTGCCCGACATTGCCTTTACCCAACACGCCGCGTTACCGGCCAATTTAGTAGTCTGGTGGGGACAGGAGTATGACGCGCCCCTGTTCTTGATCACCAATCTTCCCACGGCCAGTCGGGCTGCGTGGTTCTATCGGCGGCGCTTTCGCATCGAAACCTTCTTCTCCGACCAAAAAAGCCGCGGATTTCATATTCATCAGAGCCATTTGTCCGATCCGGCGCGCTTAAGTCGCTTGTTATTGGCTGCCTGTTTAGCGTATGTGTGGATGGTCGGTTGCAGTGTTGTTAATGTGCGGTAGAGAATTTGATTATATGACAAAGTTTTAACACTGTCAACAGATCGGTTATAGGACAAATTATTGGGAAACTAGCCCGCGGCATAGACACGCTGCCAAGTCGAATGCAAGCGCCCACTATGGAATTCAGCCAAGGCCATGAGCATCGCTGCAGCCTTTTCGCGCGCCCAACCGCGTCCAGGACGCCGCATGCGGGGTTGTACCACATTGCGGGCTGCACTTTCTACCGTGCCACTACCAATCGGGTAGCCCGCCGCACGGAAGTCCGCATAGCGCATTTCGGCCATGCGCTCCTGGAAATAGCCCGGCGCTTGTCGCACGATCTCGGGATTACCTATCTTGGTCGAGGTTGAGGACCTGTAAAGTTCGGCGAGTTCGCTGTCGCGCTGTAGTGCGCGACGGTCTGGGTGGTGCGGTGGCAATGTTGTCACTTGCGAAAACGCCGCCGCTTTCACTTCTTTCCACCCTTCTTCCCGAATCAGGATCACCGTACTGTCGCTGTAGACGTTCCCAATGCCCATCAGGGACTGTTCCAGAGGCAACCAACGTTCGTGGGGAAACTCCTCGAATGCGCCAACACGCGCCGCGCGTGCGGCCTCGGCGCTGTGCTGTTCCCGTACTTGTTGCCCAAACCCTTGCGTCACCCGCCGGACACTGGCCCCACTTACCTGGCCCCGATACCCCTCCGCCGCCTGTTCAAAGGACGGCTCCCGCAGCTCACAGCGCGTCATCACCCGGGCCGCCCCGCCGCTCCAGCTATCACTGCGCAACTGTAGCTGCTCATCCAGGGGGGAAATCGTCTCCCCACGACACTGCGGGCAGACGTATTTCTATCTATCATCACCGGCAGGTTGTTTCAGCAAAAAGGCAGAATCAGGCAGCTACGGCCCGTGGACAAACTCCATTGTGTTAATCGATCCCTATCCTTACGACATCTTCTTGCCCTTAGTGCTCAAAAACAAAAAATAAGCCAGTAGTCCTGCTTAAAACAGAATGCCTCAAGGCAGACCGGATCAGGTCAGCCTTGAGGCATTTTTGATTATGGATGCCCCTGGCCCGGACGTGTGTGGTTTAGACAGCAAAAACGATGCTAGATACTTTCCTTTTTTGCAATTCCGTGCTAAAGTGAGCTAGAGCAATAATGCAAGGAGGTATGAGTATGCTTGTACGGTTCATAATCCTGGTGGGGTACGTCGCGGCATTCTCTGCGCTACGCGCGTATTTGCGAGATCATCCTCCACACTTCGAAGGTAAGCATATCTACGAATTCGAACGGCTAGGGCAGGCTCTGGTACGGATGTGGGGGCTATTGCTGTGGCCCTTGCCGGGCTTGATGTGGATTGGAACAATGCCTATCCCGGCTCTGATTATCGCCATTTTGAGCTTTCTCATACCGCTTGATATCTTCCTGGTTTTCTTCGCCATTGCAGGTGTTCTCGGACTGCCATCAAAATCGCTGATCGACAAGTTCTCCTCCTGGCTTCCGGCCGTTTTCTCCATCCTCTTCACACTGCTCATCCTTCTGACCTTGGTCCGTTACGCATTCCCTTTCTGGCAATTCATGGTCTTCCTGGCATTTGTAACAATTCCCCCGCTCCTTGCCATCATACTGGTCATGTGGGCCGCGCCCAACATCATTCCTGCAACCCCAGATGAACCCAGGCGAGCACTGCGGCTGTTGCAGCAGTTCGCCGGGTTCTTCACTACGTTTCCCAAGCCAAGTTGGATAGTCGAAGATGGCGAGGTGAAGACACGGATCAAAGGCAATCCTTTCCTGGGTGTGGGTCCCGGTTGGCTAATGACGGAACCGGAAAATCTCGTCGTGCTCAAGGGCGGCACGGACATCAAACGTGTCGTAGGCCCTGGAATGCTGTTTACCGAGGCCACGGAGTCGCCGTACCAGGTTATCGATTTGCGTAACCAGATTCGCGTCGCACGCATTGATGCCCGCACGCAGGATGGCATCGAAGTCAACCTGCCCATCTCCTCACTGTTCCGCACCGATCCGGGATACAAAACGATCAACATGGAAAGTTTGGCCAATCAGGACCCCTGGCCTTATCGCAACCAACGCGACATTTATCAGATTGTCTTCTACGAGGAAGTTGATCCTACCGGCAAAACACCGCTGGAAGCACACCAGGTCCGTCCCTGGGATGACATTCCTCTCAAAGCTGCAATCAATCGCGTCAAACAGGTAATCCCGGAATACAGCCTGGAACAGCTCTACAGCCTTGTCCCCGGCAGCGGCACCGTCGATCCCGCGAGCGGCAAAATCATCCCTGAGACTGGCAATTTGACACGTTCGACGATCGGTGCGGCAGTACGTGAAACCGTGAAAGCTGCGGTCGAACCGCTCGGTTTTCAAATCCTGGGCGGCGGCGTCGGTAATAAGATCGTACCAACCAATCCCGATGTCGTCAAACAGCGCGTCGAAACTTGGAAGGCAAGCTGGATGAGCAAAGTGATGGATTGGGAAACCGACGCGCAAATCCAAAATCTCAAAGACCTTTCACGGATACGTAGCGACGCACGGGTCGAATTGCTCTCCCAAATCCTGCAAAAAACATCGATGCGGCTGGAGGATAAGGAGAATGCCGGCCGTTATGTAGCCCATCATCTGCTGGAAAATTTGCTCCATCTGGCACGCAATTCACAGGTGAAGGAATTGTTACCCGAATCTGCCCTGCCCACCCTGACCCAACTCCAGGAATTGACAAAGGGAGAATGAGCGATGCGCACAAATGAGTATCAATCCCCACGCCTGATTGTCGTATCTACCATCGTGCTGATCGTATTCCTCGCCTTTACAGTGGCCCTGCTTGTCGCTTTTTTCCCGGCAATCTTCCCCGAGGATGCCGATCTCCATCCACTGAATCTGCTTCTTTTCAGCGCAGCCTTCGGCGTCTATTTGTACGTTGCGATTGCCACTGTATTGGAGCTGTTGGCCCAATTTGCCGAACAATTCTACGATCTATCCCGTGAAGACGCCCGACACTTGATCCAATACCTCCTCACAGGGATACCGGTCGAGCCGCCGAAGCGCCCGCTGTTGCGCATCCAGGAAGGCCAGACCCTCCCCGACGGCCCGCTCGTGATGTATATGGACAAAGTCGGTGGTCCGGGTTATTTCAGTGTCGCGCACGACAGCGCCATCGTCACAGGAAAACTGGGAAAACTGCGGCGCGTCCTCGGCCCCGGTTTTTACACAGCCGAGCCTTTCGAGAAAGTGTGGGACGTCATCGACTTGCGTCCACAGCGGCGGAGCCTGCGCGTCGAGTTTATGACCACGGACGGGATTCCGGCCTATTGCGATGCGGAAATCCGTTTCCAGGTCGCCGGGTCCGGCCACACAGATTTCGCCTACTCATACGAGGAAAATATTCCCGCACAGCCCTATCCCTTTAATCCCGCGCTCATTCTCAAACTGGCGACATCGAAATACGTAAAAAGCCGCGAGGGCGCCGGTCGTGTCCAGGATTGGCGGATTGGATTGGTCAACGGCGCATTGGATGGTCTCCTCCGGGACACACTCGAGAAATACAGCCTCGATCACTTCTTCAATCCGCGTTACTGGGCGCTGCGAAGCGAAGGCGCAATCGACAAAGCCTCTCCCCCACCCGAAAAGCCCATCGCACTCCTCGAGATTCAGGCGAAAATCGAAGAAGAGATGAAAAGAATAGCCACGGACCGCGGCATTGTCGTGGATATGGTACAGTTGGGGCCGGTGTTGCCGGATGAGGAAGCCATCTCACGCCAGTGGCTTGAATTCTGGCAAGCAAAGGCACAGCGACCAGTGACTGCCTACAACCTTTCCGAAGACGCCCGGCGGCACAAATTGCTGGAGAAAACCAGCGTCGATGCACAGGTTGAGTTGGTGACCAGCATGTTGAGCAAACTCCAGGATTTGGACGAACAGAAAAGTGAAGTGCCGGCGCAGCTCATCGTAATGAGTTTCATGGATGTTCTGCGCACGATGTCGGACCGGGACCCTGCCGTGCAACTATTGATGTACCAGCAGGCCGAAAGCCTGATGCGCATCATCAATGCCATCCAAAAAGACAAAGCGCCTTTCGCCATAGCGGCCTCGACGCCGGCGCTACCACCTGGATCGACTAACCTGAACAGCGATCAGTAGGGCAATCCGGTTTCATCACTTGGAGTGATACGATGCGCTTAGTTTCGATTCCCGTCGGGCTGACCCCGCACCGTTTGCTGGCACTGCGCGGCATATCGGCTTCGCTGACCGATCATTTGAGCGGCACAATCAGTCAGGATATCGATGGCGGGCGTTACGATACCGCATTTATGGCAGCCGAGCGAATTTTCCCTACAGCACGGGGCACACATGATCAAAACGCCCAAGCCCTGGTATACCTGTACCAGGCAGAGATACTGCATCGGTTATTACGTTTGGAAGAGGCGCTGCAACACACGCGGCAGGCATTGGGCTGGCTGCATGCCGAGGTAACGCAGGTGGCAGCCTACAACAAGGCCGTAGCATTGTACTTCGAGGGACTGCTCCACTTCATCTTGCGTGCGGACAAAGATGCCCTGCAAGCTTTCAATGTCGCGCAGGAAGCTCTGGTCGACAGCGAACGGTTCTGGGGATTCGAAAAAAACATCACGCGCGCCAACAACTGCCGGACGCTGGCTCGCTGGATATCGAAACTACAGGGGCTGGCATCAGAGACATCGCCGGGTGAGTTCACGATGATTGTGCCCGCATACGAGATGGTCAATCAGACACTTACCCTCATCGATGCGCTATCCATCACGCCGTTTCTGGTGCAGTTGCCAGAAGAGACGCTCAGGCAATATCTTCCTGCCAACTATGTCCCACTGGACATCGAAGCAGCGCTCTTCTTTCAACTCTGGCCTGATACGCATTATCTGGCGTTGAAAATCCCACATGATGGTGAACTGATGCGCCAAAGTCATGCTGGCGATATGCTCTTGATCGAAGCCACCTCTCCTGCTCCGCCAGACGAGGTAACACTGACCCGGGATATGCCTTTTGTACGCCATTCAGACGGACGGGTCATTTTTGGACCCTATGAACAACAAAATGAAATCTTTTCAGGCATCCCACGTATCCTAATAAGAAAGGAAGATGAGACGTGAATGGAGCAGAGCATCGCGTGTTGGTCCTCGGCGCTGCAGGTGTGGATGTCAAAATCTACCCGCGCGATCAAGCGGTGGAACCGGCCTGTTCCAATCCGGGTGTCATCCGCTGGGGATGGGGCGGTGTCGCGCGCAATATCGCCGAAAACCTGGCGCGCCTGGGGGCCGAAGTCCACTTCATCACCGCCGTAGGCGACGATCAATTGGGCCATCTGTTACTGCACCCCCTCCACGATTTGGGCATTCACACCGACGCCAGCCTCATCGTCGCCGAAAAATCAACTTCCTCCTACGCGGCGCTCTACCACAACGACAGACAGCTTTGGCTGGCCTTCGAGGATATGGATCTGATGCGCGAAATCACGCCGGGGCATATCCACCGGCTACGCGGTCTGGTAAAAAGTGTCGATATGGTGTGCCTGGATGCCAATCTCTCGACCCCGGCACTCGAAACGCTTTTCCGACTCACCCGTCGCTACGACATCCCCGTCTGCGTCGATCCCACAACCGCAGCACTGGCCCCGCGCCTGCACCCCTACCTGCCTGATATCACCGTCATCACGCCCGATAAGGAAGAGGCCGAAGCCTTGCTTGGCGCGCCCTTCGACACGGCAGAGGCCATCAGCGCTGGAGCACGCCGCCTGGTACAGTTGGGGGTTCAACTGGCCGTCATCACGCTCGGTGCGGAAGGATTGTTTTACGCCACATCCGAAGAAAGCGGGCGGCTACCGGCATTCTCCGTAGATATCATCGATCCCATCGGCGCAGGGGACGCGCTAACCGCCGCCGTGGCGTATGGTCTGCTCGAAAATGTCTCCCCAGAAGAAGCCGTCCGCCTGGGCATCACCGCCGCCACGCAGACCGTCCTCTGCCATGAAACAGTCTACCCCACCTTGAGCCTGGAAATGCTCTACGAACGGCTCGTTTTGTGATCAGTAAGCCTGCAAAGGTTCTACCCCAAACCTTCGCAAGGGTTCGGAGACTACCTATGCTGCAAAAGATACTGGTTGTCGATGATGAACTCCAGATTGTACGCGTGGCGCGCAGCTATCTGGAAAAAGCCGGTTATCGCGTGCTGACCGCCTCCAACGGCAGGGAAGCGCTGTTCATCGCCCGGTACGAGAAGCCCGATCTGGTGGTGCTGGACTTGCAGATGCCGGAGATGGACGGCCTTGAATTCACGCGCCGCGTCCGCGCCGAACAGCCCGACATCGCCATCATTATGCTGACCGCGCGCGTTGAAGAAGTGGACCGCATCTTGGGCCTGGAACTGGGCGCCGACGATTACATGACCAAACCCTTCAGCCCGCGAGAACTCGTTGCACGCGTACGCACCGTGCTGCGCCGTTCGCAAAGCACCCCCGCCCCCACCGAAGTTCTACAAATGAAAGACCTGCTGCTCGACAAGAGTCGCCGCGAGGTCACACTTGCCGGCGAGCGTCTTGACCTGACACCGACAGAATTCGAGCTGCTGGCGGCACTCATGAATGCGCCGGGCCGCGCTTTCTCCCGCGCCGACCTGCTGGAAGCCGTGCAGGGCGTCGCCTTCGAGGCCTACGAGCGCACCATAGACGCGCACATCAAGAACCTGCGCCACAAACTGGAACCCGATCCCGCCAATCCCTGCTACATCACCACCGTGCGTGGTGTGGGCTACCGGCTGGAAGACCTATGAATCTGTATCAAAAAGGGTTGTTAGCCTTCGCCGTGGTGATCCTGATCGCGGTGCTGACTGTAGCGTTCCTCGTCGGACAGCGTGCCGAAAGCAACTTCCGTTCCTACAACACCCTCTACAGCAACCGCGCACAAACCCTGGCACAGACCTTCGCCGCCTACTACACCGAGCACGGTTCATGGGATGATCTCCAGGCGCAGATGGAAACATTGGTATCCATGCCCGGCCGGCGTCAGGGGCGTGGCGGCACAACCGGGGGCAGTCCTATGAGCGGCGGCATAGCGATGTGGGATTTTCGTGTCGCTGACGTGGATGGACGCATCATTGCGGACTCCGACGGCGCTTCATCGGGGAAGCTCTCCACGGCCGAACGCCAGCAGGCATTGCCCATCAGAGACGGTGAAGCGATTGTCGGCTACCTGTTGCCCGGCAGAGAGGCGCTGGGCGCAGCGTTGCTGGACGAACCGGCGCAGCGCTACCTCAATCAACTACGGGGGGCGCTACTGATAGGCGGATTGGTCGCCTTTGCGGCAGCGCTGTTGTTGGCCGGCCTCTTGACGCGCGGCATCGTTGCTCCAGTGCGACGATTGACGCAAGCGGCGCAGGCGGTAGCGGCGGGAGACCTGGATGCGCGTGCGCCGGTGCAAGGCCATGACGAGATCGCCGGACTGGCGCACACCTTCAACACGATGTCCGCCAGCCTCCAACGCGCCGAACAGGCCCGCCGCGCGCAGACCGCCGACATCGCCCATGAATTGCGCAATCCACTGTCCGTCCTGCAAGGGACACTGGAAGCATTGGCCGACGGCGTCTACGAACCCACGCCGGACAACATCGAACCAGCCCTGGACCAGGTGCGCACCCTCAACCGCCTGGTGGGCGATTTGCGCACGCTGGCCCTCGCCGACGCCGGTGAACTGCACCTGGAACGCCAGCCGGTGGATATGGGCGCGCTCCTGGAACACGCCGCCGAGGCCTACCGCGAAGTGTTGGCCGATCACGGGCTGACGCTCGACTATACCCCCGCGCCCGCCCCACTCGCAGTCCACGCCGATTACGAACGCCTCACGCAAGTCGTCGGCAACGTTCTCAGCAACGCCGCGCGCTACGTCCCTGCCGGCGGTCGCGTGCAGATGACGGCACAAGCCTCGCAGAACGGCGTCGAAGTCGCCATCGCCGACAACGGCCCCGGCATGCCTGAGGCCGACCTGCCCCACATCTTCGAGCGTTTCTGGCGCGGCGATCCCTCGCGCAGCCGCACGACCGGCGGTTCGGGACTGGGGCTGGCGATCGCGCGCCACATCATCCTCGCGCACGGCGGACACATCTGGGCCACGCCGATGCCCGGCGGCGGCCTGACCGTCGCGTTTTGGCTGCCGGGGCTAGAATCAACAGATGTTTCGCACGACAGGGAACTGGCGAAATCTCAATATCTGCTCAATTAAACAGCGAAAACCAGGAGGGATACCATGAAATCGACGTATCGTTTTTTGTTAGTCGCTGGAATAAGCCTGGCTTTTATGCTAGGCGCATTGCAGTTGTTGGCGGCGCCGCGCGAAGGGATGCCCCCGGCAGCACAAGTCACACCGGTGACGGCATCCGCGACCATCGAGCCGGGAACGGCGCAGACGATGGGCGACACGGACGTGACGCTCACGTTCGCACCAGGCGCATCCGGCGAGGTCACGGTGACGCTCGTTCCGACCACGCCGCTCAACCCGCCACCCGGCGGCGCGACCACGCGCAGTTGGTTCATCAGCACCACGGCCGAAAACTACGCGGTCACGGCGACCTTCGGCTATTCGCAGGTCAGGCCCGTCGACATGGTCATCGCCTTCGATAGCTCCGGTTCGATGGAATTTAACACGTTGTGCTACGGCTGCTGGACATCTTGTGGAAAAGAATATCCCGAAGGCTGCCGATGGCCGTTGCCCTGGAACGGCCCCGCCGACGGGCCGCCGACGCACTGCGCGGGCAGCGAGCCGCAAACCAAAACGATCGGCGGCGATTATACCTTCGCGTTGATCGAAGCCGAGGAATACAGCTATAGCAACCGCTTCTACGACCGCGATGGATACATACAGGGTCTTACTTATTGGGTGATGCAGCGCAACGGAACCATCACCGAACCGAATACCGACTATCTGGGAGACGCGGGCGCGCGCGGGCGCGATACACGCGGCGCGTACATCGGCCATTTCCCCTATGCTGTCG
>Ga0123330_1002573_pt1 | contig 16024 bp, 11 predicted proteins | sample BioC13SIPDNA_2_FD_89704 | JGI IMG/M metagenome (GOLD analysis project Ga0123330, IMG submission 89704) | Anaerobic biogas reactor microbial communites from Washington, USA - Biogas_R2_A C13 SIP DNA | ecosystem: Engineered > Bioreactor > Anaerobic > Unclassified | place: Washington, USA... | reverse complement strand
GCTGGTCTTCGGGGAGACACTGGCGCTGCACGACATCGTGCTGCCGGACTCGATTCGGGCCGGGGAGCGCCTGCACGCCGATCTGTGGTGGGCGGCGCAGGTCCCGCCTGCGCTCGATTATTCGGTGGGCGTCTTCCTGCTGGACGGCGAGGGACGTGTCGTGGCCGAGCACAACGGGCCGCCCGGCGATGCACCGACCACCGCCTGGGCGGTGGGCGACATGGTATACGACCGCCACACGCTGGCGCTGCCCGGCGACCTGCCGCCCGGCACGTACCGGGTGATGGTCAACGCCTACTGGTATGGCGACCTGGAGCCGCTGCGCGTGAACGGCGAGGCGGCGGCGGTGGTCGGGCAGGTCACGGTTCGCGAGCGCTGAGCGCGAAAGGCACACCCGCATGGAAAAGGCCCTCGAACGACGTCCCTGGCTGGTCCCGCTGATCCTGGCGGCCCTCACGGTGATCGTGCTCCGGCCGGTGATCATCCCGACCGGCGTCGGCCACATCCTGAACGGCAAGGACCTGCCGCAGATGTTCTATTTGCTGCAGGGGTACATTCGCCAGACGCTGCAGGACGGCGAGCTGCCGCTATGGATCCCGCACCAGTTCATCGGCCTGCCGCTGATCGGCAACCCGCACGCCGGTTTCTTCTATCCCGGCATGTGGGCCGTCTGGCTGATCGGCGAGACGCGCGGCATCGGCCTGATGATGGCCCTGCACGTCTGGCTGGGCGCGTGGGGCATGGCGCGGCTGGCGCGGAGCTTTGGGGCCAGCCGAACCGGAGCGCTGCTCGGCGGCGTGGTCTATGCCACCAGTGGGTGGGCGGCGGCGCAGTTCTTCTCCGGGCATTTCAATCACGTGATGGTCTTCGGCTGGGTGCCGTGGGGGTTGGTCGCCTACCGGCACGCCCTGGCGCGCGAGTCGTGGTTTGCCGTCCTGCCGGGCATGGCCGTGTTCGGGCTCGCGCTGCTGGCCGGGTTCACGCCGCTGATGGTCTATCTCGTGCTGGGGCTGGCCTTCGTGTGGGCGTACCACGTCGCGGGAAGCGAGGACCCGGTCCGGGCTGGGATCGCCGCCGGGCTGCGGCTGGGCGCGATTGTGCTCGGCGGCGCGATCCTGGCGGGGGCGCTGGTCCTGCCCTCGGCGGAGCTGACGCGGTTGGCGGTCCGCAAGCCCGGCAACCTGTCCTTCGCCAGCCGCTACGCGCTGCCGCCCGCCCAGGTGATCTCGGCGCTGGCCGTGCCGGGCCTGTACGGCAACCCCACGGTGGAGCCTTATTACTACTGGGGCGCCAATTTCGTCGAGGAGTTCACCGCCTACGCGGGGCTGCTGCCGCTGCTGGCGATCCCGCTGGCCTTCCGCTGGCCCCGGCGCGAGGTCTGGTTCTTCCTGGCGCTGATCGCGTTCGGGCTGGCGATGAGCCTCGGTCTGGAAGGTGCGCTGCTGCCGCTGCTGGTGCGGTGGGTGCCGGGCTTCGGCTTTTTCCGCGTCCCGGCGCGGGCGCTGCTGCTGGTCGTGATCGGGTTGGCCGGGCTGGCGTCGCTGCTGGTCACCGCGCTGCAGACCAGATCGCTCGAAGAACGGCGCGCGGCGCTGGCTCCGGCGCTGCGCCTGTGGCTGCCCGCCGGGGCAGCACTGGCCTTCGGGCTGGCGATCGTCTTCTCCGGGTGGTATGCCAGCGCCAGCCACGTCGAGCCGATGCCGCTGCGGGCGACGTTGGTCGCCGGGGCGCTGGCGAAAGCCGGGCTGATCGCGTGTGCCGTCTGGGTGGTCCTGTGGCTGTGGACCCGGCCCGATTCCAGAGCGCCCGGCTGGGCGCTGGGCCTGACGGCGGCTCTGATCGTGCTCGACGCGTGGCACGTCGCGATCCCGATCATCACGGTGGACAAAGTGCCCGAGGCGCCGATCTGGACGGGGGCGCGCGCTAACATCCCGACCGGGCCGGATGCCCGCGTGCTGATGCGCGAACCGTGGACCGGCCCGATCAACGGGGCCAGCGTCACCGGGCACCTGCACGTCCTGGGGTACGACCCGCTGCCGATCGACGCGTTCGACCGGCTGCAAGACGCGACCGATGCGAACGATCCCACCGCGCGGGTCAACACCCTGCTCGGCGTGAAATACGTCCTGTCGGGCGAGCCGTACGACGATCCCGCCTTCGAGCTGATCGGCATCGCCTACGACAGCTATTATTATGAGCGGGTCGATCCCTTCCCGCGGGCGTGGGTTGCCAGCGAGGTGGTCGTCGAGCCGGACGACGGCGTGGTGCGGGAGCAGATCGCCGCGCCGGACGTCAACATGCTCGCGACCGCCTTCGTGGACGAGTCGATCTCGTGCCCGGCGGGCGAGGGCGGCGAGGCGACCATCACCGAATACCGGCCCAACGACGTGACGCTAGAAGTCAGCGGCGGGGGCGGGCTGCTGGTGCTCAGCGACCAGTATTACCCTGGCTGGCGGGCGACGGTCGATGGCGACTCCGCCGAGATCGTCCGCGCCGATACGGTCTTTCGCGGGGTGTGCGTGCCGCCCGGCGCGCATACCGTCCGGTTCGAGTACCGCCCGCGGTCGCTGGTGGTGGGCGTGGTTATGACCGCCGCTGGGTGGCTGGCCTGGCTGATCGCGGTGGCGGTAGGCTGGCGGCGCGGGCGGATCGCCTGACCGTTACGGGGGCGGCGGCGCGCCATCGGGGCGGGACGGAAGCCGGAGGGTGAAGGTGCTGCCGTGGTGCAGCGTGCTGCGCGCGGTCAGGTCGCCGCCGTGGCGCAGCGCCAGCAGGCGCGCCACCGGCAGTCCCAGGCCGGTCCCTTTGCCGCTGGAGGCCGTGCTGCCGCGCTGGTGCTGGAATGGCTCGAACAGGAAAACCAGCTCGTCCTCGCCGATGCCCGGCCCGGTGTCGCGCACTTCCACGATCACCATGTTCTCCTCGGCCCAGGCGGTCATCGACACCTCGCCCGCCGTCGTGAACTTGACGGCGTTATCCATCAGCGTGATCAGGATGTAGCGCAGCCGGTCAATGTCGGCCCACACCGGCGGCAGATCGCCATCGATAGTCATGTTCAGCGCCAGGTCATGATCGCCGTAGGCGGTTTGGTGCAGGGCATGGGCCGCGTTCATCACCTCTTCGAGCAGCGGCGGCAGTGCCACCCAGGCCAGGTTCAGCTCCATGTAGCCGGTTTCGATCGAGGACAGATCGAGCATGTCTTCGATCAGTGCCTGGAGCACGCGCCCGTTTTCGAGGATGCGGCGCTGGCGGTCGAGCGCTTTATCCGGCACGGCCCCATAGACGCCGCTGAGGATTGTCTCCGAGTAGCCGATGATCGCGTTGAGCGGGGTGCGCAGCTTGTGCGAGGCGTTGAGCAGGAACCGCGATTTGAGCATATGCGCCTGGTTGGCCTGCATGGTCGCCTGGGCCAGCTCGCGATTGGCCGTCTCCAGTGCGTCGAACAGGCGCGCGTTGTGGATCGAGACCGCGATCTCGTTGGCGAGGCTCTCCAGCACGGCGATCTCGTCGCGGGGAAAGGCGTCCTGGTGGTCGTCTTCCAGGTTGAGCACGCCGATCGTCTGCCCGGCGAAGACCAGCGGGATCGCCAGCTCGCACCGGCTGGCGGGCAGCGCCAGATGGCCCTGGTAGCGCGCGTCTTCGGATACATCCGGCACATACACCGTCTCGCCATAGCGCGCCACCCGGGCCAGCACGCTGTGATCGGCATCGCGCAGGCTGATCGGCTGGGCCAGGGCGTCCTGCCGCGCCCGGACCGGCGCCAGAGTTCGGGCGTCGTCATCCAGCAGTAGAATCTCGACGTGGTAAATCTCGAACCGGTCTTTGATCAGGCCGGTCACTTCGTCGATCAGGGCCTGGGGATCGAGGATCGTGGCGACCTTGCTCGACACGTCGGCGGCCACTTCGAGCTGCAGGGCTTTGCGCGACAGCTCGCGGGCGCGCAGCTCGACGATGTCTTCCATCTCGTGGGTGTAGGTGTCGATCTGGCGCCGGCTCTCCTGCAGCCGCCCGATCATGGCGTTGAACGCCGCGCCCAGCTCCGCGATCTCGCGCTCGGCGCTGGACGGCAGCCGGATACGGTACTGGTAGTCGCCCTGGCTGACGGCGCGCGCGCCCTGGTGCAGTTTGGCGAAGGGCGCCAGCACGGTTCGCATGGTGCGCTGGACCAGCGCTTCGCCCACCAGCGCGGCCAGCAGAAAGGCCAGCCCCCACAGCACCGCCCCGCGCGCCAGGGTCGGCAGGATCGCGGCCAGCGGCGTCTCGGTCAGGACGAACAGCTCCGACGCCGGCAGGCGCTCGGCGCGCCCGATGACCCACTTCCCTTCCAGGCCGCGATAGACACCCAGGGCGGGTTCGCCATCCCGCGCATGTTGTACCGAGTCGAACTCAGCCGGATCGCGCTCTGGCGCGCGGTCCAGGTCCGGCGGCGCAGCGAGCACCGTCCCCGCCTCGTCCAGCAGGGCCGCGTAGCCGTCAGGCACCTCACTCACCGTGCCAGCCCACAGCCGGGCGGGGTCCAACTCCGCGACGATCGTCCGCGTACCGTCACCGGTGGGTGCCCGCACCGTTATCGCTGGGGCCGCCGCATCCCCTGCCGCGCGGCTAGGCGATGCGCGAGGCGTATCGAGCGCGACTGCGCCGCCCGCATCCGCAACCCGCACCGAACGCAGGGCCGGGATCGCCGCCTCCAGGCTGGTCGGGACTTCGCCAGATGCCGCGTCCGCCGGGAGCGTCGCGCCGGCAAAGGCCAGCAGCCGCTGCGCATCGTCGAGGGCGCCCTGGACGTTGACCGCGATGTGATCGGCGGCCGATTCGTGAAGCTCGAGCAGCGCGTGCCGCCGTTCGAGGGCGATGATCACGCTGGCGCCCCCCGCGACGAGGACCATCAGCAGGTTCAACCCCAGGAAGAATGAGAACCGCCAGCGCGCCCGCAGGCTGCGCGGCTGGCCGGGGCCGGGCGAAGGAGTCGGTTGGGTGGCGGCTTCGCTCATGTGCTCGTTCATCATTGTGAAAGCATTGTGATATTCAAAAGGCCATTATAAGGTGATTGGCAGATGCGTACCAGCCTGCCGGATTCTGGGCGGCATTGGGCAAACGGCGCCGTTCCTGCGACACTCTGGAAAGGCCCCTCTCGATCGTTTTCCCGGTTAGTCAGATGGAAGTCTATGGTAGGTACGCCCGCGCGTATCAGTTTTGATTCTGTCAGGCGGCCGGGGCGAGGCGGGTAGACTCACGAGCGGAGTACGAAAAGGAAAACATCATGGCTCAAGCAAAAACCAATGATACCGTCAAGGTCCACTACACCGGCCGCCTCAACGATGGGACCGTGTTCGACTCTTCGATGGAGCGCGAACCGCTCCAGTTCACGCTCGGCGAAGGCCAGGTGATCCCCGGCTTCGAGAACGCCGTGCTGGGCATGACCGCCGGCGAGAGCAAGACGATCACCATCGCGGCGGACCAGGCCTACGGCCCGCGCCGCGACGACCTGGTCCTCGCCGTGGGGCGCGACCAGTTCCCGCCCGACATCACGCCCGAAGTCGGCCAGCAGCTTCAGGTCCGGCAGACGAACGGCGACGTGGCGCTGGTCACCGTGACCGAAGTGGGCGAGGCAGCCGTGAAGCTGGATGCCAATCACCCGCTGGCCGGTCACGATCTGACCTTCGATATCCAGCTCGTCGAGATTAGCTGACTCCCATCCGCGCCGCCCGCCCGCACCAGGCCCAGCGCGGCACGGCGATAACCTGACCGCAGCGCCCGCCGATCCCCCTGGCGGGCCATGCTGCGTTGTCCTGGCGATCCGCAACGCGCCTCGGACCAAAACCGCCCGCTTTGGCAAGTGTCACGGACACGTTATACTGTCAGCCTGTCTGGAAACCACTCACTCAGGTGCGACATTGACGCAATTACCCACTCCCTCGCCGCGCGCCGCTGTCCGGCTGCGCTGGCGCCACAAACTGCTGCTGATCGGGTTCGGACTGCTGCTCAGCGTCCTGCTGGTCGACGCGTTGGCGCGGACGCTGCACCTTATCCCGCGCCCCGGCAATGACGACTACCAGGCGATCAGCCGCCGGGTCGGCGTCATGCTGTCTCCCTACGACCGGTTCACCACGCGGGGATTCGTGCGGGGCAACACCGAATTCGAGGTCGACGTCCAATTGAATGCGCTGGGGCTACGCGGCCCGGACATCGATCCGGAGCCGCCGGAGGGCGCCACGCGCATCGTCGCGATCGGGGACTCGTACACGGCGGGATGGGAGGTGCCGCTCGACGAGCGCTGGACGGCGTGGCTGGGGGACCGTCTGAGCGCGGGCGACCAGCGTGTGGAGGTGGTCAACCTCGGCGTGCCCGGCTTCGGCACCGATCGGGAATACCTGCTCTACCAGGCCTACGGGCACACGCTGCAGGCCGATATTGTGCTGCTGGTGATGTACGTCGAGAACGATGTCAGCGACAACGCCATCGCCCAATGGGAGTCGCCCGATCTGCTCGTCCAGACGCGCCCGTTTTTCACGCTGGACGAAGTGGGCGCGCTGGTCGAACATCCGTGGGAGTACGCCGACCAGACGCGGCCCTATCTCTACCAGGACTTCCCTGACAATGTGATCGGCTGGCTGAACGCCCATTCGATCACCTACCGCGTGCTGCGCGACGCGCCCGGGCGGGTGTGGGATGCGGTGACGGGCGGCGATGAGGGCGGCGGCGAGGACGACGACTCGCCAGACATCCGCCTGCCCGCTGCCGATGTGCTGTCCACGCCGTTGGAAGCGTTCTTTACCGAGCCGGATGAGGCCTGGGAGGAGGCGTGGCGGCTCACCGAGGCGCTGCTGGCTGCCTTCCGCGATGCGGTGGCTGCGGACGGCGCCCAGTTCGTCGTGGCGATTGTGCCGCCGCACATGATCGTGCAGTACGACGACTGGCGGTACGAGCCTGCCCTGGAAGAGTCGGGTCGCGAGTGGGATCTGTGGTATCCACAGCGACGGATGCGGGCGCTGCTCGACCGGCTGAATATCCCGGTGATCAACCCCACGGTCGCGTTCATGGATTTTCACGAGCAGACCGGGCAGCACACCTATTTCGTGCTCGACCGGCACTTCAACCGGACCGGAACCTGCCTGTTCGGCACGGCGCTGGCGAACGGGCTGGCCGCGCGCGGCTTCGTGGCTCCGCCGCCGGACTTCCCGATCGATCCCATGGCGGCGTGCAGCTCAGGCTAGCGCGCAGACGTCCAGCGGGAGCCCCTTGCGCGCGGTCGCTACGGTTCGTCCCCTCACGAAAGCCACAAACCGGCCAGGAACTTGATCTGCTCGATCTGCTGGTAGACCTCGCCACCCTCGTGATCGTTGTAGGGCCAGACGCGGATGTCTTTCGGCCCGGCGTAGTGGTTGTAGGCGGCAAAGACGGTCGAGGGCGGGCAGATTTCATCCATGAGCGCGACCGAGAACAGCGCCCGCGCGCGCGCCCGCACGGCGAAGTTCAGCCCGTCGAAATAGGACAGCGTGCGGAAGACGGTCGCGACCCGGTCGCGGTGGCGTTTGCAGAACGTGACCAGCTCGTAGTAGGGCTGCTTGTCGGTGATCTCCATCGCGCGGCGATAGTGGCACAGGAACGGCACATCCGGCATGATCGCGGGCAGGTCGGGCATCAAGCCGGCGAGGGCGAGGCTGATCCCGCCGCCCTGGCTGCCGCCCGTAGCGGCCACTCGCGCCCCGTCCACAGCGGGGTGCTGGCGCGCTGCCTCGACGGCCCGCACCGCGTCGGAGAACACGCGCCGGTAGTAATAGGTCTTGGGATCGAACACGCCCTGCGTCATGAAGCCGGGCACGGAGGGATTCGCCCCGTCGGCGGGGATGTCGGGCGTGTCGCCCTTCAGCCAGACGCTGCCCTGGCCGCGCGTGTCCATGACCAGGTTGGCGAACCCGGCGGCGCTCCACGTCAGCCAGTTGAGCGGAAAGCCGCGCCCACCGCCGTAACCGATGAACTGCACCACGCAGGGCAGCGGTCCCGGGCGCTGGCGCGGCAGCAGCAGCCAGCCTTTGACCGGCTGCCCGCCGTACCCGGCGAAGGTGACGTCGAGCGTTTCGACCGTCCGCAGGCCAAAATCGACCGGCTCGAACCGGGCATTCAGGGGGTGCTGGCGCGTCTGGTCCAGCGTGGTCTGCCAGAAGGCGTCGAAGTCGTCCGGCTCGTCGCGCTCGGGCAGGTAAACCTGTAACTCTTCTAGCGGCTTGTCATAAAGAGGCATGACTGAAGTCCTTTCTGGCGCATCTCAATCGTCCGGCGAAACCACGCCGGTGCTGCTACTCGTTCACCAGGCACACCCTGCCCCTGGGCGCCCGCGTGGTATGCAATGGCGTTTGGCGGGCACGATCGTCTGGCCCGTGTCGTGAAAACGCGCGGGCCGGCCCGGGCTCACTCGGCTGGCGGCGGAAGGGGGATGTCTTCGATGCCGCCGGCGTCCTCTTCCGGTGGCTGGCCGGGGCTGGCCCCCGGCAGCGTCCCACGCGGGATGTCCGTCTCGTCGCCGGGCGCGCCCGGATAGGGCGGCTGGGCGCGCGGCGGTTCCGCACGGGCTGCCAGCTTCGGCTCGATGACTCTCACCGCCTCGATGACGGCCGGATCGTGGGGGCTGATCGCCCGCGCCTGCTGGACGTAGCCCCAGGCCTGCTCCGGCGTGTCGGCCAGGTTCGCCATCTGGAGCCAGGCGGGCACGTGGCGCGGCTGCATCTGGAGCACGCGCGTGAAGTGCTGGCGCGCTTCATCGGGGCGGCCGCCCAGCGCCGCCATCACGCCCATATTGTAGTACGTTTCCGGGTTGCCGCTGGGCGTGGGGATGGACGTCCGATCCGGGCTCGGCGGGAAGACGGACGGGCCGCGCCCTGTAGTGCGCTTGCCGGGCGCCTGACCCAGGCTGGTGCTGGCTGACTGGCCGCCGAAGATGCCGCCCGCCACGATCAAGCCCAGGAACAGGAGCTGGATCGGGAAGGTGACCGACGCACTGCAAATGCACAGGCCGTACAGGATGAACACGCCCAGGCCGATCGCAGCCCCATAGCCGATCGCCTGCTGGGGGGACTCGGCGTATTTGCGCGCGGTGCGGCGGGCCATGAAGAATGTCGCGCCTGCCGTCAACGCCCACGCCACCATCGACAGGACACTCAGCGCCGACGAGGACTCGGTCGATTCCTTGATGATGCGGTCCATCTCTTCCTGGAGCTGGTCTTGCTGTTCTTCGAGCGTGGCGTCGGAATCCAGCTCGGATACCACGTCCACCACCCGGACCATCGCGTAGACAAATTGGGCCGAAAAGCTGAAGACAATCCCCAGCACGAACGTGAGGAACACCGCCTGAACGACGCGGCCTGGCTGGATATTCTGAAAGGACATGGTTGCCTCAACCTGCACGGGAAGCCGTCGCTGGCCCCAGTATAACACGCCGGGGCGTCCCGAGGACAAAACCAGTCCGGCGTGGAGCGGCGTGTGGCGCGCGCTACAGCGCGGCGAGGTCTGTGCCGAGTCGCTTCAGGACGCGCAGCGCCCGCAGCGTGACCCACTTGCTCGGCCGGCCCTTCTTCTCGATGTCAATCCACATCTTGCCGTGGTACCCGTACTCGAGCTTCCAGCGCCCCTGGTCGTCCTGTTTGGACAGCACCAGCGCGACGGCGCTATCCAGCCGCGGGTCGTTCACCACACCGGCCCCGGTCAGCGCCTCCAGGTTGAGCAGCACGTCGGTGACATATCCCAGCGGGTAACCGAACTTGAACCAGCTCGAGTTGACGCGTTCCTGGTAGGGATAGTCGGCGCGCGCGATGTCATAACTCAGCAGAAAATCGATGCAGGCCCCGATGCCCCGCTCGACCGCCGGCGTGCGTCCCTCGGCGGGCACGGCGCCCAGCGCCCACAGGGCGCGCACCGCGCCCCAGCCGCAGGGCAGCCCGTAATTGGCCGAACAGACAAAGTCCGGCCCCTGCAAACCGCTCTTGAAGTAGGATGCGTACCCGTCGCCGGTCACGGACCGCGCCAGCCGGTCAACGGCTCGGTCCAGCCGTTCATCGGCCCGCACGCCCAGGTCGAGCAGCGCGCGCACGACATTGCCCCACAGGCAGTGGATCGCGGCACTGGGCGTGCCGTTAACCGAGAACGCCCCGTCTTTCGTCTGGGCGTGGGCGAAGACGTACTCGACGGCACGGCGCACGCGCTCGTCTCGCCCATCCGCGCCCAACTGCGCCAGGAACAGCAGCGACCAGAGCGTGCCGTAATATTTTGGCCCGTAGCCCGCGCCCGGCTTGACCCAATAGCCCTCCGGTTCCTGCGCCGCCAGGATGGCGGGAACGGGGCCGGACGCCATCACGTCCGCTCGGGCGGCCATCACATCGGGGTCGTCAGGCCGGCAGCCCACCAAATCGCGCAGGGCGAAGAATCTGATGCCGGGGTTGGCCGCATCGCGCTCCAGCAGCCAGGGGAGCGGATTGCTTTTGAGGTGTTCTGACCACGCGCCCATCTCGAATTCCTCCCGAGACTTCTGTGTCGCTGCATCCATCGTATCACGGATTGGCCGCGAGGGTGGCGGTGGGCAGACGGACCGGGTTGATCAAGGGGCAGGGCTCGCCCTCACGCCCTCTCGGATGGGGCATGGGCCACCAGCCAGCGCCACACCAGCGCCATCGACTGCACATCTGCCCGCTGGTAAAGGCACGCGCGGGCCAGGGCGTCCAGGCTGCCCGTTTCCAGCCAGTGCTGGTAATCCAGGTACGCGGCGAACCAGTCCTGGTATCCCGGCCACGCAAAGCCCAGGTGAGTGGACACGGGCTTGATCGACGTGCTCTTGAGCGGCAGGCTGACCACCCGCTTGAGCGTGGCGTTCAGGTCGTGCATGCGCGGTGCCAGTTGCGCCCTCACGTACTCGGGAGCCGACCCGCGCAGAATCGCCGCGTCGTAGCCCGACCAGTGGAAGATCGGGCGGCTGTCCTCGCTCACCGCCGCCGCGAACACTTCCCAGGCGGCGTCGCTGTCCGGCGCGAGGGTCACCTGCTGGCCGTTGGGGAGCACCAGCGGCTCGGGGAGCTGCACCGGCGCGACCAGCGTGATGTGCGTCTGGCCCTCGCCGTCGCACCAGCCCATGCACCAGGGGACCGTGCGGCCGCCGATCTCCCATGTTTCCAGGTCGAACATCCAGCCCGGCTGGCGGCACACCTCCGGCAGCGCGTCCAGCCACACGGGGCGGTTTTCCAGCCACGCCTGGGCGTTGGCGCGAATACGGGGCGCGGTCTTCGGGCCAATGCCTTTGATCGTTTGCAGCTCGTCCGGCGACCGGGCGACGAGGTCCTCCAGGCGGGCGATCCCCGCCGCCTCCAGGCTGGCGCGGGTCGTCCGCGAGACGCCGTAAAGCAGGTCCAGGCGTTTCTCGCGCTGCGCGACGCCCTGGCAGGCGGTGAACCAGTGGCAGGTGGCGCAGTGCGGCTCGATGCGAACCGGCGGCTCCGGCGCGCTGGCGGTCAGGTGTGCCGCGCGCAGCAGCGCCGCCATCAGGCGATCCTCGTCGTAGTCGTGGGCCAACCGGCGGCGCGGTCGTCCCAGCGGGTCCGCGCCCAGCCACAGCTCGGCGGGTGGGACCGTGCCCTGCAGCAGGCTCAGCAGCCAGACGTAGAGATCGAGTTGCAGCCAGTCGGCTTCCTCGGGCTGGCTGCGCTGCTTGATCTCGACCGGGGAATAGACCGCCTCGCCGTGATGCCAGACGCGCAGCAACTGGTCGGCGCGCCCGCGCAGCGTGTAGACGGTGTCGCTCAGGTCGAGCGGCACCCGGACTTCCAGGCAAGCGCCGAGGATGCCCGGCACGCCCCGCCGCATCAGGTCGCGCGTGGCGGCGACACCCTCCTCCCAGGACGCGATGTCCACCGGCTCGATCGGCCCGGCGGTGGCGGCGTGGACCCGATCCTCGTGCTGGCTGCCGAGAGCATACAGGCGCAGCGCTTCAGGCGCTGCCGCGTCGTGCAGGGATGGATCGGCGCGGGCGTCCAGCCACACACGCCGCTCGCACATCAGCAGGTGGCGGAGGGTCTGGGCGGTGATGACCGCGCTGTGGGGGAATTCGGCTGTCATACTCCATCATGCTCCGTGATGAATCGGGTCGCCTGGTCGGCAGGCTCAGGCGGCGTCTTTGGGCTTGCCTCTATTGTACCGTGCCCGGCGGGCGGCGGACCGCCCCAAGACTGGCGCGGGGCGCGTCTCAGATTCGGAGCAAAAAACTCACCACAGAGGTCGCAGAGGACACGGAGAGCGGTATTTTTGAGAGTCTCTCTGGAAGCAATCTATCTCTGTGCTCTCTGTGTACTCGGTGGTTCCAAACTCGCCCCAGATGTGAAACGTACCCCTGGTGCGCACCCTCTTGACACGCTCTGTCGGGCATGAGACAATATGACCTGCGACCCGTGCCCCTGTGCCGGGTCGTTGCGTTATACTTCCCACGTGCATGTGCGCCTGGGAAGTTTTGTTATCCCAGGTGCGAGGAGGCGGCATGTCCTGGAAACGTCCATTTTTCACGTTATGGATCGGGCAGGCGTTTTCGTTGTTGGGCAGCCAGTTGGTGCAGTTTGCGCTGGTGTGGTGGCTGACACGAACGACCGGATCGGCGTCGGTGCTGGCGACGGCATCGCTGGTCGCGCTGCTGCCGAACGTCTTCCTCAGCCCGGTGGCCGGCGCGCTCATCGACCGCTGGAACCGGCGCGCGGTGATGCTCGTGGCCGACAGCGGGATCGCCCTGGCGACCCTGGCCTTGATCGGCGTGTTTGCCGCCGGTGAGGCGCGGCCCTGGATCATCTACCTGGCGATGCTGGTGCGCGCGATGGGCGGCGTCTTTCACATGCCCGCCATGAACGCGTCCACGTCCCTCATGGTTCCGCGAGCCGAACTGGGGCGCGTGCAGGGGATGAACGCCGCGCTGAACGGCTCGATGACCATCGTCGCGCCGCCGCTGGGCGCCCTGATGATCGAAGCGCTGCCCATGCAGACCGTGCTGGCCGTGGATATTCTGACGGCGGCGCTCGGCATCGGCGCGCTGGCCGTGGTCCACGTGCCGCAGCCGGTGCGCGCTACCGCCCCCGGCGCGCTCAACGTGAGGCGCGATCTGGCCGAAGCGCTGCGCTACATGCGCGGGATGCCGGGCATGATGATTCTGCTCGCCATGGCCGTCGCGATCAACTTCGTGCTGATCCCCGCCGGGACGCTGCTGCCGCTGCTCGTCAAAGACCATTTCGGCGGCGACGCTCAGGCGTTCGGCTGGATGGAATCCTCGTATGGCATCGGCGTGGTGCTGGGCGGCGTCGCGTTGAGCGTATGGGGCGGCTTCGAGCGGAAAATCGTCACCTCACAGATCGGGGTGGTCGGCATCGGGATCGCGCACGTGGTGCTGGGCGTCACGCCGGGAGCGTGGTTTGCGGTGGCGCTGGCATCCGTCTTCGTGGCCGGCTTCATGATGTCGTTCAACGGGGCGATCTATGCGGTGCTGCAGTCCACCATCGCGCCGGAGATGCAGGGCCGGGTGTTTACCCTCGTCACGAGCCTCGCGACCGGAATCGCGCCGCTGAGCCTGGCCATCGCCGGGCCGCTGGCCGAGGTGCTCGGCGTGCGGTTCTGGTATGTCGTGGGCGGGGTGGTGTGTATCGTGATGGGGTCGCTCGCGCTGGTCATCCCCTCGGTGGTCAACGCGGAACGGCTGGCGGCGGAACGCGCGGCGGGCCTGGCGGAGCAGACCTGATTGCGCCCACCTGGGCAAAAACCCAAGCTTGTGGCATCATCGCGCCCCATGAACCACGCGGACCACGTCCAATTGCTGCGCGACGGCATCCACGCTCCCGGCGGCACCTGGGCCGATATCGGCTCCGGGCACGGCGCGTTCACGCTGGCCCTGGCCGACCTGCTCGATCCAGATGGCCAGATTCACTCGATCGACCAGGACGCTGCCACCTTGCGGGTCCAGCAGCGCGCCCTGCAAGCCCGCTTCCCACAGGGGACCGTGCACTACCGGGTCGCGGATTTCACCGCGCCGCTCGATCTGCCGCCGCTGGATGGCATCGTCATGGCGAACGCGCTGCACTTCGTCCGCCACAAGGCGCCGGTGCTGCGGCGCATGCTCGGCTATCTGAAGGACGGCGGGCACCTGATCATCGTCGAGTACGATACGGACCACGGCAACCGCTGGGTGCCGTTCCCGCTGAGCTACGCCACCTGGGAGCGGCTCGCCCGGCAGAGCGGCTTCGCCGCCACGCGCCGGCTGCACGCCGTCCCCAGCAGTTTCCTGGGCCGGATCTATTCGGCAGCCAGCGTCAAAGCGGGGGCGGAGTGAGGTCCGTCACCGCGATCGAGCGGGCGCGCCGCACACGCCACTATGGTTAATCCAGGCCATTCGACCTGTCTACCAGCGCAAGGAGGCATCCATGACGGAATACGTGTGTATCGGTGTCCCGTACTTTCTCGGCCAGCGGCTCGACGCGCGCACCGAGGTTGACGCCATTCGCGCCAGCGGCATCGCCGGGGAGCTGGGCGCGGAGTGGCTCGAGATCGCCCCGGACGTCGCCGCCAGCCCCGACCCCGTGACCGCCGTCAATCGCTCCCTGGCCCAGGCTATCGCCGCTCGCCGCGACCGCTTCCCGATCATCTTCGCCGGGGACTGCACCAGCGCCATCGGCGCGGCCAAAGGGCTGGAGTCCGGCGAGGGTCTGGGCGTGGTATGGCTCGACGCGCATGGGGACTTCAACACGCCCGAGACCACGCCCAGCGGGTTCCTGGGCGGGATGCCGCTGGCGATGCTGGTCGGGCGCGGCGAGCAGTACCTGCTGGAGGGTGTCGGACTGGCGCCGCTTAGTGAAGCGGACATCATCCTCACCGATGCGCGCGACCTGGACCCCGGCGAAGCGGTGGCGCTGCGCGAGAGCGCCATCACGCACCTGCCAGACCTGCGGGACCTGCTGGCCGCCCCGCTGCCCGCTATGCCGCTCTACGTCCACCTCGACGTGGACGTGGTGAACCCGGACCAGATGCCCGCGATGAGCTACACAGCGCCGGGCGGGCCCTCGCTGGAAGACACGGCGGCCGTGGTCCGGCGCGTCGCGCGCGAGGGGCGAGTCGTCGGGCTGCTGGTGGGCCTGTGGAACGATGACCTGGCGACCGATGACCGTCCGTTGCGAGGCACGCTTGCCCTGGTGCGGGCGTTTGTGGAGGGGCGGCGGGGCTAGAGGCTGCCCGCGGCGCAGGTAGCCAGCGGGCGGGCTCTACCCCCACACTGGCCCAGGACACAAAAAGACCCCGGCCGGTCTCGACTGGGGTCTTCGTTCAGGTAGCGGGGGCAGGATTCGAACCTGCGACCTCCGGGTTATGAGCCCGACGAGCTGCCACTGCTCTACCCCGCAACGTCGCCAGCGTTGGATGCCAGCGGAGTGCTATCATACCAAACCCAGTCCTAACCGTCAAGGGTTAGCCCGGCCGGGTTTGGCCTTCACCGCCTGGGATGTCTAAAATGTGCGTAGCAGTCGCCCGCCCTCACCCGGAGATCGAACCCAGCATGGACATCCACGAATCTCTATCGCGCGCGGAACTCCTGAAGCTGTTGGACGTATACGCTAAAAACTGGCTGGCACACGACGGGAGCTGGTTTCTGGCGCTCGAGGAAGCCTACGGGCACGAAGCCGCCGTCGAGATGGACGTCCGGGCCTGGGAGCGCTTCGCCGAGGCCGAAGCGCGCCGCATCATGCGCGCGTTCGACATTCCGCCCGGTGGAGGGCTGCCCGCGCTGGCGAAGGCGCTGCGCTACCGGCTGTATGCGCGCGTGAATCCGCAAACGGTCGAGTGGATCGGCGATCACACCCTGATCTTTCGCATGGTCGAGTGCCGGGTCCACCAGGCGCGCCTGCGCAAGGACCTGCCACCGTTCAACTGCCAGCCGGTCGGCATCATGGAATTCTCGACGTTCGCCCGCACCGTCGATTCGCGGATCCAAACGCGCTGCCTGACCTGCCCGCCCGAACCGATGGCG
>Ga0123330_1002564_pt1 | contig 16052 bp, 12 predicted proteins | sample BioC13SIPDNA_2_FD_89704 | JGI IMG/M metagenome (GOLD analysis project Ga0123330, IMG submission 89704) | Anaerobic biogas reactor microbial communites from Washington, USA - Biogas_R2_A C13 SIP DNA | ecosystem: Engineered > Bioreactor > Anaerobic > Unclassified | place: Washington, USA... | reverse complement strand
GGCTGCAGCGGGCGCTGGAGCCGCTGTGGTGAGCGGTCCCCGCGTCGGCTGCGTGCAAGATAGCGGTTTTTCAGACATAGACTCCCTCCCTGGTGACCCACCGGAGGCCGGTAAAGTGCGAAATGGCGGAGCAGTACCCCACCCCTACATTCTCATTATAGGCCATATGTGAAACAATCCACACACGAGGGTTGCCGCCGCCCGTGCGGTTTAGGTAGACTCTGGGCGTGGTTGTATCGGCTATTGGTAGGGAGTTTGCACGATGAAAAAATGGACGATCCTGGTGATTTTTGCAGCGTTGGCGTTGATCCTGGCGGCGTGCGGTGGTGATGACGATAACGATAGCGACACACGCCCGACCGCAACCGAAGCCGCGACCGCCGAAGCGGACGGTGCCCCGAGTCTCGACGCTGCGCCGGACCTGGGCGGCGGCCCGGACCTGGCGGGTGGGTTGAGCGGCGGCCCGGGCGACGAGCGCCAGCTACCAGGCTGCAGCGATCCGGACAGCGACGAATGCCCGGCGCCGCTGGACATGCCTCTCGATGGTGAAGCGAGCGTCGAGGGCGTGAGCATCAACTACCCCAGCCGCTACTTCGACGCGGCGGTGGGGGATGAGACTGGCGGGGACGCGCTGATCGCGATCACGCCGTCCGAGAATTACCGCTTCGAGGAACAGGCGGCGTTCCAGGTGTATTTCGCCGAATCAGTGGATGCCGCGCTGGCCGATCTGGTCGATCCGGACACGGCCGAGTGGACGGCTGGGGCGCTGGAAGGCACCATCGGTGTGGCGCGCGACGCCGCGCAGGAGCCGCAGCAGGCCACGACGATCGGCGCGTTTGCCCTGCCGGACGGGCGCGCGATCGTGTTGAAGGCCGAGACGACCGGACAATATGGCTGGGACCTTTTCTCGCGCGTGTACGACGACATGCTGCAGACCCTGACCGTGGCCGAAACCTAGCATCCGCTGCCCGGCGGCCCATAAGCTGGGCGGCTGGCGCAGAGTCGCGCATAGGCGGGCAGGAAGTGTAGATTTCCTGCCCGTTGTGCTGTTTGGCGCCAGAGTGGTTATAACCTGCCTGGATACTGGTCCAGGGAAGGACGAACGCATGAAAATCACCCGGCATGGGTCGAGCCTGATCAAGCTGACGCGATTGGGGTTCGTGAACTGTTACCTGGTGCGCGAGGACGACGGGTTCACGCTGGTCGATACGGGCATGGCTGGCAGCGCGGGCGGCATCCTGGCGGCGGCGCGGGCCGAGGGCGCGCCGATCGTGCGCATTCTGCTGACGCACGCGCACAACGATCACGTGGGGTCGCTGGATGCCCTGCACGCGAAACTGCCCGGCGCGGAAGTGCTGATCACCGCGCGCGACGCGCGCTTTCTGCGCGGTGATATGAGCCTGGACCCCGGCGAGCCGCAGGTCAAGCTGCGCGGCGGATACATGGTCTGCCAGACGAAACCGGATCGCGAGCTGCAGCCCGGCGACTGCGTGGGGTCGCTGGAGGTCATCGCGTCGCCGGGGCACACGCCCGGCCAGGCGGCATTTTTGGACGCGCGCGACGGCACGTTGATCGCCGGTGATGCCTTCCAGAACAAGGCCGGGTTCGTCGTGGCGGGGATGTTGCGCGTGTTGTTCCCCTTCTCGGCCATGGCGACGTGGCACAAACCGACCGCCCTGGAGAGCGCGCGCCGTCTGCGCCAGCTCGACCCGGCGCGGCTGGCGGTGGGCCACGGTGCCGTGATCGAGCAGCCCGGCGCGGCGATGGACCGGGCGATTGCCGAGGCGGCGCGCAAGTTTCAGGCGAACGAGTAGGGGCCGGGATGCTGGTGGGCGTGCGACTGGTCGTCGGGCAGGGCGTAGGCCCGGAAGGGGTAGCGCACCGCGTCCAGGCTGGCCCCGGCGATGTCGATCGCGTCCAGGCGGTGCGGGCCCAGGCCGGACCAGCTCGCCAGGAACAAGTGATTGATCGCGTAGCGGAAGGGCTCCTCGCGGAACGACAGCGCCGTGGGCTCGAAGCCCATGACCGCCGTCGCCACGGCGTCGGTCGCCACGGGGTTTTTGCCGCCCACCAGCACGCCCGGCTCGACCGGGTTCCACAGGACGCCCCACGGACCTTCGCCACCCTCCGACGTCTTGATGCCGTCGATCAGCGCGAAGTCGATCGGGCGGGCGCGCACCAGGTCCACGATCACGCGCGGGACGCGGGTTTTGTAGTGCTGGTCCGGCCCGTGCATCTCGGATCGGTGGCCGTCGCCCTGCTTGAGCATGTAGTACTGGAGCGGCACCAGCCCGAACAGGTTCTTCATCGAGAGCGTGACCCCGGCGTTCTGGTGGCATTTCATCTTGGCGACCGAGATGAAGGCGTCGATGTCCACCAGAATCGGGTGGAACAGGAAGTTCTCGTAGACCAGCCACCCGTCACCGACCGGGCGCTGGATGAAGCCCTTGTAGGGCCACGGATCGTTGAGGTTGACCAGCATCGCGCCCAGGTCGCTGGCGGCGGCCATGTGCCCCCAGCGGAAGAACGACTCGCGGTCGTAGGTGGCCTCGACGATCACCAGCTCGCGCGCGCCCGCGTCGAGCACGGCTTCGCCCAGCGCACGGATCACTTCGGGGTGCGTCACGTAACTCTCGGTGGCGGGGACGGAGAGCTGCTGCTCCCAGTGCACGCCGCCGGTCAGGTTGGTCTTGATCGCCACCCGGTCGCCGGGGCGGATCACGTCGCCCAGCCCGCCCAGGTCGTCGAGCATATCCTGCACCGCGCGCCGGACCACGTTCCGGTCATAGCTGCGAGCCGTGGCCAGGGCCACTTTCGCGCGTTCGGCGGCCCGGACCGGCAGAGCCTGCGCGGCGAGGGCGCTCCCGGCCGCGAGGCCGGCTGCCTGCAGAAAGCGGCGGCGTGAGAGGGTGTGATGGGGTGGTGTCATGCTTATCCCTGTCTGTTCGACGGGCGAGCTGGTACGCTGGCGCGCCCATTCTGATGATACAATGAGTGTTCGAAACTGAGTCGTTGAGGCTGCGTACAAGACATGCGACGTCCCATCTTACCCTTATTTGTGTTGGTTGCGATGATCGCATCTCCGGTTATCGCACAAGACAGCGCCGGGCGGCAACCGATCACTCTCGACACCGCCGCCCGCCTCGAAACAGCGGCGGTGCTGATCGTCGGCGCCGAGGCGATTCCCGATCTGGCGTTCAGCCCGGATGGATTGCTGGCGGCGGGCGGACCTGACGGCGTCCTATATATCTGGGATACGGTCACCGGCGCGCGTCTCGCCACCCTGCCGGACTCCGGCGACGAGACACTGCCCGAAGTGACGAGCCTGGCCTACCGTCCGGACGGCGCGCTGCTGGCTGCCGGGGATGCGGGCGGGGCGATCCAACTGTGGGACCCGGCGACGGGTGAGGCGCTCGCAGCGCTGGCGGCGGGCGAGGGCGCCGTGACCGCCCTGGCGTTCGACGCGGCTGGGACGCTGTTGGCCGCCGCGCCGGAGGATGGCGGCGTTCAGGTGTGGGACCCGGCGACAGGTGACGAGATCGCGACCCTGGGCGAGAGCGCCGGGGCGGTGAACGGCCTCGCGTTTCTGTCCGGCGGCGCTGCCCTGGCCGCTGGCGGGGCGGACGGCGCGATCTGGCTGTGGGACGCCCCCACCGGCGAGGCGCGCCAGCTTGCTGGTGAAGGAAGCGCCGTGCTGCAACTCGCGGCCAGCCCGGATGGCGCGATATTGGCGGCGCTGCGGGACGATGGCACGATCCAGTTGTGGGACGTGGCGAGCGAGGAGGTCCGCGCCGTGCTCGAGCCTGCCGAAGCGGGCGAGTTTACCAGTGCCGCGTTCGTTCCCGCCGGCGTGCTGCTGGCGACCGGGACTGACGATGGCAGCCTGATGCTGTGGGATGTCGAGTCAGGCGAGATGATTGTCGCGCTGCACGGTCACGACGGCGCGGTGACCAGCCTGGACGTCAGCGCGGGCGGCGACCTGATCGCGACGGGCGGCGCCGATCGCGAGATCCGGCTGTGGGTGGTCCCGCCTGAGGAGGGCAGCGCGGGGACCGGTGATCCGGCCGCGGGCGCGGCGCTGTTCGTTGAGGTGGGATGCGCGGAGTGTCACGCCAGCGAGCCGGACGCCCCGAGCATTGGCCCGGCGCTCGACGTCATGGCGCGCGAAGCGGGGGCACGCCTGCCGGGGCTGACGGCCCAGGAATACCTGGAGCTATCGATCACGCAGCCGCACACGACCATCGTGAACGGCTTCCCGACGCTGATGCCGGAGTTCGACCTGACCGGAGAGGAAGTCTCCGATCTGATCGCGTATATTCAGACGTTCCGTTAGGCGGGACTCACCAGGCGGGGTGCTGGATCTGCTCGGCGCGCGGCGTCACCAGGGGCAGCAGCCGCCGCACGACGTCGGGGTGCCCGGTGATGTACGTGCCGCCGACCAGCGCGGTGAGGTCGCGCGTTTGGAAGTCGAGCAGGTCGCCGTTGAGGAAACGCGTTTCGCCGCCCTGCTTGGCGGTAATCGCCAGCCCCGCCGCCACGTCCCACAGGTAAGAGTCGTGGGTGATGGTGGCGACCGCCGCGCCGCGCGCGGTGTAGGCCATGTGGCTGGCCGTGCTGCCCATCGTCATGATTCGCCCAAACCGGATATCAGTGGCGGCATGAGCGTCGCTGCGCGCCATCACGAACGAGCCGGGCTCCCATGCTGGGGCCAGCCGGTCGCGGATCGACTCGCCGTTGTGGATCACGTCGTCGCCGTCGGTGTACGTCCAGTCGTCGATCATCGGCAGGTAGATCAGCCCGAAGACCGGAACCCGCCGGTGCAGCAGGGCGATGGTGATGCTCCAGGTGGGCAGCCCTTCCACGAAGACGCGCGTGCCGTCGATGGGGTCGATGGTCCACAGGTACTCGCGGTCGAGCGTGTCGCTCCCGTATTCCTCGCCGATGATGCCGTGATCCGGATGCGCGTCCTGGATGCGCGCCGTGAGGAGCCGCTCGATCTCGCGGTCGGCGGCGGTGACGGGATCGCCGATACCTTTCCACTCGGCCAGCACGTGCCCGAAGTAGTGCCGGGCGACGTCGCCCGCCTCGCCGATCCAGTCGCGGATGGCTTCGATGTTGAGTTTGTTGTCCAATGCAATGCTCACTCGGTTGTTCTCTCCTGATAGTCTCCAATGGACGAACACATTCAGAGTCTAGCGCAAACGGTGCCCCGTGTCGGCTAAATCTTTTTAACACGCCGCACTTGCCGTATAATGGCCCGCCATGAAACGTGCTGCCCTGCTCGCCCTGGTCTGTATCTGGTTCGCGTTCGGCGCGTCCGCCGTCGTCAGCCGCGCGATCTTCGACCGCCTGCCCCATCTCGAAGACGAGTTCGCGTATCTGTACCAGGCGCGCATCTTCGCGCGCGGCGAGACCCACATCGAGACGCCGCGCCCGATCCGCGCCTACTGGCAGCCGTTCCTGATCAACGACGCGGGCCGCCGCTTCGGCAAGTACACGCCCGGCTGGCCGCTGCTGCTGGCGCCCGGCGCCCGGCTGGGCCAGCCGTGGATCGTCAACGCGTGGCTGGCGATGCTGGCCGTCGCGCTGGTCTACCGGCTGGGGCGCGAGATCTACGATCCCGCCACCGGGGCGGTCGCGGCCCTGCTGGCGGCGACCAGCCCGGCGGCGCTGCTGCTCAACGGCACGCTGATGGGCCACACCGCGGCGCTGCTGTTCACCACGCTGTTTGCCTTTGCCCTGTGGCGCGTGGAGCGCGGGCGGCGGGCCATCCTGTGGGGCGCCGTGGGAGGGCTGGCGCTCGGCCTGGTCGCGATCACGCGGCCGCTGACCGCCGCCGGAGTCGCCGTGCCGTTGGCCGCCTATTTCGCTGGACGTGTGCTGTGGCGTGGCATTCGGGCTACACACCGCGATGGCCTGCTGCCCCCGCTGGTGGCAGCCGCTGGGGGGGCGCTGCTGGTGACGATGGCCTGGCCGTGGTTCAACTACCGGGTCAGCGCGCCGCCGGGCGAGTCGTTCCCGGCGTACCTGGGCCGCTTCGCGCGCGGCGACGACGACACCAACCTCTACCTGCGCGTCTGGACCTATGATCGGGTAGGGTTTGGCGACGACATCGGACGCAGCGGGCACACGTTGGAGAAGGGCTGGCAGCACACAAAGACCGATCTGCGCTGCGCTGCGCGCGATTTGTTTGGCTGGGCCGCGCCCGCGCCGGACGAGGTCGATCTAGCAGCCAACGCCTGCGCGTCCAGCGGCCGGGGCTGGTCCTGGCTGCTGCTGCCGCTGGGGCTGCTGATGGGCGGGCGGCGGCGCTGGACGTGGCTGCTGGCGGCGCTGTCGCTGGGCCTGATCGTGATCTACATCGCCTACTGGATCGGCGGGAGCCTGTACAGCGCGCGCTACTACTACGAGGGCTGGTCGGCGCTGATCCTGGTCTGCGCGGTTGGCGTGACCGGCCTCGCCCGGCTGGCCGACCGGCTGGCGCGTCGCGCCCGGATCGGGCTCCAGCCATCCTGGGCGGTCTACGGCGCGCTGGCGGCGCTGGTCGTGTATTCGCTGGCCATCTTCACCCCGGCCCGCCTGGACCCGCTGCGCGGTTACGGGCGCATCTCCCAGGCGCGCATCGACGAGGTCAACCGCCTGCGCCGCGAGCCTAACAGGCCGCTGGTCGTGATTGTGTGGGGCGAGCATCACTGGCGCGACGTGGCCGCGCTGATGGCCGTCACCGATCCGCACCTGGACAGCGACATCGTGTTGGCTCGCGACCCGGATCAGAACAGCCTGGACACGTTGCTGTCCCAGTGGTCTGGCCGGGAAAAGCTGTTTCTCGTGAACGGGGAATATACCTACGACGCGCCCGAGCCCGGCGGCTGAGCCAGCAGGCGCTCCAACCGCGCGCGGAGGGCGTCCGGCGCGGCGACGTCGATCGTGTCGAAGCGGGCGGCGGCGGGCAGGGCGGCCCGCGCCTCGCTGGCGGGATCGGCCAGCAGATCGGCCAGCCGCCCCGACCCGCCGAGCACGATCACCGGGCTGGCCTGGGCCAGGTGTGCCTCCAACTCGCGCTCCACAATCTCGCCGCCATTGACGATCAGCGCCAGGCCGGGCTTGCCGCTGGCTCGCAGCAGCCCGACCAGCAGCCGCGATTCTACGCCGAACTGGTCGCCCTCGACGAGCAGAAAATGGCTGTGGCCCGCGTCGAGCGGGGCGCGTTCCTCAGATGGGGCCGGGCCGCCGGGATAGCTCACCGCGCCCGCCGGGCACACGCCGAGCAGCGGGTACGTCCCGCCCACGGCGGCGCGCGCCTCGCCCATGGCCTGCATCGCGCCCGCCCGCGTGCCCCCGTCGATGACCAGCAGCCGGTCCCGCTCGGCGACCGGCGCCAGCCCGGCGATCAGCGCCCCGCGCACGGCGCGCACGTCGTCGGGCGACATGCCGCCCGCGCCGCCGTGCATGACGATCACGCCGCGGAAGGGCGGCAGGCGCAGTGCCTCCAGCGCCCGCGCCGCGTCGATCGTTGGCAGCACGCGTACGGCCCGCGCGATGGCTCCGGCGCGAAAGGGGATGTGGAACGGCTGGCGCATGGCGTCTGTCCTTGCAGTGAATACGGTGATCCTATTATGGGCCAGTTTGGCGGTGCGCGCACACCCGCAAATGTGGGGAGTTGGCGGCCCTCACACGCCGATCAGCCCCCGGCGGATGGCCTGGACTACGGCCTCGGTGCGGCTCTGAGCGCCCAGCTTGCCCAGGATGGCGTTGAGGTGGAATTTGACCGTATGCTCGCTGATGGCCAGCCGCTGGGCGATGGCCTTGTTGGGCAGCCCTTCGGCCAGCAGGCGCAGCACATCCAGCTCGCGGGCGGTCAGCTCGGCGGCGGATGGAGCCGGACGCGCCAGCGGCAGCTCGATCGCCAGCGCCGGGTCCAGCACGGCCAGCCCGTGCGCCACCGCGACCAGCGCGGCGACGAGCGTTTCCGCCGGGACGCTGCGCGGCAGCACGGCGCGCGCGCCCGCCGTCCACGCCTCGGCAGCGGCCGCCTCGTCCGGCACCAACGCGACGATCGGCGGGCCATCCTCGGCTTCCTCGACCAGCGCCTCGGGAATGGGGCCGGGATCCCAGCCCATGTCCCACACGATCACATCCGGGTCGTAGACGTCCAGCCCGCCGGGGAGATCGTCGCCGGTCGCGGCCTGCCCAGCCAGGACGATCTCCGGTTGATCGCTCAGCAGCGCGGCCAGCCCGGCCCGCGCCAGCGGATCATCCGCCAGGATCAATACGCGCACCTCGCTCATACTCGAGATGCTAACCGATCCGCCCGCCGGGTGGCAACGGACAACCGGAGGGGTAAACGCGCGGCGGGCCGGGTCACGCTTCGACGTGAAAGATCAGCTCGGAGTCGCCCAGCGTGATGCGATCGCCGTTGTGCAGGCGCTGGGCTTTGACCTGCTCGCCGTTGATGCGCGTGCCCCGCGTGCTGCCCTGATCTTGCAGGAAGAACGCGCCGTTGGCGAAGCGAATCTGGAAATGGCGGCGCGACACTTTCGGATCGTAGATCTGCACGTCGCACACGGTCGAGCGCCCGACAAGCGTATCCACCTGCGCGACGACCGCGGTCTGGCCCTGGAACGCGCCGCGCGCGCCTTCGAGCCAGGTGTGGGGCATCCCCGCGGGCCGGTTGGGGACCGGGGCCGGGCGCGGCGCGGGCGCCGCCTGGGAGCGCTGGCCGGGCATCGTGCGCTCGAGTGAGGCCGCGCTGGGCACCGGCGGGGGATTCACGCCGGGCGCGGGCGTCTGCACCATACGCGTCTGGGGCGCGGGCGCCATGTAGCCCGCCGGGGCAGGGTAGCCTGCCGGGCGCGGCAGGGGCTGGCGGCAGTTCAGGCAGGCCGCGCTGTCCAGCGGATTCATGTATCCGCAGTGCGGGCACTGCACCAGGTTGCCATAGACGGCCGGCTCGTCGTCGTAATAGTCGCGCTCGCGGCCCGAACGCAGGTAGAAATATAGCAGCACAGCACCGGCAAAGAACGCCGCCATGCCGCCCAGCGCCACGACGAGTAAGATCACGATTTCCACGGGTCGATTGTCCTTAGGAATGACGATATACCCTAGTATAAAGACCTGGCGCGGGCCTGGCAATGACGTTTTCCCGACTGTTGTTCACCGCGCAGCGGTGGGAGGCCGTAGGGTCATTCGCCCTTGCGCCGCAGGGCCGGCAGTGTTAAAAGTGTCTCCAGATGTCTGTAACCTGGCGGAGGGTCGTATGGTGCGTTGGGGGTGGCTGGTTGGGATCGTGATCGTGGTGATCGCGCTGGCCGGGTGCGGGTCGGACGGGGACGGGACGCCATCCGGCGGCGCTGCGTCCGCGGGCGGCGAAGACAGCGCCGAAACGGAGCGGCTGCCCGCGCCGCGCGAGCGCCCGCTGCCATCCGGCGATCCGTTCAGCTTCGAAGCGCCGTTCTCGGCGGGCGAGTTCGTGCGCCGCAGCATGAACGGCCACGCCACCGCCGCACAGACCGGCGGGCTGCAGGCTACCTATACCCAGGGGGATCGCCAGATCGTCCTGACAGCGTACCATTTCGATACCCCTGACGAGGCGGCCCACCTGGTGGCGCACACGCTCGCTTCCGCCGCGCTGCGGGACGTGCTGAGCACGCCGGAGGCCGGCGCGGGGGCCGCCTTCGGCGCCGCGCAGGACCGGCACGGGGGCTATCTGGCGGTGTGGAGCCGCGCGGAGTGGGCCTTCCTGGCCCGGACCACCGGCGACCTGGAGACGCTCAATGCCTTTCTCGACGTCTTCCCATACTGAGCCGCCCGCGCGGGCGCACCGCTGGCCACGGCGGCTGCTGTGGGGCGCGGCGGCGCTCGGCGCCGGCGGGCTGCTGAGCCTGATCGGGCTGGCGATCATCATCGTGCGCTACGGGACCGCCGACCGCGCGCGGGCCGCGGATGTGATCATCGTGTTGGGCGGCGGCGAGACGGGCACCACCCGCCGCACGCTGCACGCCGTGTCGCTCTTTCGCCAGGGCTATGCGCCGGCGATCCTGTGCTCGGGAGCGTATGGGGCCGGTGAGCCGATTTCCGAGGGGGAACGCTGCGCGCAGATCGCCCGGCGCGAGGGTGTGCCCGACCAGGCGATCGTGGTCGACGAGCGCAGCCGCAGCACCGAGGAAAACGCCATCGAATCAGCCGCGATCATGCGGGCGCGCGGCTGGACGAGCGCGGTGCTGGTCACCGACGATTTCCACCTGTGGCGCGCCACCTGGCTGTTCACCGAGTACCATATCCCGGTGTGGCCCAGCCCGGCCCAGTGCACGACCCCGCCGCTGGATGCCAGCGAGAAGACCTGGGGCGTGGCCCGCGAAGTGCTCGCCACCGGCTGGCATACCGTCAAATCGCTGCTCGGGCTGCCCCAGACGAGCCTCGAGCTGTTCTGATTTCATGCGGAATTCACGCACGGGATCACACACTGCGGGCGCTCTCCTGTACACTAGAGAACAGGACTGCGCAGGGCGGGGCGAAGACAGGCACGAAGGACGATATGGCGAGAATCCTGTCCGTTGAGGACGACACCGATCTGCAATATCTCTATTCCATGATGCTGGCCCGGCGCGGGCACACGCTGGAAGCCGCCGCGAGCACCGCCGATGCGATCATGATGCTCGCGCGGGACGCGTACGACCTGATCATCCTCGACATGAACATGCCCGACGTTCCCGGCACCCGCGTGATCGAGTTCGTCCGCCAGAACGCCCAGCTCCGCCACATCCCGATCGTCGTGATCTCGGCCAACGCCACCTGCCGGCGGAAGGCGCAAGCGCTCGGCGTGACGGGCTTTTTGCTCAAGCCGGTCACCCTCGGCGATCTGGTGTCGTTGGTGCATGCCGCCCTGGACGCCGATCGGGCGTAGGGTGCCCGTATTCCAACCGTCGCGTGCCCTTTGTGTGAACGCCTACAATAGAATCAGGGCACAGAGTCGCCCGCCCACCGTCCCGAGCCACGGCGGTGCTTTCCGCGGCGGCCTGATCCCGATCGCAGCGAGTATCGGCGGCTTTCCAATCGGGCATATAATGATCGGCACACGATCGCTGCCATCCTGATTCCGTCTGCTGCCAGTTTTTTATTGAGCGGAGAGAGAAGATTATGAACCGAAAAACCTTTCGCTGGTTAGGCGGACTGGGTTTTGTCGTGCTGGCTGCCGTGCTGGCGGGCGTGATGCTCGGCGGACCGGCCGTGGCCTGGGGCGCGCCCGGCGCCCAGGGCGAGGCGCTCACCCCGCGCATCGTCGAGACGGCGCCCCTGGCCGGGCAGGAGCTGACCCTGGACGGCCCGGTGACCTTCTACTTCGACCAGGCGATGGACCCGGCCTCAGTCGAGGCGGCCTTCAGCGTCTCGCCGGACGCGCCCGGCGATCTGGCGTGGCCGGACGAGTCGACGCTGGTCTTCACGCCGTCTGAGTCCTACAGCCGCGCCACGGAATACACCTTCACCATCGGGGCAGGCGCGAGTTCGGCCCAGGGCGTGGCGCTGGAAGATATCTTCACGCTGAGCCTGCAGACGACCGGCTACCTGGACGTATCCGAGGTGCTGCCCGCGCCCGAGACGGTCTCCGTCGACACCGACAGCGTGATCACGGTGATCTTCAACCGCCCGGTCGTGCCGCTGGTGACGGTCGAGGACATGGGCGATCTGCCGCAGCCGCTGGCCTTCGAGCCGGCGGTCGAGGGGACGGGCGAATGGCTCAACACCTCGATCTACCTGTTCACTCCGGCGGGCGAGCTGAAGGGCGGCACCGAGTACACGGTGACGGTCCTGGCGGGTCTGGAAGACGTGACCGGCGGCATCCTGCAAAGCGACTATCGCTGGAGCTTTACCACCATCCAGCCGGACGTGGTCGAGATTTTCCCCGGATTCGACCAGGGCGATGTGCCGCTCGACGCTAAAATCCGTGTCACTTTCAGCCAGGCGATGGACCCTGACGCGGTGGCCGAGGGCTTCTCGCTGAGCTACCTGGGGCCGTACCCCAGCGAAACCGAGCTGGCCGGCGAGCCGGTGCCCGTGCCGGGCGAGATGGCGTGGAGCGACGATGGCCGCGTTATGACGTTCACGCCGGACGACATGCTCGCGCTCGGCTCGGCCTACGATCTGGTAATCGATGCCGAGAAGGCGCTGAGCGCAACCGGCGCGCCGCTGCGCGAGCCGGCGGGCGGCGTGTTCTTCACCGTGCCCGCCCCAGCCATCCTGCGCACGTCGCCCGCCGATGGCGAGCCTGACGCGTCGCCGTATGGCGGCCTGACGATCTATTTCGCCAGCCCGATGGATGTCGACTCGCTCGAGGACAAGGTGATCATCGACCCGGAGCCGTGGCGCGAGTTCGACACCTACTACTACGACTACAGCAACAGCTACACCCTCTCGTTCGACACCGAGCCGAGCACTGAATACACCATCACGATCCTGCCCGGCATGGCCGATGTGTACGGCAACACCATCGACGAAGGGATGGTCGTCACCTACACCACCGCGCCCTATCCGCCCGAAGTCACCATCCAGGCGGCGGGCTCGGTGGGTGTCTACAGCGGCTACAACCCGACGACCCGTGTCTTCGTCACGCACCGCAACATCTCGCGGATGGATCTCGGCCTGTGGCGCATGTCGCTCGCCCAACTCGCCGATCTCACTGGGCCGGACAGCTACGACAACTGGCATGTCTACACGCCCGCCACGCGTGACCTGCTGCGTCGCTGGACGATCAACGTCAGCAGCCAGCAGGACCAGCGCCGCTATGAGCTGCTCTACATCTCCGAGCGCGGGACCAGCGGCATCTCCAACATCCAATGCCTGGGCGCGCCCGAGACGCGCGTCGGGATCGGGATGGTGGCGGTCGTATCGGCTGAGGACCCGCGCCCGCTGAACGTCCGGCTGGAGCCGAACCTGGGCGCGCAGGTCATCACCCAGGCCGAGCCAGGCACGACCTTCCAGATTGTCGATGGCCCGTTCTGCGAGGGCGGGTACCTGTGGTGGAACATCCGCCTGGACGATGGCATCACCGGCTGGGCGGCGGAAGGCTCGAGCGAGCTTTACTTCTTCGAGCCGCTGGGAGCCCAACCCACCGATCCCAACGCGCCGGCGGCCCGTGACGGCGATCTGCCCGAGGCGCTGTCCCCCGGCATCTACTACCTGCAAATCGAGTCGCCGGAGACGACCGCCTTCGACGAAGACCCGCGCCGGCACGTGATGGTCGTGCAGTCGGCCAACATCGCGCTCAAGTTCAGCCAGCACACCGTGCTGGCCTGGGTGACCGACATGGAGAGCGGCGCGCCGTTAGGCGGGCTGCCCGTGATCTTCTACAACCAGGACTTCAACCCGGTGGCCCGCGTCGAGACGGATAGTGACGGGCTGGCCAGGGCCACCATCCCGCCGCTGACGGACCTGTATACCACGTTCTACGCCACGGTCGACAGCGGGGACTACTTCGGGTTCTCGGTCAGCCAGTGGTCGGACGGCATGGACCCGTGGCAGTTCGAGATGCCCACCGACTACCAGCCGGAGAACCTGACAGTCTACCTGTACACCGACCGCCCGATCTACCGGCCCGACCAGCCTGTCTACTTCAAGGGCATCATCCGCGACCGGGACGACGTGGCCTACACCGTCCCGGCGGTGCGCGAGGTGCCGGTCAAGATCTATGACGACCGGGGCGAGGTAATCTACGACGAAATGCTGCCGGTCACGCCCCAGGGATCGTTCAACGGCGAGCTGACGCTCGACCCCGAAGCGCCGCTGGGCTTCTACCGCATCGTGGCCGAGATCGCCAGCAACAACCGCGACTCGTTCAGCCTGGCCTTCAGCGTGGCCGAATACCGCGCGCCGGAGTTCCAGGTCGACGTCACGCCGGCGGTGGACGAGGTCGCCCAGGGCGACACCATCGAAGTGCTGGTCGAGTCGCGCTATTTCTTCGGCGGCGCGGTGTCGAACGCGGCCGTGCGCTACAGCGTGCTCGCGCAGGACTACTACTTCAACTATACCGGCGACCAGCCCGGCTACTGGTCGTTCGTGGACGAGAACTACGACTTCTACGCGCCGGAATACTACGGACCCTACGGCGAAGTCGTGGACGAAGGCGAAGCCCAGACCGACGACCAGGGCCGCTTCCTGATCGAGCTGAAAGCCGACCTGGGCGAGAGGGTCCGCAGCCAGACCTATACCATCGAGGCCACGGTCACTGACGAGAGCGATCAACTGGTGGCAGGCCGGGCCCAGGTGGTCGTGCACCAGGGGCTGGTGTACGTGGGCCTGCAGCCGGATGAATACGTGGGCCGCGCCGGTGACGAGAACCTGGTCAATGTGCTGGCCGTCGATTGGGACAGCCAGCCCGTCGCGGATCAGGAGGTCGAATACCGGGTCGTCGAGCGCCGCTGGTTCAGCGTGCAGGAAGAGGACGAGTATGGCCGCACGATCTGGACCTGGGACGTGAAAGAGGAGCCGGTCGAGGGCGCCAGCGGCACTGTGACCACGGATGAGGACGGCCTGGCGCAGATCGCCTTCACGCCGCCGGTGGGGGGCGTCTACAAAGCGTACGCCACCACCACCGACGAGCGCGGCAACACGGTCACGTCGAGCGCGTTCATGTGGGTCAGCGGCGAGGACTTCGTCAACTGGCGGCAGGAGAACTCCAACCGCATCCAGTTGATCACCGACAAGACCGACTACAGCGTGGGCGACACCGCCGAGATCCTGATCCCCAGCCCGTGGCAGGGCACCGCCTTCGCGCTGATCACGGTCGAGCGCGGCGATATCCTGTCGCAGGAAGTCATCCGCCTGGACACCAACAGCACCGTCTACCGGCTGCCGATCGAGCCGGGGCACGCGCCGAACATCTTCGTGAGCGTGCTGCTGTCGAAGGGCGTGGACGAGAACAACCCGAACGCCGCCTTCCGGATGGGCTTCGCGCAGTTGAACGTGGACACCAGCCAGCTCGTGCTGAATCTCGACGTGGCTTCGAGCGTGGACGTGGACGCGGGCGAGTTCGCCGGGCCGGGTGACACGGTCGAATACACCCTGACCGCCACCGACTGGCAGGGCACCCCGGTGCCCAACGCCGAGATCGGCGTCGGCGTGACCGACCTGGCCGTGCTGACCATCGCCAGCCCCAACAGCGAGGACCTGCTGCCATTCTTCTATTCGCAGCGCGGTATCAGCGTGCGCACGTCCAACCCGCTGACGATCAGCGTCGACCAGGCCACACAAGTGATCATCGACACGATCAAGGGCGGCGGCGGTGGTTATGGCGAAGGCGGCATCTTCGAGGTGCGCCAGGAGTTCGTCGATACGCCGCTGTGGGCGCCGGTCCTGATCACCGACGAGAACGGCCAGGCGACGGTTGACGTCACGCTGCCCGATAACCTGACCACCTGGCGGCTGGACGCGCGCGCCGTCACTACCGGCGCGGAGGGGCCGATGCTGGTCGGGCAGACGACGTTCGACCTGCTGAGCACCAAGCCAGTGCTGATCCGGCCCACCACGCCGCGCTTCTTCGTGGCGGGCGACAAGGCCACGCTGGGCGCGGTCGTCAACAACAACACGAGCGAAGACCTGCTGACCGAGATCACGCTGCAGGGCACCGGCTTCACGCTGGCCGAGGGCGAGGCGCTCAGCCAGATGGTGCACATTCCATCCAAGGGGCGCGCCCGCGTCAACTGGGCGGTGACCGTGCTCGATGTGCCGTTCGTGGACGCGACGTTCTTCGCCAACGCGGGCGACGGGCAGTACACCGACGCCAGCAAGCCCCCGCTGGGCCTGGGCGAGGAGCGCACCCTGCCGGTCTACAAGTACGAAGTGCCGGAGACGGTCGGCACCGCCGGGACGCTCTACGGGCCGGAAGCCGGCAGCCGCACCGAGGCGATCGTGCTGCCGCGCCGTTTCGACGTGACGCAGGGCGAACTGACCATCCGCGTGGACCGGTCGCTGGCTGCCGCCACGGTGGACGGCCTGACCTGGCTGCGCAACTTCCCGCACTACTGCATCGAGCAGATCATCAGCCGCTTCCTGCCCAACGC
>Ga0123330_1002523_pt1 | contig 16250 bp, 17 predicted proteins | sample BioC13SIPDNA_2_FD_89704 | JGI IMG/M metagenome (GOLD analysis project Ga0123330, IMG submission 89704) | Anaerobic biogas reactor microbial communites from Washington, USA - Biogas_R2_A C13 SIP DNA | ecosystem: Engineered > Bioreactor > Anaerobic > Unclassified | place: Washington, USA... | reverse complement strand
GGAAACATCATTGCGATAAGCAGTTATCTTGAGAACTACTACAAGGGCAGGAACTGTCATACGTTGCGAATGCCGCCCACACTTGACGTGCAGGCGACCGTAGCACGGTTGACGGCCGATGCGGGGGTGATGAAGCTGGTGTATGCCGGTTTCCCAGGAAAGAAGGACCTTGTTAACAACGTGATCGAGGCCATCCTGCGGTTGGATCCGCAAGGCGCACACGTCCGGTTGACGCTGGCGGGGCCGGATGCTGGCGATGTTGCTCGCCTGCCCGCTCTACGATCACGAGGGATGTCGTCACTCCCCCCTTGTATCGATGCGCTAGGTTCAGTGCCCCATGATCAAGTTCTGGAGTTGGTGAGACGCGCGGACTTCGTGCCACTCTTGAGGCCGCCACTGCGCTATGCCCAAGCCGGATTTCCGACCAAGGTCCCGGAGAGTCTCGCCCTTGGCACGCCCATCATCTGCAACATCACGAGCGATTTAGGCAACCATATTCATGACGGGGCCGAAGGCATCGTGTGCCGTGACTATTCGGCTGAGGCGTTCGCGGAAGGGTTGGGACGTGCTATGTCGCTCACCACGGAGCAGCGTACGAAGATGCGCCAAGCAGCGCGGCGAGAGGCGGAGCATTCCTTTGACTATAGGGTTTACGCCGAACCGCTGGCCGCATTCCTGAAAGAGATGCGTCAATGGCAATGTATGCGACATTCATAGATGTTGCACTGCGCGTGTGGTTCCGTTTGCGCATGATTGCGATCCGACCGCTGTTTGCGGCATACGGTCGCCGTTTCGACTTCGACCCGGACGGGATCTATTCGTTCCGCACGATCACGGTGGGCGATGACGTGAGCCTTGGGCTGCGGCCGGTCCTGATTGCGACAAGAGCGCAGATTCGGATCGGCAATCATGTGATGTTCGGGCCCGAAGTGACGATTCGCGGTGGGAATCATCGTATCGACATCGTCGGGCGGCTGATGAAGAGCGTCACCGATGGTGAAAAGCGACCTGAAGACGATCCAGGAGTAGTGATCGACGATGATGTGTGGGTTGGAGCACGCGCGATCATTCTTGCCGGTGTTACGATTGGCCGGGGAGCGGTGGTGGGTGCAGGAGCCGTGGTGACCCATTCGGTGCCTCCTTACGCCATAGCTGTGGGAAATCCCGCTCGAGTTGTTCGGTTTCGCTGGGATGTTGATACTATCCTGGCACACGAGGAATTGTTGTATCCGGCAGAGAAACGCTTCTCGAAAAGCTATCTCGACAAGTTGCAACGGTGTGAGAAGCTATCGGCGCTGCAAAGGGGGAACGATGACCGATAGGCGAATTCGCGTTTGCCTTGTTGCCCCCACGCCTCCTCCTCTTGGAGGTATCAGCAACTGGACAATGATAGTGCTACGACACGCGGCAGGACGAGAAGACGTTCTGATTCGTGTACTGAACACGGCTCCTCGCTGGCGGGCTGTTCATGATCTTAGACTCTGGAAGCGAGTTCTGGGCGGCGCGTTGTGCTTTCTGTACAACCTGACACTACTTGCGGTCATTCTAGCAAGCTATCGGCCTCACGTTGTCCACATTACGGCGGCAGGGGAGCTATCGGTGTTGCGCGACATCGGGATCATGACACTGGTTAGGCTGGCGAGGGTCCCGATAGTCTATCATGTTCGTTTCGGACGCGTGCCTAAGATTGCGGACGAAGGGACACGGGAATGGTCACTGATGTCGCGTGCAATGCGTATGGCGAGCACGGTTGTCGCCCTCGATCAGTTAACGGAAGCGGCCATACGCAGGCATCTTCCCGACATCAGGTTGGCGCGGATTCCAAATTGCATCATTCCAGATGAGCTTCCGCCTACGAGAGAAACAGGCAACGGCACTTGCACCGTGATGTATTTGGGTTGGGTTCTCCCGACCAAGGGAATGGATGAACTTGTCGAAGCTTGGGCAAAGCTGAATCCGAATGATTGGCGTTTGCGTATTGTCGGGCCGGGTAATCCCGCATACCGCGAGCAACTGCTGAATAGGCACCGGCCAAACAGCGTCGAGTTCGTCGAGGAGATGGGCCATCGTGAAGCCATGGTTGCCTTGGCAAAAGCCGACATTCTTGTGCTGCCGAGTTACACAGAAGGCTTTCCGAACGTTGTGCTCGAAGCGATGACGCTGGGTAAAGCGATCGTTGCAACGCGTGTAGGAGCCATACCAGAAATGTTGGCTGATGGGCGTGGTCTTCTCGTGTCCCCCAGATCTGCTGCCGATTTGGCCGCCGCTATTGCTCACCTGCTGCACGATGGTGACTTACGATTCTCTCTGGGATTGCGCGCACAGAACTACGCCTTGAAAGAGTATGGTATCAACACCGTGTTTGAGCAATTGATGAAGGAGTGGCGACGTGCAGCTAGAATGGAAAGCTGAGATTGTCTCCTCGTCGAGTGCTATGATTGCCTTGCGCGGTGCACGAACCACCGCCGGTGATCCCAGTAACAAGAGCAAGAAATTGAGTAAGGATAGGACAACACCGTGAAACTTGTTCTCATTACCGGCGCCAAGGGGTTCCTCGGCCGCGATCTCGCTGTGCATCTTTCACGACGCGATGATGTGTGCCTGCTTCAGTTTGACCTTGACAATTCCAAAGCAGAACTGCGTGAGTGGCTTTCGCAGGCCGACGTTGTCTTTCATCTGGCTGGTGTCAATCGGCCCCAGAATGCCGAGGAGTTCGAGGCTGGCAACGCGAGTTTCACCCAGACCCTCGTCGACACGCTCCGCAAGTCCGGCCGCAAGCCGCACATCATCATGAGTTCTACTATTCAGGCGGCTCTCGATAATTCCTACGGCCAAAGCAAACGGCACGCGGAGCAGATCCTCGAACGGTTCGCCGCCGAGACCGGCACGCGCGTCTCGGTCTTCCGCCTCAAGAACATCTTCGGAAAGTGGTGCCGACCCAACTACAACTCGGTCGTAGCGACCTTCTGCCACAATATCGCCAACGACCTCGCCATCCAAGTCTCCGATCCGGATCGCGAGTTGGAACTGGTCTACGTCGACGACGTCGTCGAGGCATTCATCCGCGAGATGGAAGAACGCCCCATACGCGCGACCGTGTTCGTCGATCCCGACCCGATTCCGTCCTACACGATCACCCTCGGTGACCTCGCCGGCCGGATCCAGTTCTTCCGCGAAATGCAGCATACCCTGCAAATCCCCGACTTCTCCATCCCTTTCAACCGGCAGCTCTACGCGACCTACCTCTCCTACGTGCCGCCCGAACGCTGGGAGTATGGGCCGGATATCAAGACCGACCAGCGCGGCAACCTGGCCGAGCTCGTCAAGTCGCCCCATTTCGGCCAGATCTTCGTCTCCCGCACCAAACCCGGCATCACTCGCGGCAACCACTACCACCACACGAAGACCGAGAAATTCATCGTCATCTCGGGCGAGGGCCTCATCCGCTTCCGCCAGATCCACGGCAACGAAATCCTCGAGTATCGAGTACGTGGCGAAGACTACCGCATCGTCGAAATCCCGCCCGGATTTACCCATTCGATCACCAATATCGGTACAACCGAAATGATCACCTTGTTCTGGGCCAGCGAGCCGTTTGATCCGGATCGGCCGGATACCTACTTCCTTCCGGTGGAAGAGTAGGGGACAGGAGTCAGGAGTCAGGACGGTCAGGAGTCAGGGGGCAGGGGGGCAGGAGTCAGAAAAGTCAGGAGTCAGGAGTCAGGAGATAGAATAGTATGGTTAAAGAGTCGCACTGCCGTTCGGCGAAGGAATTGACGGTTTATAAGAAGGCATACGCGTTGGCGATGGAGATATTTGAGATCAGCAAGGGTTTTCCGCGAGAAGAGCAGTATTCGCTCACCAGCCAGATTCGGCGGTCCTCGCGGTCCGTCTCCATGAATCTGCGCGAGGCCTGGGCCAAACGCCGCTACGAGGCGCATTTCATCAGCAAATTGACAGACTGCGACGGTGAAAACAGCGAAACTGACACCTCCTTGGACTTCGCGCGCGACGGCAAGTACATAAGCGAACAACAGCACGCCGACCTCGTCGCCCAATGCGAAGAAGTAGGCAAAATGCTCGGCGCCATGATCAATAACCCAAAACCTTTCCTCCTGTTCCCTGACTCCTGACCGTCCTGACTCCTGACTCCTGACCCCTGACTCCTCCCTTCCACCCCAAAAAACGCCCAACCACCAAACAGCGTCCAATTCCATGAGAGTAGCAACAATAGTCGGCACCCGGCCGGAGATCATCCGCCTCTCCCGTGTCATGGCGGCGCTCGATCGCTATGTGGACCATGTCATCATCCACACCGGGCAGAACTACGACTATGAGCTCAACCAGATCTTCTTCGACGATCTGGGGATCCGCAAGCCGGACCATTTCCTCGAGGCGGCCGGGGCCAACGCGGCCGAGACGATCGGCCTGGTCATCGCGCGGACCGACGCCGTGCTGGCCGAGATCCGGCCTGATGCCGTGCTCATCCTGGGCGACACCAACTCCTGCCTGGCAGCCATCTCCGCCAAACGGCGTAAGATCCCCGTCTTCCACATGGAGGCCGGCAACCGCTGCTTCGACCAGCGAGTGCCCGAGGAAATCAACCGCCGCATCGTCGACCACACGGCCGACATCAACATGCCTTATAGCGAGATCTCTCGCGAGTACCTGTTGCGAGAAGGTCTGCCCCCCGACCGGGTCATCAAGACCGGTAGTCCTATGTGCGAGGTGCTCCACCACTATCTCGACCGCATCCAAACGAGTGATGTACTTGCCAGGCTTGGACTTGAAAACGAAGAGTACTTCCTCGTCAGTGCCCATCGCGAAGAGAATATCGACTTCCCCGACCAGTTCGCCAAGCTTTGCCAGGTGCTCAGCGGGTTGGCCGAGACGCACGGACTGCCGGTCATCGTCTCCACCCATCCCCGTACCCGCAAGCGGCTGGAGGCCGAAGGCGTCAGCCTCGACGCCCGCGTGCAGTTCCGAGAGTCGCGGGAGCCGTACAGCCCCTCGACGGGCGAGCGATCCGGTATGGGTATCGACCCCCGCGTGCAGCTACTAAAACCGTTTGGGTTCACCGACTACAACCACCTCCAGATCCACGCCCGTGCTACCCTGAGCGACAGCGGCACGATCACCGAAGAATCATCGATCCTCAACTTCCCGGCCCTCAATATCCGGAACGCCCACGAGCGGCCCGAAGGTATGGAGGAAGCCTCCGTGATGATGGTTGGCCTCGAGTGGCCCCGTATCCAAGAGGCCCTGACAGTCCTCGCCCACCAGCCCCGCGGCCCCAAGCGAACCCTCCGGATGGTCCGCGACTACGACGTGCCCAACGTATCCGAAAAAGTCGTCAGAATCATCATGAGCTACACAGACTACGTAAACCGAACGGTGTGGAGGAAGTAGGACAGAGGTCAGAGCGGCAGAGGTCAGAGCGGCAGAGGGCAGAACGGCAGAGGGCAGAACGGCAGAGGGCAGAACGGCAGAGGGCAGAACGGCAGGGGGAGCGCCAGGCCGGCGTTTCCCTCGTATTTGGCGCAACTCACAACGGCCCCACGTGATTGGGGAGGCTACAGACGGCGCATCGCCTTGCGATGCGTGTAGGGTAGGGTAGAATCGATAGATCAGAGGGCAGGAAGAAGAGGTCGGAGGCCAGGGAAACCCGACGCATAAGCGAGGGCGGAATCATCTTCGGAGAGGATGGTCGTGCAGATCAAATCGGCGAAGGAATTGACGGCTTATAAGAAGGCGTATGCGTTGGCGATGGAAATATTCGAACTGAGCAAGAGTTTTCCGCGGGAAGAGCAGTATTCGCTAACCAGCCAGATCCGCCGCTCCTCCCGATCTGTGACGATGAATCTCCGCGAAGCGTGGGCCAAACGCCGCTACGAGGCGCATTTCATAAGCAAGCTGACGGATTGCGACGGCGAAAACAGCGAAACCGACACCTCCTTGGACTTTGCCCACGACTGCGGCAACGTCACCGACCAACAACATACCGAGCTCGTCTCCAAATGCGAAGAGGTAGGCAAGATGCTCGGTGCCATGATCAATAATTCCGCTCCGTTCCTTCTGCCCCACTGACCTCTGCCGCTCTGACCTCTGCCGCTCTGACCCCCGACCCCTGACTCCCGACCAATGACTGAACTCGACAAGAAAATCATCCTCATATCCGGCGGCACGGGCTCTTTTGGCAAGGCCGTCGTGCACCGTCTGCTCGCCACCGACTGCGAGGAGATCCGCATCTTCAGCCGCGACGAATGGAAACAGGAGGAGATGCGCATCGCCTACTCCAATCCCCGGCTGAAGTTTTATATTGGCGACGTGCGGGACAAGCAGAGCGTCGACAAGGCCATGGACGGCGTCGACCTCGTCTTCCACGCCGCGGCCTTGAAGCAGGTCCCCTCCTGCGAGTTCTTTCCCATGCAGGCGGTGCAGACCAACATTATCGGCAGCCACAACGTGATCACCTCGGCCATCGAGCACCAGATCGAGCGGATTGTTTGCCTGAGCACCGACAAGGCCGCGTACCCGGTCAACGCCATGGGCATTTCCAAGGCGATGATGGAGAAGGTGGCCATGGCCTCGACCCTCATGCTCAAAGAGTCGGCCACGACGGTCTGCCTGGTCCGCTACGGCAACGTGATGTGCTCGCGCGGCTCGGTGATCCCGCTCTTCATCAAGCAGATCAAAGAAGGCAAGCCGCTGACGGTCACGGTTCCCTACATGACCCGGTTCCTGCTGGCTCTGAGCGAGGCCGTGGAGCTGGTCCTGTTTGCCTTCGAAAACGCCGAGCAGGGCGACCTTTTCATCAAGAAGGCCCCGGCCTGCACGATCGGCGACCTGGCGGCGGCGGTCCGGACCTTGTTCGAGGTCGACGTACCGATCCAGACCATCGGCATCCGCCACGGTGAGAAGATCTACGAGACCTTGGCCACCCGCGAGGAGCTTGCCCGGGCGGAAGACATGGGCGACTACTTCCGCATCCGCTCCGACTCCCGCGACCTCAACTACCAGAAGTACAAGCAGTACTTTTCTGAGGGCGACCTCCAGGAAGCGGAGATTGACGACTACACGTCCCACAATACCCGGCGGCTCGGCGTCGAGGATGTCGTCAAGGTTGTCGGTCGACTGCCGGAGGTGCAGGAGGAGTTGGAGGAGTGGAAGATGACGCGGCCAATTTCCACATTGGAGGGTTCTGCAATTTCGAATCGATAGCGATCCCAGTGGCTTCCCTTAGTCGCCAGACGGGCGGAAAACTCCTGCGAGCGCCGTGTGCGGGGATCGCATTTTTGGACGCCACGCGTATTGCTGGTAGCTCTTCCTACTTGACTGACGCCCGCGTCAACAGCCCCAACGGTCGACATCGAATATGCGAGTACTCCTCCTCACGCAATGGTATCCTCCAGAGCCTCAGAAGGTTGTCGCCGATATTGCCGTTCAGTTGCGCGAGATGGGGCACGAGGTGACAGTGCTCACCGGTTACCCCAACTTCCCCAGCGGCAAGCTCTACGACGGGTATCGGATGCGGCTCGTCATGCGGGAGGAAATTGAGGGAGTTCCAGTCATTCGAGTACCGCTCTTCCCGGACCACAGTCGATCGATCCTCAGGAGGGCCCTGAACCTCCTCTCCTTTGCGGCTATGGCAACCTTCATTGGGCCATTCGTTGTTCCTCGCGTCGATGTTCTCTACGTAATTCAGCCTGTCACCAGTCTTGTTCCGGCTGTGGTAATCAGCCGATGCGGGTGGGTTCCCGTTGTGTTTGAAGTGCAGGATTTGTGGCCGGAGACCCTTAAGGCGGCTGGTTTTGTTCGCAACCGCGCTTTGTTGTCTATTGTCGGCGCCGCGATGAAGTTAGTATACCGGTTTGTTGATGGAATAAGGGTCATAAGCCCTGGCTTCTGCGAGAACCTGAGAAGTAGAGGGATCCCCGAAGCGAAGCTCTGGATGATTCCAAACTGGGTGGATGTGGAATGGTACCAGCCATTGCCACCTGATCCTGAACTCGCGGAGTCGCTTGGGCTTTCTGGCAAGTTTAACGTCATGTTCGCCGGTACCATGGGCCACGCCCAAGATCTTGGAACGGTTCTTGACGCTGCAGATCGACTTCGTGACATCGACAAGGTCCAGTTCGTGATGGTTGGCGGTGGCACGCTACGAGATGCACTGAAGAACGAGGCACAGCAGCGTGGACTGTCCAACGTGCGATTTCTGGGCACGTATCCGCAGAATGAGATTGCGCGAATTCAGAGCATCGCAGACGTCCTGCTGGTTCATCTGCGCGACGAGGCGCTCTTTCGTATTACGATCCCGCACAAGACGTTGGGCTACATGGCATGCGGCAAGCCAGTTCTGATTGGAGTTGCCGGGGACGCGGCGGATGTCGTGATGGGCGCCGGTGCGGGACTCTCGTGCCGGCCGAGCGATCCCGATTCAATGGCCGAAGCTGTGCGCAGGTTCTACCGAATGCCTGAGTCGGAGCGGCACGCCATGGGATTTCGCGCGCGAAATGCGGCCGTTCAGCAGTTCTCGCGTCAGGAACTGGTTGGTTGTATCGGAGAGATGTTGCAGGTGATTGTGGCAAGGAGAGGAATACACCGAACACAGTCACCCAGACGTGGCAATGCCACAGCCAGTGACAGATGCGTCTTGCCCGATGAGACTCGTGAGGCTGAACCTGTGCAAACCTGCCATCGCGGCAACTGACCCAGAGACAAGACCAATGCGTTGTCTGTTCTACGTTTCAGGCGAGACACCGGCCAAGGATTTGTGTCAGCATTGGGATGTGAAGTACCAAGTGGTCATTTGGCGTCCGAGCTTGCGATCTATCGCGCCGCCCCATTGCCCCAAAATGACTTCGGGAGTGTGGTGGCTATTTCACATCTGCCATGTCTTCCGCAACCGAGGCTACTGCGCACTGCTCGTGTTCGAAGGAAAAACCCTCGTGCACCGCCTAACCGTTTTTCCTGGCTACTTTCGTTTCCCCTTCATGGGACAAGCGGATCTCCAGATTGGAGACACATACACGCACCCAGCATACCGCGGTCGAGGCATAGCAACGGTGGCACTGGGCGAGATCGTTCGTCGCATCTCCGCTACTGGGGGCGAATTGTGGTATGTTACCTCGGAGGACAACGTAGCATCGATCCGAGTCGCTGAGAAGGCTGGTTTTCGGCTCCGCGGATACGGCACCCGTCGATCGCGATTCGGGATGCGACTCCTGGGACAGTTCCGCATCGACCACGTCTTGCCGACTTCCATGCATGAACCACACCAAGCTGTCGACGTCTCGTTGCATACCGAGTGAATCCCCAAAGCGGGGCAGGCCCACAATTGAACCTTCACCAAACACGCTCGCAAGTCCCGCACCGACACTCTGATATGTCTAAACGCCTCTTCGACTTCTTAGCCAGCCTGTTTGGGTTGCTCGTCAGCTCGCCGTTGCTGATCCTTATGGCAATCTGGGTGAAACTCGATTCTCCCGGCCCAGTGTTCTACCGCGCCGAACGGGTTGGATGGCGAGAGCGCCCTTTTCGGATCTTCAAGTTTCGATCGATGGTCGCTAATGCCGACGCTATCGGAGGACATTCCACTGCTGACAACGATCCTCGAGTTACAAGAAGTGGTCGACTGATTCGGAAGCTCAAACTGGACGAGTTATCCCAACTTATCAACGTACTCCGCGGCGAAATGAGTCTCGTCGGCCCAAGGCCACAAGTCAGTAGCTACGTGGAGGCCAACTACTCCGAGGCCGAGAAGGTGGTCTTCAGTGTCCGGCCCGGCATAACGGATTGGGCATCTATCTGGAATTCCGATGAAGGCGCTTTTCTGGCCCATTTCCAAGATCCAGACGACGCCTACGCACAGTACATTCATCCCACGAAAATCCAGTTGCAGTTGTACTACGTTGAGAATCATTCCCTCTGGATCGACATCAAGATCATCTTCTATACCCTCTACCGAATCCTGCGGCCGCAGTGGCTACCTGGCGAATTGCACGCCTACGGGACGTTGATGGACAAGATCCCGAACGAAGAGAAATCGAGGGACAGCGACTATGCACAATCCAAGTGAGAGTTCCGCAGAGGGGTTTCTTCGCAATAGCAGTGAGACTGAAGCCGCGAGAAGACTTGCGGAACTGTTTGAATCTTCCCCCGATTCGACTCAACAAAAGCTGGCGCACTTCGCCAAGTACGCCCGCCGCCAAGACTTGACACGGCTACTTGTCCGATATGAGTTGTTCAAGAGAGTCCTCGACGTGAAGGGATCGATCGTTGAGTGCGGCGTCTTCCGCGGCTCCGGGCTTATGACATGGGCCAATCTCTCGGCCATTCTCGAGCCCAACAATATCATGCGCCGGATTTACGGATTCGACACATTCGAAGGCTTCCCCGATGTCGACGCCAAGGACGCCAGCCATTTTCGAAATCCTGGGCGCGGTGACTTGAGATCCGGTTGCTTCGACGAACTCCAGCAGATCATTGCAGCGTTCGATCAGAACCGCTTTCTTGGCCACGTTGCCAAGGTTCAACTTGTCAAGGGCGACGCGGCTCGCACCATTCCAGAGTTTGTGGAGGCGAATCCCCATCTTGTTGTGAGTCTCTTGTTTCTCGACTTCGACCTCTACGAGCCCACCATGGCCGCCATCAAGGCGTTCGTTCCTCGCATGCCGCAGGGCGCGATTCTGGCATTCGACGAACTGGATAATCCCGCTTGGCCCGGCGAAACCCTGGCATATCTCGAAGGGATTGGCACTGCCAGGCACCAGCTCAAACGGTTCGAGTTCGATCCCTATATTGGCTATGTTGTGTTATGAAAACGAGCAATTCTCGTGTCGTGCCAGTCTGTCATACCTGATTCATACTCGACAATGCACGATCAAACACATGTTTCCGTGGAGTACTGTCATGGGTCACCAGCATAACGTACCGTTCTTCGACTACACAAAGGCCTTTCTTGAGCACGAGCAGCAGATCCTCGATCTGACCCGCGACGTAATTCGGCGAGGCGCGTTTATTCTTCAGCGTGACCTGCAGGAATTCGAGTCCGCCCTTGCCGAATACGTGGGTGTGAAGCATGTGATCGGCGTCGGCAATGCCACCGACGCCATCTACATGCTGGCCCGTGCAATCGATCTCGGGCCGGGAGACGAAGTCGTCTTCTGCACGCACACGATGGTCGCCACGGCCGCTGGGATCCATTTCACGGGTGCCACGCCCGTACCCTGCGAAACCGGATGGGACCACGAAATCGATCCTGCCTCGGTCGAGCGGTTGATTACGCCGAAAACCAAAGCGATCATTCCGACCCAACTCAACGGCCGATGCGCCGACATGGACGCGCTGAGGGCAATCTGCGAGAGTCGAGGTTTGATGCTCCTGGAGGACTCGGCCCAAGCGCTTGGATCGAAATACAAGGGGCTCTGCGCCGGAACGTTTGGCCGAGGCGGGGTTATCAGCTTCTATCCTGCAAAGACGCTTGGCTGCTTAGGAGACGGCGGCTGCGTCCTCACCAACGATGATGAAGTCGGCAGGAGAGTGCGTCTCTATCGCGACTTTGGACGCAATGACGACCAGGAAGTCGAGTGCTGGTGCATGAACTCTCGGCTGGATAACCTCCAAGCGGCAATACTGAAGTTCCGCTTTCAATACTACGACCAGTGGATCCAGCGGCGCCGCCAAATCGCCTCGCTCTATCAACAGCGACTGGGCGATCTCGGCAAATTGGTCCTCCCACCGGGGCCAGACGACGACCCCGACCGTTTTGATATCTTTCAGAACTACGAAATCGAAGCCAATCGGCGGGATGATCTGCAAGTCTTCTTGCGCCGGCACGGTGTTGGCACACTGATCCAATGGGGCGGCACGCCCGTCCACCTCATGCGCAAACTCGGCTTCAACCAGTCCCTTCCGTTCACCGAGGAGCTCTTCACCCGTCTCCTCATGCTCCCCATGAACCACTTCCTCTCCGACGACGACGTCCACTACGTCTGCGACATCATCTCCCAATTCTACACTAAGTAAAAGCAGGGGACAGGAGACAGGGAGACAGATAATGAACGAAGTTGAACGGCTTGCCAATCGTATTCGCATTCATGCGATGCGCATGATCCGCAATGCGAAGAGCTCCCACCTAGGGGGGAACTTCTCTATGGCCGAGATCATGGCGGTCCTCTACACACGGATTCTCAAGATCTCGCCTGAATCGATCGAGGATCCGAACCGCGACCGCCTCATTCTCAGCAAGGGCCATGCGGCCGCGGGCTACTACGCGACTCTGGCGGAATGTGGGTTCTTTCCTCTTGAGTGGCTTGATAGCTTCTACACCGACGGCGCAAGACTTGCCGGTCACGCCACCCGGGGAACCCCCGGCATCGAGGTTTCCTCCGGTGCTCTGGGGCACGGGCTCTCCATGGCGGTAGGCATGGCTCTGGCAGCGAAGCGCGACGAGGCAAGCTGGCGAACGTTTGCCGTTCTTAGTGATGGCGAGTGCGACGAGGGCTCGACCTGGGAGGCTACCATGCTGGCGGCCCAGCACGGTCTGGACAACCTCGTAGCCATCGTCGACTATAACAAGATCCAGGCCCTCGGTCATACCAAGGATGTCGTGGACCTGGAACCGTTTGCCGACAAGTGGTCCGCCTTTCGCTGGGCCGTGCAGGAAGTCGATGGCCATGATTGCCGTGCCCTGGAGTCGCTGTTGAAGAGCGTGCCTCTGCAGCCGGGCAAGCCAACCTGCATCATTGCCCATACCGTCAAGGGCAAAGGCGTCAGCTTCATGGAAGACTCACTCCTTTGGCACTACCGCAACCCGCAGGGTGAGGAATACGAAAAGGCGCTCGCCGAATTGGAGGCAAACCAGTGAGAGATGCATTTGTTCACACGCTCACCGAATTGGCCCAGCACGACCCCCGAATCATGCTGCTCGTCGGCGATTTGGGCTTCGGCGTGGTCGCCGACTTCGCAAAGCGCTTCCCCAAGCAGTTCCTCAACGTGGGAGTGGCCGAGCAGAACATGGCGGGCGTGGCCACCGGACTCGCCATGTCGGGCCGAATCGTCTTCACCTACTCCATTGCCAACTTCCCCATCCTCCGCTGCCTCGAACAGCTCCGCAACGACGCCTGCTATCACCAGGCCAACGTCGTCTCTGTCTCGGTCGGAGGCGGTTTTTCCTATGGCGCCCTGGGAATGACCCACCATGGCACCGAAGATATCGCCATCTTGCGGGCGCTTCCGTACATGAGCGTTATCGCCCCCGGCGATCCCAAGGAAGCCCAGGCTGCTACGCGTTATCTGGCCGTCGGGCACGGCCCAGCCTATTTGCGCCTCGGCCGAGCCGGCGAGCCGATCGTACACGAGGGCCCCATCGATTGGCAGTTCGGCAAGGCGATCACGGTCCGCGAAGGAGAGGATGCCACGATCATCTCAACCGGTGCCATGCTCGACACCTGCGTCAAGGCCGCTGCCCTCCTGGCCGAGCAGAGCCTTTCAGTCCGCGTGCTCAGTATGCATACCGTCAAGCCGCTCGACGAGACCGCGATCTTGTCAGCAGCCCGCGAGACTGGTTGTATTCTGACCGTGGAAGAGCATTCCCGCCTCGGCGGGCTTGGGGGGGCTGTGGCCGAAGTTCTCTGCGAAAATGCCCAGTCACCATTTCTTTTCCGCCAGCGAGCTTTGCCCTCGGAATTCACCAAGCACGTCGGCAGCCAGGACTATCTGCGAGAAATCTACGGGCTGACCGCAGAATCGATCGCAGAAGAGATGGCCGACCTCGTCAGCGGCAAAGACGCGGTGCCCAGCCGGGTCTTATCCGTCAAGTGAACAGACACCGCATCTCCAGAGGCCTGAGGACAGAAAAGCAGGCGTCAGGCGACAGAACAGCAGAGATCGAAGGACCAGAAATCAGAGACCGGAAGTCAACGCTCAACAGTGGGTCGCACTTGCCGAGTGCGACTGCGAACCCGTCAGGAAGCAGGGGACAGGGGACAGAGGTCAGGGCGGCAGAAGACAGAGCACCCAAACAGAACCACCTCATCATTCCATCCTTCCCTCCCCTTTGCCTCCTGACCTCCGACCCCCGTGTTCCCTGACCTTCTGACCTCTGACCTCTGACCTCTGACCTCCCTCCCCCATCCCCTGACCCATGCCTACACCCCTCTGTACGGGTGTTCAGTTTTTGTATTGACTTTTTCTCGCCATTTGCTAGACTGATCTCCGGTATCCGACCAGGCCCGCTGATCCTTCAGCAGGTACTGAAGAAGAGCCCGTCCGGGGACTCCCAACGTCCCCCGACGGGCTTTTTTTGTTTGTTGAAAGCTGTAAGCGTTGAGCTGTGAGCGTGGAGAGAGGAGATGGAAGTCAAAGGTCGGAAACACTGCCGCCATCGTTCCATCATTCCACCCTTCCATTGCTCCACCACTCCCCCCTGTCCCCTGTCCCCTGGAGCTTCCCATGTCCCACACCATCCAAGACTACGTCGACTGCCGCGGACTGGCCATTCAGCCCGATCGTGAGCACGGAATCATTCGCGGCGTCCGCGTCCTGGGCCTCTCGTCGGCCGCCGGCCGCAGTTATCAGGCCGAGGCCGTCCGCAAGGCCGCCCCACTGTTTGAGGGAGTTGCGGTCCACGTGAACCGTGAAACGGGCGCACCCGAGGGCCCGGCCGCCGGGCCGGACCGGCTCGGCGTGATCCGCAACGTGACCGCCCGACCCGATCGGGGTCTGATCGGCGACCTCCATTTCGATCCCCGGCACCCCCTGGCCGAGCAGCTCCTGTGGGACGCCGAACACGCCCCGCACAATGTGGGCTTTGCCCACCGGATCGAGGCACAAGTCGCCGAATCCGGCGGGGCCGGTCTGGTCGAGGCAATCGACCGGGTGCACAGTGTCGACCTGGTCGCCGACGGAGCCCGCATCGTCGAGCTCAACGAATCGGAGAAACCCCAAATCGGTCGACGCGCCGCGGGCGGTGCAGCCCTCGATTGGCTGACGGCCGAGTTGCTGGCCGATGAACGACCCGACCTGGTGGCCGAACTGCTGTCGGAGCAGGACCGGCAGATCGCCCGGCTGGAAGAAGAACTCCGCGAGTTGCGAACCTCGGCCGAGGCGGCCGCGAAACGCGAGGCGGTCGGTGCGATTCTGGCCGAATACGGGCTGTCGGCCGGCTCGCCGGCAGAGGGCTATCCGCCCAGCCTGGTGAACGAGCCGTTTCTCGAGTCGCTGGCCCGCGCCGATGGCGAAGCGGCGATTCGCCGGCTGATCGAAGAGCGGCTCGATCTGGTCCGCCAGTTGTCGGCGATCGCACTCCGGCAACCGAAGAGCAGCGAACCGTCACCGCTTCCTGCCGGGCAACCGGAGGACACGAAAGCGTTCGTCCGGTCCATTTCCGAGGAGCCCCAACGCGGTCCGATCCTGCATCGAAATCTCTGCTGAGTGACTGCCGGAGGTCGGAGGTCAGTCTGTCTCCTGACCTCTGACCTCCGACTCCTGTCCCCAGCCAGGGGCCCGACCAACCCCTGCACACCGGCATTTTCGTCCGCAATGTCACCCAGCGGTCACCGACCGGCATCGTTCCCTACGGGAATCCGGTGACGACGATGTCGCGGGATGAGCAGGTTGACCGATGTGTGTGACAACCCGTGCAGCGCCAGCAGTCGATTGGGTATTAGACCACCGATGTCATTAGGCAAAACGCCCCACACCTAGGCAGGCCCGCAACCTAACCTTTACAAGCATGCGCACAAGTCCAGCACAACGACTCTAGGACGCCGTCGTCCCGATTCGGCAGGGTCCCTTAGGGCCATTCGCCGTAGTACACCAGGTCGAAGTTGATTGGCGGGATTTCTTGTTTAGCATCCGAACCACCCGTGCGCGAGATTACACCCACCCAGCCAAACCCCTTCGCCAGCAGGTTAACGCCCGCGTGATCGAGATAATCCCAATCCCAAGATGCATCATCACCCGATGCGGTGAACAGGTCATTGAGGGCCGAGTCGTAGAGGTACGCCTTGTCATCCGCTTCACCCGTCGCCTCGACATAGTCGAAACCACTGACAATGGCAAACGTCTTGCCCGCCGAATCCAGCATCTGGCTGTAGCCGGAGAAGCCATAGAACCTGTCGGCTCCTGCCGTGCCCGTCAAGAATGCCTGGTCGCCAACTCCCGCAGCAGCCGTGCTGGCACGCGCCTCGGCGTAGCCAAAACCCTTGGCTTTGTTTGTCACTCCATTGGCCAGCTCCATGCGGCTT
>Ga0123330_1002498_pt1 | contig 16340 bp, 11 predicted proteins | sample BioC13SIPDNA_2_FD_89704 | JGI IMG/M metagenome (GOLD analysis project Ga0123330, IMG submission 89704) | Anaerobic biogas reactor microbial communites from Washington, USA - Biogas_R2_A C13 SIP DNA | ecosystem: Engineered > Bioreactor > Anaerobic > Unclassified | place: Washington, USA... | reverse complement strand
TTCTCTTCGACGTTCGCGTGGAAGGAATCGTACATCACGCCGAAAGAAGGATGGCCCACCTTCCGGGCGTGGGCGGCGCCGTCGTCAAGAACGTTGAGAAAATAGCACTCAAAGCGGTTCAGGCACTCGATCGCCAGCACCACGCCTGCCTTCTGGGCATGGGCAGCCACCTGGCGATGGACCTCGACCGCTCGCTCCTTCTCCTCTTGCGTCGGGCCTTTGCCACTGAAGAACTTCCCGCCCAAGGGCTGATACATCGGCCCACACAGGACCTCGCCGCCGAAAGCCTCACAACAATCGATGGCCCACTTGAGGTAATCGATACCTCCCTGACGATGCTTGGGGTCAGCACTGATCGGATTGTGTTGCTCGTCGGGCATCACCGTACATGCGGTGGACTTCAAACCGTTGTCCGCCAGCGCTTTGCCGACCTTTCTGTAGTGCGCGACGTCGCCGCCGAAGAGCGGGATTTCCGCCCCGTCGTAACCGGTGGCCTTGAGCTTCTCCAGAATGCCAAAGTGCTCTTCGGTGACGAACGGTGTCCAGAGTAAGAGATTGATTCCTGTCTTCATGGGTGCCCCCGAAAAGAGTTGGTGATGATAGCCATCGTGTTCCGGCTCCTGGCCTAAGCATCCGACCGGGTCACAGGCCGGATGCGTCATCCGAATGGGGCCGCATCTCTCAATGCGGATTCGTGTCCCTTCTACAGGCGCCGCCCACACCTGTCAACCTTTTTCACACGTGGTTTGCAGGCCCGAGAGAGACGCTCGTTCGACAATCCAGGCAACATAAACCGTGCACGCCGCCATACACGATGCTATAATCACCCCCAAAAATCGCACCTGATGAAAGGAGGTTTCGATATGACCACCCCCCAGAGATGCCTGTGGGCAACGTTGATCGCCCTGTTCGCGGCCCAATCAAGTCCCCTCTTCGCCTCGGACCCGCGCTGGATCACGTTCGAGGGCAAAGCCGGTCCCGGCCAGGGCAAACACATCGTCTTCGTCACCGGCGACGAGGAGTACCGCTCGGAAGAGTCGATGCCCATGCTCGCCAAGATCCTGGCGGTCCATCACGGTTTCACGTGCACCGTGCTGTTCGCCATCAACGAGGAGACCGGCGAAATCGACCCCGTGATCGGCGACAACATCCCCGGCCTGGAGGCCTTGGTCGACGCCGATCTGATGGTGTTGTTCACGCGGTTCCGCGAGTTGCCCGACGAGCAGATGAAGCACATCATCGACTACACCAACTCGGGCCGGCCCATCATCGCGCTGCGCACCGCGACCCACCCGTTCTACTATCGCAAGAACAAGAACAGCCCCTACGCCAAACATAGCTGGGACAACGGTGACGAGCGCTTCCGAGGCGGCTACGGTCGCCAGGTGCTGGGCGAGACGTGGGTCAACCATTATGGCGTCCACAACAAGGAGAGCACGCGAGGACTCATCGCCGAGGGCATGGCGAACCACCCGATCGTCCGTGGCGTCGGAGAGATCTGGGGCCCGTCGGACGTCTACGGGCTGACGACCCTGCACGGCGACTGCACGCCCGTCATCATGGGGTACGTCCTCGTCGGCATGGACCCTGCCGACAAGGTGAACGAAGACAAGAAGCCCGTGCCGGTGGCCTGGACCAAGACCTACAGCGGCGACAGCGGCAAGACCGCCAGGGTCTTCACGACCACGATGGGACACGCCGGCGACTTCCACGACGAGGACTTCCGCCGGCTGATGGTCAACGCGTGTTACTGGTCACTCGGCCTGGGGGACAAGATCGCGTCGGAGGGCAAGGTGCAGATCATCGGAGACTACGATCCGAAACCCATCGGCTTCGGTGGCAACAGAAAGGGAGTCAAACCCCACGACCACCATATCGCCCCGCAGCCATAGTCACGCGGGCAGAAAAAGAAAACCGGAGGGCGCCCCCCAGCGACGCCCCCCGGCCACAGGTCAAATACAGGACAACGCGTCCTACGGCTGTCCGTAGGCGCCCTGGCGGATGCGGTCGATTTCGGCCACCGTCAGGACGTCCTTGAAGACCACCACTTCGTCGAGCAGACCGTCGTAATGCCTCGATTCCAGGGGCAGGTTGCCCAGGGTCAACGGGGCGTTGTTGACTGCCAGCGACGAACCCATCGTCCCAACGGCGTCGAATCGCAGTGCATCCGCCGTCGCGTCCCAGACTCTCACGTGGTATCGGCGATCCGAATTGCGGTATGTGAAGGCCACATGATACCACTGGTTCAGCGCCAGGAGCTGACTGGACGCATCGAACGTATAGGTCTCGAAGCGGGAGCCGCTGTCCGTGCCCAAGCCGACCTTCAACGCGCCCATCGTCAGGCCCTGATTGCCGGCGAATATTCGCCAGGACCGATCGCCGGTGGCGATCAGGTATTTGGCGATAATGGTGTTCTCATAGGAGAAACTCGCCGCCCTCATCCAGAAGCAGATCGACATCTGCACATTGGAATCGCCGCTGCGAGTCGGGAACCCCTGGGACAGACTGTTGTCGTTGATACTCATCCAGTCCGACTCGGTCGAACGGAATCTCGCAGAAGCGTCGCCTTCCTTGAATTCGATGGTCTCGGCCTGCACCCCATAGGTCGTCAGGATGTTCGTGCCGATCGAATCGGTGACCACCTGGTCGTCTTCAAAACGCCACAGGGCCACGCAGTTCGGGTCTCCGCTGAAATCGTTGCCGACGCCGATCGCCCCGTAGGAGGCCAGCAGAGTCACACCCGCATACGCCTGGTGCGCCCGGAGCATGATATACCAGGTCGCTTCAGCGGGACTGGCGACCGCAACGCTCTCGTTGTTGCCGACGAGATACGGCCGGTAGTCATAGCTCGTCGCGGTGGGCTTGGCGCCTCTCTTGACGTAGAGGTCGCAGTCGCCGGTGCCGCCGGAGATCGAGATGTTCAGGAAGTCCTGACTGGCCGGGACCACGATCGCATAGAACTTCTCGCTGCCCGCCGCACCGGACAGACCCGGAACCGGGACTGCGTTATCCAGCGCGACAACCGGGTCGGCCAAAGGCACGTGTGTTGCGACAAGAGTCACACCCGTGTAGGCCTGATAGCCTCGAAGCATGATGAAGTAGGTGCCGGCCGTCGGGTTGTTGATCGTCACCGTTTCGTTGTTGCCGATCAGGTACGGACGATAGTCCCACTGCGTCGTCGTGGGCTTGTCACCCCGGCGGACATACAGGTCCAGGTCGCCGGTGCCGCCGGAGGTGGCGATTTCCAGGCTGGCCTGCCCGGCCGGCACGTCGATCTTGTAGTAGACCTCGCTACCGGCGCCGCCCGCCAATCCGGTGACGGGAACCCCGTTGCTCAGGGCCGTCACAGGATCGGGAATCGTGCCGCTGCCGAAGGTGGCCACGAGCGTGACATTCGCGTAGGCCTGATAGCCTCGGATCATGATCAGCCAGTTGCCGCCGGTCGGGTTGTCGAGCGTGATGGCTTCATTGTTACCGATCGCGAAGGGACGGTAGTCGTATTCCGTCGTGGTCGGAGGGGCCTCCCTCTTGATGTACAGATCGGCGTCGCCCGTGCCGCCATACATCTGGATCTCGAGCTTCGCCTGGCCGGTCGGCACGATGATGCGATAGAACCTCTCGCTGCCTTCGGAGCCGGAGATCCCGGTTACGGGCACGCCGTTGTCCAGGAGGGTCACTGTCCCAACAAACCAGTAGTCGGCCTTGAGCGTTACGCCGCTATAGGCCGTCCGGCCCCGCAGCATGATGTACCACGCTCCGCTCTGGGGATTGCTGATGGTCACCGTCTCGTTGTTGCCCGTCACATAGGGTCGGTAATCCCAGTTCGACGTCGTGGGCGCGGCGCCCCATCGAATGTAGAGATCGCACTCGCCGGTGCCGCCAGCGATCACGATCTCCAAAGTGGACTGGCCGGTCGGGACGTCGATCCGGTAGATCGTCTCGCTGCCGAGAACGCCGGAGATGTCGGTGACCGGAACGCCGTCTTCGAGGATGAACACGTCTCCATAGGTCGCCACGAGCGTCACGCCGGAATACGCGCTGCCGCCCCGAAGCATGATAAACCACGTGCCGGCGGCAGGGCTATTGATCGAGACGGTCTCGTCGTTGCCGGAGAGGAACGGCCGATAGTCATAACTGCCGACCGTCGGCTGGGCGCCGAACTTGACATACAGATCGCAATCGCCGGTGCCGCCGGAGATCTTGATCTCGAGATTGGTCTGCCCGGCCGGAACGTCGATGCGATAGACTCTCTCGCTGGCCTGCGCTCCGGAAATGCCCGTCACCGGAACGCCGTTGGTCAGGACCGATCCGACGCCTCCGGCGTGGCTGGCCAGCAGCGTCAGGCCGGAATACGCGTTGTAGGCCCGCAGCATGATGTACCACGTTCCGGCCGTCGGGTTGTTGACGGTGACGGTCTCGTTGTTGCCGAACAGGAACGGTCGATAGTCGTAATCGGCCGTGGTCGGCAGCGCGCCCCGCTTGACGTAGAGATCGCAGTCGCCGGTGCCCCCGGAGATCGCGATCTCCAGCTTGGTCTGTCCGCTGGGCACGTCGATCTTGTAGAACTTCTGGCCCCCGGTCGCATCGCTCAGGCCGGTCAGGGCCACGCCATTGGTCAAGGTCACGACCGAGACGCTGGCCGAATGACTGGCCACAAGGGTCAGGCCCGAGTAGGCGGTGTAGCCCCGCAGCATGACGAACCACGTTCCGGCCGCCGGATTGGCCACGGTGACCGTCTCGTTGTTGCCCACCTTGTAGGGCCGGTAGTCGTAGGTCGTGGTCGTCGGCTCGGTGTCCTTGCGCACGTAGAGATCGCAGTCGCCGGTGCCCCCGGAGATGCTGATCACCAGATCGTCCTGCCCCGAGGGTACGACGATCGCGTAGAACTGCTCGCTGCCGGCCGCCCCGGAAATCCCCGTGACCGGAACGCCATTGCTCAGACTCATCGGGGCCCCGCAGGCCACAGAAGCCACCAGGCACAGGCCCGCCACGAAGGCCACGACGTTTCTCAAACGCGATTCTCTCAAGCCGTCCATTTTCACTCCTCTCTATCTGAGTCCATATCACCTGCACCGATCCAGGTCCGCTCCGATACGTTGGACGGATCGTTCACTTACGCACAGTGCCGCAACCACCTTGATTCGTAACGGTTTTTCTCTGTTTCCGCGCGTCTTTGGCGTCGCACCGACGCCGGAAATGCGGCCGCGCCGGGACCACAAGCGACCTAAAGTGCTTCATGCACAAGTTTTACAGACACGACGGCACACATCGTGCGGCCAGACCGCCCGGCGGATGGAACAGAAACCGTCGTCGCCTCCATGCAAACACGCCCGGCAGGATTCGAACCTGCGACCTACGGATTAGAAATCCGTTGCTCTATCCAACTGAGCTACGGGCGCTAATGTCTTATACAGCCTCAGTTTGACGATATCCGGGGGCTTTGTCAATCGCTTTCCTTCTCGGGAGACACCGTACGAGTAAGCAGAAGCACGGCGTCACCGGCGAACGCGGGTCGAAACTCCCGGTCACCCGCTCGGACCTGGAGCGTCTCGACGGCGACCTGCCTGCCGCTGCCGGGATCGAACCACTCGCAGGTGTACGTGCCGGAAGGCAGACGAACAGTGAACGAATCGCCCTGCCCTTGCGGCCGGAAAACCAGGTAGGTTCTGCCCTCATCGGCAAGACAGTACCCCGTCGAGGCAACGTCCTTGACCGGCGCGGCACGGGCCAGATCCATTCGCCGGGCAAACTGCCGGGTGTGCCCCATGCTTCTTCGGATCGGGTCCCATCGGGAATCGGAACCGGGTCCGAGGACCTCGCCGTCATACGGGTCCATGAAGATCGGATTGTGGCCCCTCAGGAAGCTCTTCCAGACCCAGCCCTGGTTGCCGCCGATGCCCCAGAGATGGTCCGTGTCGGTGATGACGACCTTCCGTCCATCGGCCACGGGCGGATCGTCGCGGTAGCCGCCGTCGGGATTGGTCGAGACCCAGTCGGCGGGACTGTCGAACAGCGTCTCGTTCCTGCCGCCTTTGTACTGAAATGTCATGCCCACCGGATGCCGCATCGGTCCGCCAGAGGCGGATCGCCCCTCGCAGGCCTTGATGAAACGAATCATGTGGTACTGCCAGGCGGTCGAAGGCGGATGGTTCTCGTTCGATATCTCGTACAGCACGTTGTCGCAGCCATTGACCGTCTCGATCACCTTGCGAACGTAGGCTTCCTGGATCGCGGTGACCGCCTCGTTGCCCAGCGTGTGGACTTCGACGCCCTTGCCGTCGCCGTTCGCATCGCCGTCAATACCGTTGATGTTGTTCTTCGGATGGAACGGATGGCCTTCCCAGGCGCCGGAGGCGAATTGGAGCCCCCATCCCTCGAAGAGCATGATCGAGACGTAGATCCCCCGTTTGCGGGCGGCGGCGACACGCGATTTCAGGCGCGCGAAGTATTCCGAATCGAACTTCGTCAGATCGAACCTGGGCTTGCCGTCGAGAGCCTCGCCTGGTCCGGTCCTCGCATAGGGCAGCGGCGCGACGATGTGCCGCTTGTTCTGCTGATTGGCGGTCGTGTCCCACGTCACCAATTCCCACGTCCAAAGGCGGATGAAGTTGTGGTCGAATCCGGCCATCCAGTCGAGGTACCCATCGAAGTCGAACGCCGGAGGCGGATCGGTCGTACCCATATCGACGAGGTTCGCCCAGGTGTGCGAACCGGTCAGATAGACGACGTCGCCCGTCGTGGCGTTCTGGAAATAGCGCCGATTCGCCGAACAGACCACCAGCGGCCCCATCGTCCCATCTGCCGCATTACATCGTTCCGCGACACGAGACCCCAGGACAAGCAGGACGATCGCGGTCAGTTCGACATACCACGTGATGTGCCTCATGGCAGAACCTTTCCATATCAGCGAGAGAAGACACCATCCCGACAAACACCTTGTCTGTAGAACACCCGCACCCGATGCCAATCAGAAAACCGGGGCGGCAGAATCGACCGCGTACCTCCTGCGAAGCGATACCAGTTCGGCCCTGAGCTGCCTGACGATGGGCCCGTAGGCAGGCTCGTCGTAGACGCTGCGCATCTCCTGCGGGTCCTCGATCAGATCGTACAACTCCCACTGCCCGGCGTCGTAGAAGTGCACGAGCTTGTATCGCTCGGTCCGTACACCTTCGTGGCGAGGGACATTGTGCTCGCCTTTCTCATAGTAGTGGTAGTAAAGGCTGCGTCGCCAATCGGGCGGGATCGCGCCGTCCATCAGCGGGCGCAGGCTTGCGCCCTGCATCTCTCGGGGCGGTTCGACTCCGGCGGCGTCGAGGAAGGTCGGCGCGAAGTCGATGTTCTGCGCCAGCGCCCCGACGCGCATGCCGGGCCGGGCGACCCCGGGCCACCTCACGACGAAGGGCATCCGGAAAGACTCCTCGTAGATCCACCGCTTGTCGTACCAGCCGTGCTCGCCCAGATAGAAGCCCTGATCCGAACTGTACACAACGATCGTGTTGTCCGACAGGCCGGCCGCATCGAGGTAATCCAGAAGACGCCCGACATTGTCGTCAACCGACGCAACGCAACGCAGATAGTCCTTGATGTAGCGCTGGTACTTCCAGCGGACCAGGTCTTTGCCCTCCGGCCGGTTGTTGAGGAAGGCCTCGTTCTTGGGCCCATAGGCGGCATCCCAGCGAGCGCGCTGCTCGTCGGTCATGCGCCGGTACTCGGGATTCTCGTACACCCGGCCGAGCACGTCCGGCTCCTTGAGGCCGGTGACCTTCAGATCGTAATCGTACATCAGGTGCCCGGCGATGCTCATCTCGTTCTGCTTGAGCAGTGGACTGCGACCGGCGTAGTCGTCGAACAGCGTCGGCGGCTCGGGAATCGTGACATCGTCATACAGCGTCAGGTGGTCCGGGCCCGGCGCCCACGTACGATGGGGCGCCTTGTGCTGGCACATCAACAGGAACGGCTTGCTCGCGTCCCGCCCGGTCTTGAGCCAGTCGAGGGCCAGGTCGGTCGTGATGTCCGTCGCATATCCCTGATAGCGCCTGGTGCCGGCGGCCGTGAGGAAGTCGGGGTTGTAGTACGAGCCCTGGCCGGGGAGGATCTCCCAATGGTCGAACCCCGTCGGGTCCGATCGGAGGTGCCACTTGCCGATTATCGCCGTCTCGTAGCCGGCCTGACGCAGAAGCTTCGGAAACGTCGGCTGCGATCCGTCGAAGGTATCGGCGTTGGTCATCTGGCCGTTGGCGTGACTGTGCTTGCCCGTCAGCACGGCGGCACGGCTCGGCGCACAGATCGAGTTGCAGCAGAAGCACCGGTCGAAGATCGCCCCCTCGCACGCCAGGCGGTCGATATGCGGGGTCCGGTTGACGATCGAGCCGTAGGCCCCAATCGCCTGGACCGCATGATCGTCGGTGAAGATGAAGACGATATTCGGGCGGGCCCGCCCTTGCGAGCTGTGCGCCCCTTCTGAACGAGAAGACCTGGTGAGAGCCACAGGCATGGCGGCCAGGCCGGCCAACTTGAGGAAATCGCGGCGTGAGTACGACGTCTTCGACATGTCAGGGCCTTTCCAGCTCCGGGTTCGGATGTCGTTCGACCGCTCCATCGCCCTGCGGCGGCCGTTCCATACCGTCAGAATAGCCGCTCGGCACCGACAGGACAACGGCCTTTCATCCAGGGAGCGGCGTCAGTGGACGAATTTGTCGAGCGTCTTCTCTTCAAGACGCGTCACCTCGCACGTCTGCATCTGGACGTCGCCCCGTGAATCATACTCGCTCTCAGAGGGCGTATAGGTCAGCCGGCAGATGAACACGCCCACCTCACGGTTCTTGCGCTTCAGGGTCGGAGGCCAGAAGAGGTCTTCCTTGCCGACCAGTTGCCTGCCGATGGCCTCGGTAGCGCGGCCCGAGAAGCCGAACAGGGCCAGCGTGATCGACTTGCGGCGATGGTCGTTCACCGCAATCACCACGCCGGCGTCCTGCTCTTCGCGAGCCCACGGGCAGACCACCCAGTTGCCTCGGTCATTAAGGTAGTGCAGCCCGGCTGTCGTGCTGTCCTTCTGCTGGAACGGGTTGCGGGTTCCCCCAAAGCAGCTTGGCGTATTCTGGTCGCTCTGGCGATACACGCTGAAGAACGGCACGGACGGCGGACCGGCCGACGGCGTGAAGGGTTTGCAGCCGAACAGGTCGGCCACGAAGAACTCCAGCAGGTAGTTGACGCGCTGGCTGCCGATGATGATCGCCGTGCCGGGCTCGGGATTCTGCTGGGTCTGCCGGAACACCTCGCGGGTCCGATTCATGTCCTCGTTGAGCAGCCCGGCGTCCACGATGTGGTCGGCCGGCGAGTAACGAAACGGCAGGTACCGGAAGTTCAGACGGGGCGCAGGGGTTCCTCCTTCGGTGCCTGAGGACAACTGCTGAACCAGCTCGGACGCCACCGTCGAATCACGACGCGAGATCCACCGCCAGGTCACTTCGCCGGCGCTGATGGGTTGATACTCACCGAGGTAGATCGTTACCTCGCCCCCCTGACGCGCCATGGTGTTCCAGAGCGGCGCCCGTCCGGCTCCGAACAGCCCGCCGGGCAACTCGTCGGCGGGAATCCCCTTCTCGGCCATCCAACTGCACAGGCGGCTCAAGAGCACGAAGCTCACACTGGTGGCACGATCGTTGTAGAGCCGGGCGATCGTGTGCCGATTGACCCCGGCCCAGTTTGCCAGATCGCCGATCACGCCGTGATAGTCCTGGCCATACCGGCCCAACAACTCCTTGAGACGAAATTCCACCTTCATAGACAACGCTCCAGTACACATGGTCCCCAAGGCGGCCGAGACCCAACAAAGTGGCACTCTTTATGGCCATAATGCTCTCTCCTCAGGGAGGCTGTATGGCTACTACGATAGCCGTTTGTCGTCGTCATGTACAATCCGAGTGTTCGATGTCACATCCCCTCGAAACTCGACAGATTGACCCATACAGTCCATTCCGTATATCCTCTTATCTGCGTTCTGAATCCGTCGGTCCTTGAGATATGTTGAATAATGATAGCATATATCGGACAGAATAAAAGGGCAAACCATTTGGACCCAACGGCCTCATTCACCGACAGGCCTTCGTGCCGACAGTGGCCGACGGAACCCGCCCCATCCATCGCACAACCGCTCGACCGAGCCAGCCACAGGAGCCGCCCATGCACCGTTCGGATCGCGAACATGCTTTGTCACGCCTCGCCAATGCCCCCTACCGTTCCCGCACAACCGATGTCGCCACCGAACTGATCCTGCAGAATCCGTCCGAGGCCGCCCTCATTCAGGGCCTCTTCTCTTCGCGAACCGCGACGGGGACCCTGGAGGCGTTCAGCGCCATACAGAGTGAATCGGACGCCATCTTCGACGCCGTCCAGAGCGCAATCAGCCGGCACCCATGCAAGAGCTGGGCCCTGCTCGAGAGTCTGCACCGTCTGCCCTGGTACGGTGGCATCCGGGCCTTTCTGAGTCTGCCGGACCCGCCTCAGTCCTCGCCCAGCGCCTATGCCTTCTTCATCCTCGCCCGCAACAAGATCTTCATCCCGCCACACATCGACGGCGATCCCTTCAACCGCTGCTTCCACGCCATGTGGCGTTTGGTCTCGGCGGCGAAGACCGGCGATTGGCAAGACCCGGACGACGGCATCATCACCGTGATCGAGATGATCGAGACGCATCTGAATCGTCCCGACCCCGATGAGTTCATCGTCTACTTCGCCGCCCTCGCATTGGGCCGCATGGGCCCTGTCGATCTGGCGATACAGGATCTCAGGAACCACACCGTCAGAAGTGGTCATCCAACCGTCCGACGCGTAGCGGCGTTGGCCCTGCGCCACCTCAGAGTCTGTCTGCCCCGCGAGACGCAATGGCACGATGCACCACAAACGACCTGCCCCGCTCACGGGCGCAGCGCGTCTGGAATCCTGATGCGTTTGGCCGCCGTGCCGCTTACCGTGGGAATCACCCTGACCAGCACGATGTCCTTTCTCTTCGGGCATGCCAGCCGGCGGCAGAGACCATGCCAGCGAACCTGACCGACCGCCCAGGGTCGGCCGTCAGTACTGCCGTCTGAACTGGTTGAAAAGAGCATTGAGTTCGGCCGGAGGCGGGGATTGTTCGATGAGGATCGCCAGACCTTCGGGCTTCAGCGATTCTGCCAACGCCAGTACCTCCTCGGCCGGACAGAAGATCACCAGCGACCTGCCCTTGCCTTGGATTCGCCTGAGCATGTCCAGCCACGCCAACGCCGAGGGGCGGCCCGCGCCGGGCGTGAATTGGATGGCCTGTATCTCGGGCACCTCCAGCAGTGTCTCGATATGCCTGGCGGCATCGGGACCGTCGAGATGAAAGACGGCCCGGCCGGCCGCGACCGCTTCACACACGACCTCAGGCAGAAACAGTTCTCGAAAGTGTTCCGGCCCGATCAGCGCGTTGAAATCGCAGGCGGGCACCGCATATGGACGGTTCGACCACAGCCCCAACCAGTGGACCAGTCCAGCGCCGTGTTCCAGTGACGTCGCGTACAGACTCCCGAAGGCCTTCTGCCAACTCGCGTAAATCGCCTCAACGGCAGCCTTGACCGTATCGGGGCGGGTCACCACGTCCAGGCACAATTGCGCCGAGCCTCGCAGGTTCAGAAGCACGTCGGCAGCGGCACCCAGGTCGGGCGTACAGACAAGGTGCCGTCCCGCCGCATCTTGCGCTACGCGTCCCGTCAATTCGTGCAGCAGACGCCAGTCCGGATGATCGTCGGGGATCGTCCAGTCCGGCGCGTTCGACCAGTCGTCGTCGATGAATGCATGCGTCCAGCTCGTGTCGGAGCGCACCTCACGACGCCCTCCCAGAAGGCCGCCCAGCAGTACAGCCCCGAAGTCCACACGGATGCGAGGCAACATATCGCCGACGCGATGGACCTGCTGCATATCGAGCATCTTCTCGCGGAACCAGACATCGGGCTCGTGCATCAGTTCGAGCCGGCGCGTGATGGGCCGGTCGGGCCGGGTGTTGGCCTCGGCCATGAACACGGGACGATCAAGCAGTGACTGATGCCACCACGCCTCGAACCGCTGCGCGATCCGGGGGAAGTCCTCGCAGAACTCCAGCGGCTCCTGCGCGATGGCTGTCAGCTTGTCGGTCCACGAGGAGACCTGCTCGGTCGCCATGCCCATCAGCCTTTCAGCAGCGCCTGCATCACGATCACGCACAGCACACAGATGGCCAATGTCACGAGGAAGCCAAGCCACGATTGGCGTGAGGGCTTGACGACAAACAACCCGCCGGCGGTGAGCCATCGCTGCGACGGCGGGACCGCCTCGTCGAGCGGCAAAGCGAGCCTGGCCTCCTGGCCGATGGGCACGTAGATCTTCGCCAGAAACCGTTCGAGCGCCTCGCGGTTTGGCGGCCGGGTGAGAAGGCTACCAACGACACCGGCGACGAGGCCGACCAGAATCGGCGCCGCAATGGTCACGTGCCGGGGCAGACCGCCGACGTAGCGGGTGATTACGAAGACGATGACCGCCGAGATCGTGCTGCAGAACATGCCCGTGGTGTTCATGCGTCGCCAGAGGATGCCCATCGCCGTCGAGACGCCCACCAGGCTGAGGATGTTGAAGTAGTCGAGAATGGCGCCGACGACGCTCTGTCGCATGAGGACTGCCACGACCAGTGAGATCAGTACGACCACGATGCCGGCGATTCGCGTGACGTGAACCATATGCTTCTCGTCGGCGCCGGGCCGGATGTGAACGCGGTAGATGTTCTCGGAGAACAATCCAGCCACCGTGATCTGAAACGCGTCGCCCGACGACATGGCCGCCGCCAGAACGCAGGCGAGCATCACGCCCTGGAGGGCGGGCGAGAGCAGCATGCGGATCGAGTCGCCGAAGGCGGCGTCGGGATGAATCGCCGAGCCGGTCTCGAGCAGGTAGGCCAGCCAGGCCAGGCCCAGCAGGCACCAGCCGATGGTGCAGATTCGCTTGAGCATGTTGCCATAGGTGAAACCGACCCGCCCTTCCCACTCAGTGCGGCCGGCCCCGCAGATCGGGATCAGGTGCGGAAACGCCAGCGCGCTGAGCGGCGCGTTGACGCACAACAGGATCACGGTCCACAGATCGAACGCGCCCGGATCGAACAGGCTCAGCAGATTGCCCCGATCCGTCGCTGCCAGCGTCTGGCGCATGCCCGTCAGGCCGCCGACCTCCTTGAGATTCAGCGCCATCGGGATCGCAATCACCGACAGCGCGATGATCATCAGGCCCTGGACCATGTCGGTGCGAATCGCCGCAACGATCCCGCCCCAGTAGCTGTAGATCAGGAATACGGCGGTGGTCACCAGGAGAATCCCGAAGAACCACATCTCGCTTTCCCATGGGGTCAGCGCACCGGTGGCAGCCTCCAGGCCGGAGGACCTGGGTACGGTCCCTGTGGAGTGGCCATCCCCAAGCTCCGCTTGAGGCGGCCACCCGCTGACGTCCGCCGTCTGCACCGTCGCTTTGCCCATCAGTCCCTGCGCCGTCCGCGCAGTGGCCAGCAGGACGCTGGCCAGGCAGACGATCATTCCCGCGGTGGCGACGAGAATGTACAGGGCGCTGGCGGATTTGCCGAACCGCTCCTGGAAGAAGTCGGCCAGAGTCAGACATCGCATCCGTCGAACGACGGGCGCGATCAGCCAGTAGAACGGCGTTCCGAACAGCCACATCCAGGAGACCCAGATGCCCGAGGCGCCGCCCGAGACCGTCTTGCTCACGACGCCGGCAACGTCGCCCGGGTTGGTGCCGGCGCCGAAGGCGTGCATCACCATCATCCAGACGCCAAACCGCCGATGGCCCAGCAGATACCCTTCCTGGTCCCGGACGTCCCGCTTGCTCCACCAGCCCATCAGCAACATGGCGGCGAAGTACACCACCAGGACCATCCACACGGCTACGTGCAATCCGAGAAACGCCATCACAGCTCCAGCCAATGCCCGGCTTCTTGTCGTCACCTCCACCAGGCTGCCATCCTATCGTGTTCAGAGCAGCCCCGTCAACCACAGACCTGGCGCTGATGGTGCGCTCGTAGGAGCCTCAGCGATGCGGAGGGGCATATGTCCTACCCGTCTCATCGGTCGTATAGGACCAATAGGACGAATACGACCTATGGGAAACGCCCGACGGCCCTACTGCGAACCCATTCTACTGACTCGGGTATCGGATGCGCAGGGCGGTCAACTCGGCGAGGGTGATCGGGATCATGCTACAGTGGATGTACCATCTGTCCTGCCCGATCAGGCGGATCACCTCGAGGCCTTCGGTGGGCTTGGCTTGGCCATCGCAGACTACCGCCAGCGACATCACACGTCTCACGCCACGTTCCTCGTCAGTTCTTCGCACGCGCATCCAGCTTCGTGAAGAAATCGCGGAAGATCGGGTCGCGGTGCACAAAATTCACCGCGCGGATCAGGTGGCGAGACTTGTCGAAGCTGAAGGTGTAGTTGTCGGTCACGATCGGGCTGTGCACGAGATCGGACGGCAGCCACCGGTCGTTGACAACCCACGCGACGGCGGTCATGTCCCACAGGACCTTGGACCAGGCGAAATGGTCTTTGTGATAGTCCTTGAAGATCTCCAGCAGGTAGTCGCCGATCGGTCCGCGCCCGCCGACATACCGCTCCATCTCCGGCACCGTCGTGGTGAAATGCGTCACGATGGGCGTGCAGGGCAACTGCACGAGCGGCACCCCGCTGTCGAAGACAACGCGGGACGCCTTCAGATCCTGCATGTAGTTGAACTCTCTCTGATGGGGCCAGTGGTGCCCGTTGCCGCCCAGCCAGACCACCACGATATTGCGGATGATGGCCGGCTCGATCAGGATCGCGTTGCTGACGTTGGTGATCGCGCCGACCGGGACCACATAGAGCGGGTCATCCGGACTGCTCTTCTTCGCCCGCTCGATCAGGTCGGTCACCGCCGCACTCCGCTCGGGCTTCTTCAGATCGGTCAGGTAACGCGTGCTGCCCTTGAACGCGAATCCGTCGGGCGAGCGATCCAGCTTGCCCAGGATGCGAAGGATCTCCTCGTAGCTTCTCTCCATGCCGTCGGCCGGACCGGTCGAGCGGTTGTTGTGGAACGGAGCCGCATACACCGCCTGGACGTCCAGTTCAGGCGAGATCAGCGCGTAAACCACCGCGAACTGGTCGTCGATCTCATTGTAGGTGTCCGTATCGAGGACCATGCGGACCGGCCGCTTCCCGGGAGATCGCAGCATCTCGATTCGCTGAGCCTCCGAGACACGCGGATACTCCTGGGCGATCGCCGCAATGGCACCCATCAACAGACTCAAAACCAGACCCGTGCCAATCCACCTCATCTTTCGTTCTCCTTTCACAAACTCGGACCGGGCCGCTACAGGTTCTTCCATGATACTGGGAATTGATCGACTTCGAGTAGCTCAGTCCGGTCGATCAGCCAGTCTCCGTTCGCCTGCTTGCCCAGATGCAGACGGACCCTGGCCAGAGCGACTGCCTTATATTGCCGGGCGATACGACTCTCCGGCTCGAATCGAACGAACAGGTTCAGCGTCACTGTCGCCTGGCGGCCCGACAGCTCCACCTCGGCGCCACGCGACTTGACCATCTGAACGGTCGGCCCGTCGAGTTCCTGCCGGCAGCGTGCCATCAGTTGCGCCTTCGTCTGATGGCGCGAATCGCTGTAGTCCGGCGCGATCAAACCGGCTACCGCCGTACAGTCTTCATCCTCGACCGCCTTGGACAGGGCGGAGATCGTCCCGTGCACCTTCTCCAGGTCGGTGGCCACAAGGAAATCGAGCCCGACCCCCAGGCCCGCCACGGCCAGCGGGATAAGCCAATGCCACCACCGCCGCTTCTCCAGACAGATGCTGCGATAGGTCAGCAGGCCGAACAGCACCAGGACCGCGGCACCCAGCAACGTCCATGGTTGCTCAAAAAAGTCGAACATTCTCCTGCCCCTCCTGATATCCCACGCCGAATTCCCATACCCGAAGGCACACAGCAAGCACGTCTGATTCGGGCATTATAGGCGATGCGGACACAGGTGCAACAAACGAGTCGCCCGCTCGGCAGCGAAAACAAAACCGGCCCCAGGAGGTGATCCTGAGGCCGGTGGATTCTCTGTGCACTATTGGCGATTGCCGTGGTCGATCAGGGGATGGACTTGGCGGGGAAGCCTTCGATCATGTATTCGAGATCTTCCACCTCGTCGCCCGGAGGTGTCATATCGAACTGAAACCCGGGCTCATTGTGCAACGCCTTCTCAAGCCACTCGATCAGACTTTCGTCTCTCCACTGTCGCATCTCGGCATGGCA